>Ga0185299_10005785_pt1 | contig 13617 bp, 9 predicted proteins | sample PaiPotPPA55metaG_FD_128002 | JGI IMG/M metagenome (GOLD analysis project Ga0185299, IMG submission 128002) | Iron sulfur acid spring bacterial and archeal communities from Banff, Canada, to study Microbial Dark Matter (Phase II) - Paint Pots PPA... ...
CAGCGGGATGCTTGAGTGTTGAATGAAAAGGTCTGGACGCAGGTCGCGGCGTGAACCAGACCGCGCTGGGCGCCGGCGACAAGAGCGCCACAAGGTGTTCTACAAGGTTGACCTTGTAGAACACCTTGTGGCAATGCGCGCTACGGGTTCTCCGCCGAGGACTCACCGCCCACGATCCGGGCCAGGGCCAGGGCGAAGAGGATCACTCCGCCGTTGATGGCCAGCTGCCAGTAGTTCGGCGCGTTCGACAGGTTGATGATGTTCTGGACCAAGCCGAGCAGCACCACGCCGCTGGCCGCGCCGAGCATCGTGCCCTTGCCGCCCTGCAGCGAGACGCCGCCGATGACCGCCGCGGCGAAGACGGTGAAGATGATGCCCTCCTGGTAGCCCTGGTCACCGGTCACCGAGGAGACGCGCCCGGCTTCGATCAGGCCGCCGAGCGCGGCGAGCATGGAGCCCGCGACGTACACGCCGATCCTGACCCGGTCCACCCGGATCCCGGCCGCCCGCGCCGCCTCGGCGTTGCCGCCGATCGCGTAGATCGCCCGGCCGGTGCGGTGGTAGCGCAGGAAGAGGCCGGCTCCGATGAACACGACCGCGGCGACCACGAGGGAGACCGGCACCTTGCCCAGGTACTCGGTGCCGATGAACGCGAAGGCCTGCGGCAGCTGGTAGGGCGACTGGCCCTGCACCGAGCCGTTCTGCAGGCCGGCCAGCAGCACGGTCATGCCGAGCGTGACGATGAAGCCGTTCAGCCGCGCCTTCACGATCAGCAGGCCGTTGACGAGGCCGACGGCGGCGCCGATCGCGAAGAGGATCAGGATGCCGAGATAGGGGTTGAGCATCAGTCCGGAGCCGAAGGCCGCCTTGGGCACGAGCAGCCAGGCGGCGATCATCGGCGCGAGGCCGTAGGTGGCCTCCAGGGACAGGTCCATGCCGCCGATCAGCAGGATCAGGCTCTCGCCGACCACCGTGACGCCGAGGGCGGAGACCTGCTGGCCGACGCCGGACAGCAGGTTGTCCGTGGTGAGGAACACGGGGCTGATCACCGCGCCCACCACGAGGATCACCACGAGCACGGGCAGCAGCGCCGCCTCGCGCAGGAAGCCGAGGGCGGCCGGACCGCGGGCCCGCCCGGCCGTCGGCGGCGCGCCCGGGGCCAGCGCCACCGGCTGTTGGGTCTGGGTCACTCGGCTTCTCCCGCCTCTACGGCTGAATCAGGAAATTGTGATGTGTTCGAGGACGGGTCGGCCGCGCCGGCCACGCCCTCGATCGCGGCGATCAGGGCCGTGCGGTCGAGCTGTCCGCCTGGCACCTCGGCCGCGATCCGGCCGCGTACCAGCACGAGCACCCGGTCGCAGTACACGAGGTCGTCCAGCTCGTCGGTGGCCAGCAGCAGGCCCGCGCCCGCGTCGGCGGCCTGCCGCAACGCCAGCAGCAGCAGTTCCTTCGACGCCACGTCGACGCCACGGGTCGGGGTCACCGCCACGATCAGCTTCGGGCCGCGAGCCAGCGCCCGGGCGACCGTCACCTTCTGCTGGTTTCCGCCGGACAGGTCCGCCACCGGCTGCTTGAGCGAGGAGGACACCAGCGCGAGCGAGTCCGCCCAGGGCCGGGCGGCCTCGAGGACCGCGCGCGGCCTGAGCATTCCGCCCCGGCCGGCGCTGAGCCGGTCGGTCACCGACATGGTGATGTTCTCGGCGATCGAGAGCCCGCCGATGAATCCGGCCGCGCGCCGGTCCTCCGGGATGTAGCCGACCCCGGCCTTGACCGCCGCCGCCCGGTCGCCCGGCGGCAGCGGCTTCCCGGCCACGAGGAGCTCGCCCTGGTCCGCACGCTGCGTTCCGGCGGTGATCCGGCCGAGCGTGACGACGCCGGAGCTGATCAGCCCGACCACACCGACGCTCTCCCCCGGCGCGACTTTGAGGGAGATCCCCCGCAGATCGCCGAGCGCGGACGCGGCGGCCAGGTCGCTCAGTTCCAGGGCCGGGACATCGGCCCTCAACTCTTCGGACGCCGCCTCGGTGACGTCGGCCAGCAGGCTCGACATCGGCATTGTCCCGGCCGCGACCGCGGCGGGCGATGTACGGGCGCCCGTGCCGTGCACCATGGCGTCGACCAGACGGTCCGTGGTGAGTTCCGCCGTCGGGGCGGACAGCACGAGGTCGCCGTCCCGCAGCACCGCGACGTCGTCGCAGATATCAAAGACCTCTTCGAGGTGGTGCGAGATGTAGAGCACGGCGACACCCGAGTCCACCAGCTGGCGGACCCGGGTGAACAGCCGTTGCACCGCGTCGTGCTCCAGCGCGGCCGTGGGCTCGTCCAACAGCAGCACCTTGGTGCCGGCCGCGACCGCGCGAGCCAGTTCCACGATCTGGCGTTGCTCCACGGAGAGGTTGCGGCACAGCTCGGCCGCGTCCACACCGCTGCCCCACTCCCCGAGCACCGCACGCGCCTGAGCGCGCACGGCTGCCCAGTCCACCCGGCCGCGTCGGCGCGGCAGCCGGCCGAGGAAGACGTTCTCGGCGACGGTGAGTTCGGGCACGATCATCGAGTGCTGGTGCACGGTGGCCAGCCGCTCTCGCCACGCGTGCACCGCCCCGGCCGGCGGGGCGGCCCGACCGGCGAAGGTGACCTCCCCGGAGTCCGGTTTCTGCAGCCCGCTGAGGATGGAGACGAGGGTGCTCTTGCCCGCACCGTTGCGGCCGACCAGGCCGAGGCAGCGGCCGGAGGCGAGCGAGATGTCCACCCCGCGCAGCGCGCGGGTCGAGCCGTAGCTCTTCGTGATCCCGCGCGCCGCCACCGCCGCCGGCGCTTCGGAGCCGTCGCCGGCCCCGCATCCGACTCCTATATCTGTGTCCACATTCACGTTCGTGCTCGTATCCGTCCGCTTCGAATCATGCGATCGAGAGAGACCTCGGCCCGCTCAGGAGCTGGCGCTGGAGCAGACGCCGCCGTGCGATGCGCCGTAGACGTTGCCCCACAGGGTCTGGTCGCTCACCGCGGTCGTGGTCAGCGAGCCGGGCAGGCCGTCGACCGGAGAGTTGAGGGTGAGGCTCGTCGCGGAGTTGGTGACGAAGGGTGCGACGATCGGGTCGGCGAGGTTGGTGTCGCCGTTGTAGCTCACGTTCTGCAGGGTGGGCGCGCCGCCGCCGGCCTGACCGGCGCTGAGGGCCACGCCCTTGGCCGCGTCCACGGCGTACTGCAGCGCGTACTTGGCGTACAGGTCGGCAGGCTGCGACTGCGAAGCGTCCAAGGTGCCCTGCTGGATGTCGCACATCTCGAACGACACGCCGTCGTCGCTGACCACGATCACGTGGTTGGACGAGCCGACCTTGCCGTAGCCCTTGTTCGCCAGCAGCGGCAGGATGCCGGTGTCCGGGCTGCTCCACTGCGAGTAGATCGCCTTGAGCTGGCTGCCGTAGGCGTTGAGCGCGTCCTGGGCGTCGGTGACGGCGGTGGACTCGGTCCAGGCCGTCGGGTCCTTGAGCAGTTTGACGCCCGGGTCGTTCGCCTGCATGCACGAATCGAAGGCGTTGGTGCGGTCGGCGCCGTTCGAGGACGTCAGGTCACCCTCGAGGTCGAGCACGTAGCCGCTCTTGACCTTGGACGAGATATAGGCGCACGCATCCTGGCCGTACAACGTGTTGGAAGCGCGCACCACCATGTACACGTGGCCGGTGCCGACGATCGTGTCCACCGAGACCAGCTGCACACCGCGCGCCGAGGCGTAGGTGATTGCCGGGCCGAGGCTGGTGGCGGTCTCCGGGTTCACGATGATCGCCTTGGCGCCCTCGTTCACCAGGGTCTCGATCTGCTGGTTCTGCAGCGCGGCGTCCGCCTGGGCGAGTTCGGGCCCGACGAGCTGCACGTTGTCCTGGCTCGCATACTGCTGCTCATAGTTGATGTAGGCGGCCCAGAAGGCTGTGTTGTTATACGTGAGCGAGACGCCGATCTTGATCGGGCCGCTGCCTGTCGCGGTGTTGGCACTACCGGAACCAGGGGCCTTAGACGAACAGCCGGCGGCGGTCAGGGCTGCGACGGATATACAGGCTGCGAACAAGGTTGCGCGCTGGCGCACTCGCACCGGGACCTCCATGGGTCAGCGCCCGGACATCTTTATCCAGGCTGCCTGGCGGCCACAATAGATCCGATGACTGAGGTCGTCAATGGTCCGCGATAGACTCGATACTGATCGATGACGCCGAACTCTCATAAAGACCTCCGATCTGTCCTCCGATCTGTCCACGAGGCTGACTGAAGCGGCGTCAGCCCGGAATTCACCCGGTCCGAAGATCGCATATCCGGCCACTCGATAACTCTGTGTCGACCGCTCCGCTACTCTCGGTGCAACCAGTTCTCCGGCAGGCGCGTCGAGCTAGTCGGCGGGGCCCGAGCGGGTGGAAGGACGTGGCGGATGGATCGGCTGGACGACCCCTGGTACCCGCATGCCCCGGGTGCGCAGCAGGACGACGGGCTGTGGCGTCCGCCGAGTCCGGGCTCGAGCCCGAGTCCGGGTACGGGTACGGGTACGGGTACGGGCCAAGGTGCGGAGCCCGAGGGCCGGCCGTTGGTCCCGCGACAGGCCGCGCGACCGACCCGGGCGACGCACCGGTCCGACCACGGGCACGTCAACGAGGACCTGGACCTCGACGAGATCGATCCGCACGGTCACGCGCGGCACCGCGCCGCGCAGCAGGCCGCGCGGCTGGCCAACCCGAACACCCGGCGGCGCAAGGCGTTCCGGGTGACGGCCGGGATCTGCGCGGGCCTGGTGCTCGCGGTCTCCGGCGTCGGCACCTACGCGTACGAGCATCTGTTCGGCCAGGTGGACACCGAGTCGCTGGACTCGCTGACGAACCGTCCGGCGTTCTCGAAGGCCGACCGGTTCGGCAACGTGCCGCTCAACATCCTGCTGCTCGGCTCGCAGACCCGCGACGGCCAGCACGGCATGAACCTGGGCAACGCCACGAAGCTCGGCACGAACATCTCGGACACCGTGATGCTGGTGCACATCAGCGCGGAGCGGAAGTGGGCGACGGTCGTCTCGATCCCCCGCGACCTGGTGGTGCCGCGACCGCAGTGCGAGGGTCGGCTCGACCCGACCCAGACCGTGCCGGCGTCCTCGGCATCGATGTTCGATCTGGCGATGAACCTCGGCGGCCCGACCTGCGCGGTGGCCACGGTCGAGCAGATGACCGGCATCCGGGTGGACCACTTCGCGGAGATCACCTTCAACGCCTTCCAGTCCCTGACCGACGCGGTGGGCGGCGTGACGGTGTGCGTGCCGCCGCCCGGGATCAACGACCCGAACTACAGCGGCCTGGTGCTCGCCCCCGGGCTGCACACCGTCAGCGGCCCCGAATCGCTCGCCTTCGTGCGCGACCGGCACGGCCTGGCGAACGGCACCGACCTCAACCGCATCCGCATGCAGCAGATGTTCGTCTCCTCGCTCTTCAACAAGCTGGCATCGGCCGGCACGCTGGGAGATCCGATCACTCTGTACAAGATCGCGAACGCGGTGACCAGCAACCTCACCGTGGACACGGGCCTCGACTCCATCGACGCGATGGTCGGCCTGGCCGGCAGCGTGCAGAGCCTCAAGAGCCACTACATCCAGTTCCTCACCGTGCCCTACGACTACGACCCGACGAACCAGAACCATGTCATCCCCGGCAACGGCTTCGACCAGGTGTGGAACGACCTGCGCGCGGATTCCCCGCTCCCGGGCTCGAACGCCGCGACGACCTTCGGCGCAAGCGCGCAGGGCACCGCTCCGGCGAACGGTCAGGTTCAGTCAACGCAGGGCACTGACGCGTTGCCGGCCGTGCCGCTCAACGAGTTGCAGGTGGAGGTCTACAACGGGACGGACGTGCCGCACCTGGCGTTGAACGCCACGGAGAACCTCAAGGCGAAGGGCATCAGCGCGACGATCGGCCACTCCACTCGGATCGGCGCGCGTTACTCGGGGGCGGCCTCGACGGAGGTGCTCTACCCGAGCGGCGAGGGTGCGCAAGCGCAGACGCTGGCCGGGCAGATCGGGGGCGCTGCGACCGTGCTGCAGAGCTCATACGTCAGTGGCCTGACGCTGGTGGTCGGCGCGAGTCCGCCGGCTGCTCTGGTGGCCGCTACGGACGGCACGTCGGGCACGGGCGCTGGTTCCGGCTCCGGCTCGGGATCGGGCTCGAGTTCAGACTCTGGGACGACAAGTCCCACTCCCGCCGCGTCGATCAGTGCCGAGACCCGCAGCGGCGACGAGAACATCTGCAGCGACCTGCCCGACACGGTGAAATACGGCGGCCACCCCTGATCGGAACCGGCCGCCGTCGACTCCGGCTCAACCGCCGTCCAGCGGCAGACGCACCGTGACCAGCAGGCCGGATCCGCCGTCCGGCGGCGCCGTCACCGCCACCGTGCCCTGATGCGCGGCCACGGTGGCGGCCACGATCGAGAGCCCGAGGCCGCTGCCGCCCGCTGCCCGGCTCCGACCCTTGTCCACCCGGTAGAACCGGTCGAACACGTGCGGCAGCGCCGCAGCCGGGATCCCCGGACCGTGGTCGCGCACGGTCAGCACGGCCTGCCCGACCTGCTCGGCCCGCTCAGCTTGCTCCGCGCGATCAGCGTGTTCTGCCCGCTCAACGCGCAGCGCGACCTCCACCTCGGTGTCCGGAGGCGTGTGCATGCGGACATTGCCCAGCAGGTTCGCGAGCAGCCGGGCGAGCTGGTCCGGATCCCCCGGCACCCGCACGCCCGGCGCCACCCGGACCCGGATCGGCCGCTCCGGCTGGACCGCCGCGGCGTCCCGGCAGGCCCCGTCAACCAGGGCACTGAGATCCACCGGCTCGCGCACCACGTTCCGTTCCTGCTCCGCGTCGAATCTGGCCAGCGCCAGCAGGGACTCGACCAGCCCGGTCATCCGGCGCACCTCGCCCGCGATCCGGCCCATCGCCTCGTCGACCTCGACGCCGTCGTCCATCACCCCGGCGAGCCTGAGCTCGGCGTAACCGCGAATGGACTGCAGCGGCGTGCGCAGCTCGTGCGAGGCGTCCGCCGCGAACTGCCGGAGGCGGTCCTCCGAGGCGTCCCGCTCTGAGAGCGCCGCATGCAGCTCCGTGAGCATGCCGTCCAACGCGCCGACCATCCGGCCGATCTCAGTGCTCTGCGGGTACTCGGGGATCTCCAGCGTGGACGGCGGGCCGGTCCGGGCGGAGGCGGCCAGCAGATCCGCCTGCGCGGCCACCCGAGCGAGCGGTCGCAATTCGCGGCGCACGATATAACTGCCCAGCGCGGCCATGGTGATCACCGCGCAGATGGCGTTGATGGTGAGCACGGCCACCAGCAGCGACCCGGTGTGCTGCATGCTGGCGAGGCTCGTCGCGACCACGACCACCCGACCACCCGAAATCGGCCGGCTGTAGACCCGATAGGGCCCCGACTTACCGTCGGCGGAGTACACCGTCTCGTATGACGGCTGGGTCGGCAGCGGGTCCGGCAGCTGCGGCTGCGCTCCGGTCGAGGTAAACGCACCGTCGAACTCCCCGACGTAGAGATTCTGGGTCGAGAGCAGCCACTTGTCCCCGGGCAACGGCACCTTGACCCGTTCCCCGGCGACCACCCCGTCCGCGATGGCGGAGAGCTGGCCGTCGATATTCCGCGCGTACTCGTCCTTGAGCACGAGGCCGGTGATCACCGAGGCCAGCGAGCTGACCAAGATGAACAGCGTCACCAGCAGCGTGGTCAGCCGAAATCGCAGGGACTTGTTCCGCCAGCGGGTCCGAAGTCGTGCGCGCCGCATCAGGCCTCGCCGATCCAGTAGCCGACGCCGCGCTTCGTGTGGATCAGCGGCTCGCCGAGCGCGTCGACCTTCTTCCGCAGATAACTGATGTAGGTGGGCACGACGGTGTCGTTGCCGCCGAAGTCGTAGTTCCAGACGTGTTCGAGCAGCTGCTCGCGGGTGACGATCCGGCCCTGGCGCAGCATCAGGAAGCGCAGCAGCCGGAATTCGGTCGGCGACAGGTCGATCGGGCGCTGCCCCCGGCACACCCGGTGGATCGCGGTGTCCAGCTCCAGGTCGGCGACCCGCAGCACGGGATCGTCGGAGGACTTACGGGTACGCCGCAGCACCGCCTGCACCCGCGCCGCGAGCTCGTCGAGGCCGAAGGGCTTGGTGATGTAGTCGTCCCCGCCCTCCCGCAGACCCCTGACGATGTCCGCGCGGGTGTCCCGAGCGGTGAGGAAGACGACCGGCACCGCGAGCCCGTCCGCGCGCAGCCGGCCGAGCAGCTCGAAGCCGTCGGCGTCCGGGAGCATCACGTCGAGCAGCACCAGCTCGGGCAGGTGTTCGCCGGCCGCGCGCAGCGCCTGCACCCCGTTCTCGGCCGTGTGCACCTCGTAGCCGAGGTGGCCGAGGTACCGGGAGACGGTCTCCCGGATCGAGGGCTCGTCGTCCACGAGCAGCAGGCGGGCGTGCTTGGTCACCTCCTCATCAGATCACGGCGACCCGGGCCCCGGCCGCCTTGGCTCTTTGGGAGCTTCATGTGAATAGGCCGTCTGAGGCCCCCGATCAGCCCTTTCGTGAAGAGACGCGGCCTAGCTTGAGAGTGGCGCCTTCGGGGCGCGGGTCGAGGACTTGTCGAGGACTAATGAGAGATCGGAGGCCGCCGTGGCCGCACTCCTCTATCGGATCGGGCACTTCGCGTACCGCAGGAAATGGACCGTGGTCGCGGCGTGGCTGGTCATCCTGCTCGCTGCGTTCGGCGCGGACAAGGCCTTCTCCGGCACCCTCAGCGACAACGTGTCCATCCCCGGCATCGAGGCGCAGACGGCCCTCGACACGGCGGACGCGAAGTTTCCCGCCGCGGCCGGGGTCAGCGGCAACCTGGTATTCCAGGCGCCGAGCGGGCAGAAGGTCACCGCGTCCAACTACAGCGCGGCCATCACCCAGGCCACCGAGGAGGCCGCCCACGTACCCGGCGTGAAGAAGGCCGTCAGCCCCTTCACCGCCAAGACGATATCCAAGGACGGCAGCACCGCGTACACGTCGATCACCTTCGACGCGACCACCGACTCGGCCGTCCCCGCCGCCGCCCAGCAGCAGCTTGAGACGATCGCGACCCAGGCCGAGCACTCCGGGCTGACCGTCGCCGCCGGCGGCAACGCCGCCACCACGTCCTCTAGCGGCGGGTCCACCGAGGCCGTCGGCGTGCTGTTCGCGCTGCTGATCCTCGCGATCGCGTTCCGGTCCCTGGTGGCCGCGTTCCTTCCGCTGGTGACCGCGCTCCTGTCCGTCGGCATCGGCACCACCGGCCTCATGGCCTTCAGCGGCGTGTTCAGTATGAGCAGCACCGCGCCGGCGCTCGCCTCGATGCTGGGGCTGGCCGTCGGCATCGACTACTCGCTGTTCATCGTCTCGCGGCACCAGACCCAGGTGAGAGCCGGGATGGATCCGCACGAGTCCGCCGCGAGAGCCGTGGCCACCTCGGGCAACGCGGTGGTCTTCGCCGGGGCGACCGTGGTCGTCGCGCTCTCCGCGTTGGCCATCGTCAACATCCCGTTCCTGACCGTCATGGGCCTCGGCGCGGCGGGCACGGTCGTGGTCGCGGTGCTCCTCGCCGTCACCCTGCTGCCCGCGCTGCTCGGCTTCATGGGCCCGCGAATCGCCCGCGGCAAGATCTTCCGCGGCGCCGCCCCGCAGCCCGACTCCGGTCGCACGCTGGGCGCGCGCTGGGTCCGCGGCGTGACGAAGCGGCGTTGGGTCGCCGTCGCCGCGGCGGTGGTGACGCTGCTCGTGTTCGCCGCCCCTTCGCTCAAGATGCAGCTGGGGCTCGGCCAGACCCAACAGGGCTCAGCGGCGCAGGCCGCGACGATGATCGACGAGGGCTTCGGGCCCGGCTACAACGGCCCGCTGGTGATCCTGGTGACCGGTGACACGCCGACGCAGGTGAAGGCGGCCGCGGAGCAGGAGGCCACACACCTGGCCACCCTCTCCGACGTCGCCAAGGTCTCCAAGCCGTTGCTTGACAAGGCGGGGACGGCCGCGGAACTCGCCGTCACCCCGGACAGCGGGCCGAACGAGCAGACCACCACCGACCTGGTGAACGCGATCCGGGCCGATCGGGGCACGCTGGAGCAGAGCACGAACACGACGATCGACGTGACCGGGCAGACCGCGATCAACATCGACGTCTCGGCCAAGCTGTCGACGGCGCTGCCGGAATACGTCGTCGTCGTGGTGATCCTGGCGATGATCATCCTGCTGCTGGTCTTCCGCTCGCTCGCGGTGCCGGTCAAGGCGATGCTCGGCTTCGTGCTCTCCGCCTTCGCCGCGATGGGGGCCACGGTCGCGGTCTTCCAGTGGGGCTGGCTGGCGAGCGCGTTCGGCGTGCAGCCGGGAGAACTGCTCTCGTTCCTGCCGCTGCTGCTGATCGGCATCCTCTTCGGCCTTGCGATGGACTACGAGGTCTTCCTCGTCTCCCGGATGCAGGAGGAGTTCGCCCACGGCGAGGAGCCGCTCGCCGCGGTGCGCGGCGGCTTCGCGCACAGCGCCCGGGTGGTGACGGCCGCGGCCCTGATCATGATCTCGGTCTTCGCCTCGTTCGTCTTCTCGAACCAGCAGACGATCAAGCCGATGGGCTTCGCCTTCGCGGTCGGCGTGTTCTGCGACGCCTTCCTGGTGCGGATGACGATGGTGCCCGCGATCCTGGCCGTGCTCGGCCGGTCGGCGTGGTGGCTGCCGAAGTGGCTTGGCCGCTTCGTGCCGAACGTGGACATCGAGGGCGCCTCGCTGCCGCCCGTCGCCGCTCTGGCCGACGACGACGACCCGCGCGAGAAGGAACTCGCCACGGTGTCCTGACCCGCGCCCGCGCTAAAGGCCCGGTCGGTCCGAAAGGACCGACCGGGCCTTCGCCTTGCAGCCGACCTACAGCCGCTCTACAGCCGCTCTACAGCGTGAACACGATCTTGCCGACGACGTCCCCCGAGGCCAACTTCGCGAACCCCGCGGACGCCTCCTCACGCAAGGACAGGACGCTGTCGATCACCGGGCGTACCCCGGTGGTCTGGCAGAACCTGAGCAGCGCGGACAGCTCCGCGCGCGAGCCCATCGTCGAGCCGACCACGCGCAACTGGTGGAAGAAGATCCGGGTGAGCGCGGCCGGCGGGTTCGGCCCGGAGGTGGCGCCGGAGATGACGATGGTGCCCTCCTCGCGGACGGAGGCGACGGAGTGCGCCCAGGTGGCCGCGCCGACCGTTTCCATCACCGCGTCCACCCGCTCGGGCAGCCGGGCGCCGGTCGGGAAGCCCTGGTGCGCGCCGAGCTCGAGCGCGTGGGCGATCTTGGCCTCACTGCGCGACGTCGCCCATACTCGGAGTCCGGCGGCTCGGGCCAGCACGATCAGCGCCGTGGCGACGCCGCCGCCCGCGCCCTGGATCAGCACCGTGTCGCCGGGGCGCAGGTCGGAGCGGGTGAAGAGCATCCGATAGGCCGTCAGCCAGGCCGTGGGCAGGCAGGCGGCCTCCTCGAAGCTGAGCGAGGAGGGCTTGGGCAGCAGGTTCCACCGCGGCACGGCGATCCGCTCGGCGAAGGTGCCCGGGTAGCGCTCCGTCAGGATCGACTGCCGCTCCCCCGCGGGCACGCCGCGGCCGTCCTCGCCGATCACGGCATGGATGACGACCTCGTTGCCCTCGGCGTCCACGCCCGCGCCGTCGCAGCCCAGGATCATCGGCAGCCGGTCGGCGGGCAGGCCCACGCCCTGCAGCGACCAGAGGTCGTGGTGGTTGAGCGCGGCCGCCTTCACCGTGACCGTGGTCCAGTCGGGTCGGGCCGCGAGCTCGGCCGACTCGGGCAGCGACCCGGTGGCGAGGCCGGTGAGCGGCTCGTCCTTGTCAATACTCTGCGCGTACACCGCATACATGGGCCCCACCCTACTCGCTGGTAACCACACCCGCGCGCCCGCCCGGGAGGGAGGCGTTCAGGAACGCCGGGTGCGCTCCCGGAGCGCGAGCGTGATGAGCGCGCCCACCAGGGCGAGACCGGCCGAGACCAGCAGGGCGGTGTCAGTGCCCTGTGCCAGCCGTCCGGGGGACGAGGTGGAGACTGCGATGGTCAGCGCGACGCCCGCGGCGGAGCCGATGTACCGGGCGGTGTTGTTGGCGCCGGAGCCCATCGCGGCGCGATCGGCCGGCACACTGTCCACGGCCAGCCGGGGCAGCGCGGCGTTGAGCAGGCCGCTGCCGACGCCGGAGATCACCAGCCCGGGCAGCAGCCGCGGCCAGGAGCCGGCGGGCACCGCACCGAACATGGCGAGCACGCCGACGGCGGCGAAGACGAAGCCGACGACGAGTTGGTGGCGGGCGGAGACGCGGCTCGTCAGCCGCCGGGCCTGAAGCGCCACCACGAACGAGGTGCCCGCCCAAAGGAAGTACAGCCACGCGGTGCCGATCGCCGACATATGGATGGTCTGCTGCAGCAGGGCGGACAGGTAGCTGAACATGCCGATCACGGCGAGCCCGGTGAACAGCGCCCCCGCGGTGGACGCGAGGAAGAGCGGCTTGCGGAACAGGCCGACGTCGATCATCGGCGCCGCACTGCGTCGTTCGATCCCCCCGAACGCGGCGGCGAGCGCCAGCGCCGCCAAGAGCAGCAATCCCACCGGCGCCCGAAGCCAACCGTCGCGACCCAGGGTGAGTGCACTGAGCAGGGCGGTGAGGGCCAAGCCGAGCACCGTCGCCCCGGGGAGGTCGGGTCGGCCGCGGCGCGGTGCACGGGACTCGGTGAGCACCCGTACCGCGGCGATGCCGACGAGCAGGCCGATACCGGCGAACACCGCGTAGCCCAGCCGCCAGGAGACGGTGTTGAGCCCGCCGGCGATGAGCGGCCCGGTGGCGATCCCACCGCTCACCGCAGCGCCCCAGACACCCATGGCCCGTATCCGCGCGTGGCCGACCGGGTACGCCTGAGCGAGCAGGCCGAGGCTGCTGGCGATGATCAGGGCGGACGCCGCGCCCTGGGCGATCCGGGCCACGGTGAACAGAACCGTCGAGGTGGCCAGCGCACCGAGGGCGATGGTGACCACCAGCGCCACGGTGCCGACGAGGAAGGCCCGGCGCCGCCCGTAGTCGTCGGCGAGGCTCCCGGCGACGAGCAGCAGGGCGGCGAGGCCGAGCGGGGTGCCGTTGAGCAGCCAGGCCTGCTCGGAGACGGGGGTGTGGAAGTCCGCGACCATGCCCGGGACGGTGAGCATCGGCGCGGTGTAGTTCATCAGCGCGATCGCGGTGACGACGGCCGTGACGGCGAGCACGCCGCCGGCCCCGGCACGGGGACCGGCCGCCACGGCTCCGGCGTCCCGCGCGGCAGCGGCCTGCCGAGGCTGGGTCTGGGGCTGGATCTCGGGCTGGATCTCGGGCTGCGGCTGCGGCTCGACGCGAGCCCAAGGCTGTGCTGACGACATGACAGCTCCAAGGTTCATTGATTGAACTTACTGGGTGCCCTGCCACCGTAGCACCTGGGTTCAATCACCGAACCTAGTTGCTAGGATGAATCCATGGCACTCGGAAAGGACTACGCGACGCAGGCATGTTGCATCGCCCGCGCCCTCGAGGTGGTCGGCGAGCGTTGGT
>Ga0185299_10005788_pt1 | contig 13608 bp, 11 predicted proteins | sample PaiPotPPA55metaG_FD_128002 | JGI IMG/M metagenome (GOLD analysis project Ga0185299, IMG submission 128002) | Iron sulfur acid spring bacterial and archeal communities from Banff, Canada, to study Microbial Dark Matter (Phase II) - Paint Pots PPA... ...
GGCGAAAGCGCGAGGCGATAAAAAAGGTGACTTCCCCGCTCGCGGGGAAGGTGGTGCGAAGCGCCGGATGGGGAGTTGGGGTTTGACAGGGCGATGCGCGCCGGATGGGGAGTTGGGGTTTGAGAGGGCCATGCGCGCCGGATGGGGAGTTGGTTACAAGGCTTGGGCACAAACGCGCCACGAGTTGAATCTCAACTGGTGACTGTTATGGCCTTTGTTCTTCCCGAAGCGTGACCATGCGTTCGCCGGGAGTTCGCTGACCGGAGAGTCAGCGTTGCCCCCGCGCAGATGAGGCCAGATTTACTGATGGCGAGCACTTCCCCCGTCGCGTCACGACAGCGAGACATCGCCATGCTCGCGCGCCCGCTCAAAATCCTGATCTATCTGCTCATCGTGCTCGCGATCGTCGAGCTCTATCGCCAGGCTTCCACGCTCGTGCTGCAGCTCACCAACATCCTTCTCATCTTCATGTTCGCCGCCATCGTCGCAATGCTGGTGACCCCGATCGTGGACAGGATCCAGGGGCTTCCGGTGCTTCGCGGCCATCGCGGCGCGGCGGTCCTGGTCCTCTACGGCGCCATCGTCATCGTCATCGGCGGCGCGGTCGCTCTCCTCGCTCCCACCGTGATCGCCGACGCCTCAAAGCTTGGGCAGCAGGTGCCAGCTATAGAAAGTGCGGCGCAGCACGTGCTGGACAATGCCCAGTCGAGCCTGCGCGCTTTTGGTTTCAACCTCAGCTACACGATCCCTCGCGGGGGAGCCTCGCTCGGGGGTGACATCTCGCCGGCGAGCCTGACCGCGATCGGAGGCCTCGCGAGCCCGCTGGTGAACGTCCTCCTCGTGATCGTCGTCTCGATCTACCTGACGAGCCAGGGCCGGGAGCTGGTCGGGACCGCCCGCAAGCTCTTTCCTGCGCAGGAGCGGATCTTCGATTTCACGATGCTCGCGGTCGGCGCGGCGGTTGCCTCGTACGTTCGCGCGCAGCTCCTGATGTCGCTGATCATGGGCCTCTACACGGGAATCACGTTGACGCTGCTAGGCGTCCATTACGCCGCTGCCCTCGGAGTCGCCGTCTTCTTCCTGGAGATGCTGCCGCTCGTCGGAGCGCCGATAGGTTTCCTGCTGGCCATCGCTGTCGCCGCTACGCAGAGCCTTGGACTGGCGATCGAGGCGACCGCGGTCAGCCTCGTAGGCCACGCCATCGAGGCTTACATCCTCGGCCCGCGGATCAGCGGCAAGGTGACGCGGATCCACCCGCTCGCGGCAATGGGGGCGCTGCTCATCGGAGCAGAGCTCGGCGGCATCCTTGGCTCGCTGCTGGCGATCCCCATCGCGGTGATTGGGAACATCTTCCTCGGCGCCCTGTACGTGTCGTCCCAGGGCCGCGACGGTCTGATGATCGCCGACACGCCAGGCCCGGTTGGAGTGGGCGATCTGCCCAGCCTCGCGGATCAGATCTCAGTGAACGCGGAAGACGATCCGATGGAGCTCGGCGCGGACCTGATGGAGAAGCCGCCGAGACGAAAACGCCGCCCACTGTCGACGCCAACCTAGCCCTCTCTCCCCGGATGAGAGAGGGCTAGGGAGAAATTTCCCCCTCCCCCGCAGGGGAGAGGGTGGAGAAAGAACACGAACCATCGAGGACCTCGAAAGCCGGCCTCGCGGCGAACGTGGTGTTCCGCCGCTGTTTGAGACTGCTTTCGATACTCCCCCCAGTCCACACTGGCGGCGATGAACGAGCCTGGCACCAGATGGGATGGGCATCAGTGGGTGACGGTGGATGAACTTTGGGCATGGGATGGCCGCCAGTGGACCCAGTACGGGTCGACCCTGTCCGTGGCCGCGAGGGTCGCCGTTTATGCCGCCGCGGGCCTGGGCCTCAATGCGCCCATCCTGTTCGTCTTAGCGCTCTTCTGGGGCTTGCAAGGCCCGGGTTGGGCTGCCAGTCCTCCCGATATCGTCGCGTCGGCCGTTCAGATTGCTCTGACGCTGGGTGCCGCCGTCATCGCCTTTTGCGCTGGTTGGTTTCTCGTGCGTATCGATCGCAGAGATTGGTGGCTCGGAGCTGCGTTCGCCTGGCCGTGGATCGCAAGCGCCGCCGTGCTGGCTGCCGGCTCAATTGCTTCGAGCTCAGCGGAGGTCAGTGGATTGGTTGTCAGCGCCTGTCTGTTTCTTTTCACTGCGTTCCCACTGTCCGGTTCAATCGTGGGTCGTCGATGGCGATCGAGCGCGAGCGCACGGCAATCGCAGTCAGAGCCGAGCCCGACACCGATCAGCCAGGGCGCCACGAAGACCGGGCGCTATCTCAGGGCCCTGTTTGGAGCTGTGATCACGACCGATCTCACCAGGGACGGGGTGCCCATGCCGCTGCCCGCCAACATCTCGGGCGACGGCAAGTACGAATGGGATGGCGAGAGCTGGGTGCCGATCGAGCAATCCCAGTCAGGGTCGCCCCTTGAAGCTGGTGCAACCTCGTAGGACTCACGCGGTTTCTTACAGGTCGATTACAGAACTCGCAGCACCCTCTCATGAATCTCACACGCGCCCCCGAGGCGGCCGCCTCAGCCTTGGTTCGTGCGCAAGGACGTTGCCGGCGCCGTCGCAAGCCGAACCGGCGCAGGCCGTTGGCCCATCGGCCTTTCGTCAGCGGCTCAACTCCTCGGCGGGGTCGCGGCCGGCATGATCGCGGGCCCTCCAGGCGTCCTTGCGTACCGATCGGTCGTGGTGACAGCCGCGCAAACGATGGAGGCCCGGCTGCATCAAATTCGCGGGCATTAGAAGCGCGATCCCGCGGACGTCCAGTACCGTGTGACGCCATGCGGCCGGAGCGGGTCCCCCTCGAGCTGACCGCCTACGGCGTGCGTGGTGAGCCAATCCCCTACGACGAAGCCGTTCAGGGACCTTTTGCCCCCATCCATGTTGGCGATCCATGGGGCCCGCCCTGGAGCACGACATGGTTCCATGTCCGCGGTCGCGTGCCGGACGGCTATGCCGAGCAGGGCGTGGTGGCGGTGTTCGACCTGGGCTTTGATGGGCCAACCGGTTTCACCTGCGAGGCGCAGGCGTGGAAGGACGGCAAACCGTGGCGCGGTGTCGACCCCAACCACCGCTGGCTGCCGATCGATGGACGTGAAATCGATTTCTACCTCGAGGCGGCGGCCAACCCCCGCGCCACCGAAGCGGGCCCAGAGCCGTCGCTCTCGATGCTCGCCGTGCGTCAATCGCCCGAGCCGGCGTTCGTCTTGCGGCAGGCCGAGCTCGGAATTCGCGAATCGCCAGGTGACGGAAGCACTGACTTGCGACTCGACACATCGCACAGGATCACAGCGGTCGGCCACGCGCACATCGACACGGCCTGGGAGTGGCCGATTCGCGAAGCGAAGCGAAAGGTCGCGCGCAGCTGGTCGACGCAGCTCGCGTTGCTGGACCAGTACCCCGACTACGTCTTTGCCGCGTCGCAGCCGCTGCAGTACTCATGGATGAAAGAGTCGTATCCCGACATTTACCGTCGCGTCAAGGAGAAGGTTGCCGCCGGCCGGTGGGAGCCGGTTGGTGCGATGTGGGTCGAAGCTGACTGCAACCTTCCTTCTGGCGAGTCCCTCGTGCGCCAGCTGCTGCACGGCAAGCGTTTTTTCACGCGCGAGTTCGGCTACGAGACCCGGATCCTCTGGCTGCCGGACGTGTTCGGGTATCCGGGCAACCTGCCGCAGCTCATGGCGGAGGCGGGCTGCGATTCCTTCCTCACCCAGAAGCTCTCCTGGAACGACACGAACAAGCCCGAGCACCACACCTTCATGTGGGAGGGTATCGACGGAACTCGCATCTTCACGCACTTTCCGCCCGCCGACACCTACAACGGCGACTTCAGTCGCGAGGAGGTCGAGCAGAGCGTCCGCAACTTCAAAGACGGCGGCAGCTCGAACATGTCCCTCTATCTCTTCGGTTGGGGCGACGGAGGCGGCGGCCCGCAGCCGGAGATGATCGAGTCGGCGCATCGTCTCGGCGTGACGCTCGGCCGGGCGTCTGATTTCTTCGAGGCAGCTTCGGCGCAGGCACACGATCTCACGACGTCGGTGGGCGAGCTCTACTTCGAGCTGCACCGTGGTACGTACACGAGCCAATCGCGAATCAAGCGTCTGAACCGGGTGGCTCAAGAAGCGTTGCGGCAGGCGGAGATGTGGTCCGTGGCCGCAAACACGAGGCGCAGGCCCGAGCTCGACAAGGCCTGGAAGGGGGTGTTGATCAACCAGTTCCACGACATCCTCCCCGGCTCCAGCATCGACTGGGTGTACGAGGAGGCCGAACGCGATGTCGCGGTGGCAGCCGAGCGGGCGACCGGCGTCGGGCGCGACGCGATCTCATCGATCGCGGGCCACGGCTCCACGACCACTGTGTTCAACGCCACATCCCATGAGCGGCGAGAGCTCATCCGCGTTGGGACCGAGGACGTGCGGGCCGTCGTGCCCGCCTGTGGATGGACCGTTTATGTGCCGGGCCCGGCCGAACCAGAGGTCATGGTCTCGGAGCGCTCGCTCGAGAACGAGCGGCTTCGCGTGGAGTGGGATGAGCGCGCCGTCCTGACTTCGATCTGGGACAAAGAGGCGGACCGCGAGGTGCTGAGCGGACCCGGCAACCTACTTCAGTTGCACGACGACAACCCCACGAGATGGGATGCATGGGACCTTGACGTCGCCTACCGCGACTCGTGGACAGAGCTGACCGACGTGGGCGTGATCCATCGGCGCAGCGGCCTTCGCGGAGGGATTGGCTTCCAGCGTCGTTTCGGGAGTTCCACAGTGGCGCAGACGATGTCCCTGGACGCGGGATCCCGCGTGATCAGGTTCCAAACTGAGGTCGAGTGGCGCGAGCGGCACAAGATCCTCAAGGTCGCCTTTCCGGTCACGGTTAGCTCGCCCGAAGCCACCTACGAAATCCAGTTCGGCCACCTGCGCCGGCCAACGCACGAAGACGACCCCAGGGCGCGGGCGATGTTCGAAGTCTGCGCACAGCGGTGGGCCGACCTGGGCGACGGCGGGTATGGGGTCGCGCTCCTCAACGACTGCAAGCACGGCTACGACATTCACGGTTCGGTGATGCGCCTGTCGCTGCTCCGGGCGCCGACCCATCCCGACCCGAACGCCGACCAGGGGTTCCATCAGTTCACCTACGCGCTGATGCCACATCCCGGTGACTTTCGCGAAGCGGGCGTGATCGAGGCGGCTGAGAATCTCAACTCGCCGCTGCACGTCATCTTCGAGACCGGCCTCGTGCCAGGGACGTCACGGTCCCTGGTCGAGATCGATACGCGCGAGGCCATCGTAGAAGCGATCAAGAGAGCCGAGGACTCGGATGCGGCGATCGTCCGGCTCTACGAGGCGTGGGGGAGAAGCTGCCATGCCCAGGTGCGAACCACGCTCAGTGCTTCACGCGCATACCTGTGCGACCTCCTCGAACGCGAGGTCGAGGAGTTGCCGGTGCGCGACGGCGTGGTCGAGCTGGACCTGACCCCGTTCAAGGTCCTGACCCTGAAGCTCGAGCGCTGACCCGGCGCTCAGCGTCCGGCGGGCACCTTGGCGGCCAGGACCTCGGCGGGGAGAATCTCCGGCGGCGCGGCGAGCAGGCGGTCCGCGTTGGCCATCAGCGCCGCGGCGATCGGTCCTTCGATGTGGGCTTGCCTGTCCGCCTGCGACGCAAAGGCGTCGACGATCCAGAAGGTCGTCGGGTCGGTGCGAAGGGCGAACCAGACGATCGTGCCCGCCTCGGCATTGGCCAGCGAGAGTGCGCCGGCGAGGAACACGCCGACTTCATCCGCTTTCTCCTCTTTGGCTACGAGCTTGACAACGAAGGCAACTGTGAGCGGGGGCGTAGTCATTGCCGAACCTCCTGGTAATCGGTGCGCCTTGTTTGGCGCACATGAGTAAATACCGGTCACGTTACGCGGCGAGTTGAAGCGACGGTCAAGAGGCCTTGCGAATATCTTCGAGATCCAGCGCCTCGAGCAACTGGCGGCGGGTCGGTTCCACCAGGACCTGGCCGCCCGGAAGGAGAATCGTCGGAACCGTCGTGTAACCACCATTGATCGCGAGGACGGTCGCCACCGCATCCGGGTAGCTGTCGATGTTGATCTCGTCGTACTCGACGTGGGCCCGGTCCAGCACGGCCTTTGCCATCCTGCAATCGCCGCACGAGGTGGTGGTGTAAATCTTCAACCGTTTACCGGACATCTTGTCTGGACCTCCGTGGTGGTGTAGATGTTCTGGGCGCTGGGCCCGCGGATCCGGACGAACCGGGTCCGCGGGTGATCCAGCTGCTGCGGGGGGTGGGGATGGCTACCGGGGGGGAAACTGTGAGTTGGGGGCGGGAGCGACGAGGTTTGCGGTCGGGGGGTCATTCGTGAACCCGATGACAGCGCAGTTGATGTCGATGCCGACGCTCCCATAGGGGGCGCCTCCAGGGCCGGTGATGAGGTCGGGCCGCGTCGCGGCGAGGTTGAAAACGACGTTCTCGTCGATCTGACGCTTGTCCAGACCCAGGTCGATGGCCTTCTGGGTCCACTGGCCGAGCTGAGCGTCCCACAGCGGGCTGTAAGCGTCGGCGTGGCGTGGATCTTTGAGGGTTGGAAAGTCGCCGAACACGTTGAGCAGGTCGCCGCCATTGCGAAGCCCGTTGATCAACGCGGTGTTGGTGGCCGAGGCGTCCTCAGCGGCGTGGCCGTTGAGAGCGATGTTTCGGAACCCCTGCGCCTGCGGGTTGTTGGCACCGGTCTGGCCGTTGATGAAGCCGAACAGGCGCTCGCGGGCCGAGCCAAGGAAGTCGTCGCCGCCGTTGTAGGCGGCGTTGGCGAGCGCGGGTACGTAGACCGAGCGCTCCAGGACCGCGGCCAGCGGGTCGCCGGCTTCGGTGCTGAGATAAAGAATCGGCTGGCCGGCGTCGAAGCCTTTCACCAGCAGCAAGTCGACCCACGAGTCGAGGAACTGGCCGGGCGGCGGTGGGGGAGCGATGTGAATCCCGAGCACGCGGTCCCCAGTGTTGGTGTGCGTCGTCACGTCAAACGGGCCGTCTCCGGTGGCCACGATCGGCGCGTTGTAGACGACGTCGCTGCCCGCGATCCGGATGAACGGGCTGTAGCCGGGGCCGGCAACGGCGCCGGGCGAAAAGCTTGCGGGCGGAAATCCATTCGGTCCCGGGACACACGTCCGGGTGGGTGTGAAGTCCGGCTCGCCCTGGAAATGGACGACCGCCGGGCCGAACTTGTTCGCGTCGGGTGTCGGCGAGTCCAGCGTGACCGTCTGCACGCAGGCGGCGCACGAGATGGCGATGTTGGCGAGCTTGGGGGCGTAGTTGAGGCCGCTGTTCCTGGCCAGGCCCGCGTCAGATGCCTCGGTCAGGATGAACCAGACCGAGTGGCCGTTGGCCGTGCCCTTGTACAGAGGCAGGCGGACCGTTTCTTGAGTGAGGTCGACCTGGAGCGCGCTTTCGAGGACCAGGTTGTTCCGCGGCAGGAGGCCCGAGAGCTGCCCAAGCCCCTGCGCTGAGCCGGGGTTATCGTCCGCCTTGGCCGGCGATGATCCCCCGTACCAGGCGATTCCCACCAGGACAACGGAAATGGTGAGGAGAATCGAGGCGAGCCACCTGGTGCTGCGCCGGAGCGTCAGAGTTCGCATCTCAGGCTCCTCCCTCGACATACAAGCGAACAAAGACCGTCGTTTTTCATGTACACACTCCTTCGTGTTGACCCGTCGATGACGTGTCGGATGGAGGTGTAGTCCCCGGCTCGCGCCGGACGTTACAGCCCTGTCTGGGAATCTCTCCAGCGACGGAACGCGCTCAACAGCGAGTCGACGGTCGCCGGCTCGAGGGACCTGGTGGTCAGCTTTCCACTGAGCCGGACCAGCGCCCTCATCTGTTCGACATACTCCTGGCACGACGGGCAGGAAGCGAGGTGGGCGTCAAAACGCGTGCGATCGACTTCGGCCAGGGTTCCTTCCAGGTAGTCGGTGATCACCTCGACCAGCTCCTGGCACGCCATCTCTCGCCGGGTCTCGTCGTTCATGTGTGCTCGCCCATCAGTATCGCGGCTTGCGCTTCTGTTACGCATTGCCCGCGAAATAGCCCTCCAGGGTTCCGCGCAGGCGGCTCCTGCCGCGGTGCAGCAACACCCGCTGATTGGCCTCGCTCAAACCGAGAACCTCGCAGACTTCCATCGCCGGCCACCCGTGCACGTCCCGAAGCGCGACCACGATGCGCTGCGCGGGCGGCAACCTGTCCAGTCCACGCTGCAGGACATCCATCGTTTCGCGACTGACTACAGCGTCTTCTGCCGACCCTGACCACGCCTCGAGAGGACTTGTCCAATGACCGGGCCACGTGGGGTGGGAGGCGCGGAGAAATCGCTGAGGGTCGACGGCCGCATGGTCAGGTTCCGAGGGATCCTCCAGCTCGGAGAAGTTGATCGTTCGCTTTTCTCGGATCGCCCGCGTTTTGGCGCGGTTCGCCAGGATCTTGAAGATCCAGGTCTTGACGCTCGAGCGACCCTCAAAGCGCGCGATCCCCGTCAGGACGGCGAGCCAGGTCTCTTGAACCACCTCTTCAGCCACCGCATCGCTTGACACGAATGCCAGGGCGAGACGCTTGAGCGATGCGCTGTGGGTGTTGACGAGACAAACGAATGCGGCCTCGTCGCCGTTTCGCAGGCGATCGATGAGGTCGACCTCGCCAGAGCTCATCTCCGCGATAGGCGTCATTGCATATTTCGTACCGGCCAAAAGTTACTCACGTGTTACCGCGGAATGTGGGGGTCAATTCCGCGATTGGATCGGGGCATGAAAAACCCGACGGAGCTCGACTCGTTCAGAGCGTCCAAAGACTCGTTCTACGCGCGGGACCGTCGGGCGCCGCTGACATCTGAGCAGCAGCGTGGGTTCAAGGGACTCGCCTATTTTCCGGAGAATGCGAATCTCGTCATCAACGCAAAGATCGATCGTAAGGTGGAGCCCGGAATCGTTCGCATGGACACGACCCAAGGCGAGCAGCAGGAATACAGGCGTTACGGCGTGGTGCGTTTTGAGGTGGACGGACGGCCCGCCCAGGTGACCCTGTATGCCTCCGACCATTCGCACAACCTCTTCCTGCCCTTCCGCGACGCGACCTCCGGCCGGGAGACCTACGGAGCCGGTCGGTATCTGGATCTACACGCCGACGGCGACGAGGTACTCATCGACTTCAACTACGCATACAACCCGAACTGCGCGTACAACCCGGAGTGGAGCTGCCCCTTGCCGCCCGCGGAGAACTGGCTCGAGGTTCCGATTCGCGCCGGCGAGATGACATTTCCGGATCACGCCTCGGGCTCAGCGCACACCCACCACGGCGGCTGAAGAATCTGAGCTAAGGCGCGTGACCACTTGCGCTTGAGTCTGGAGAATCCAGAGATCGACGCCTGCCGTCACGGGATGCTGGTAGTGATGGCGCCGCAGAAATTCGAGCAGTGCCTCGGGCGTGCCAGGGGTCGCGACGATCAAGACGGCGGGCGGATGCGCCTCGAGGTCGCGGAGCAGCGTGTCCTGTGAGGAGGGTTCCACGTAGTAAGCCGAGCCCAGCGCCACGAACCGACCCGCCGGCATCCGGTTGCTGAGCGTATAGATCCAGGGGATCCATCCCCACACAAAGATCCGATCGCTCGGTGCGGAGTGGCTGTCGGTCTCGCTGACCGCGATGCGCTGCAGGGTCAGATTCGCCGGAAAGAGCCGGTCGAACCCTGGAGCCGTCGACGGATCGAGCAGCCTGTGGTATCCGTCCACGTAGTAGGTGGGAAGCCCGCTTGTGGCCACGCTGTCGACCTTGAGACCGGGTAGCCCGCGCCCATGAGCCAGGGACAGCTCCGCCACCGGCACCCAGAGCACCAGGAGGCAGCTGAAGATCGCGGCTGCCACGGTCGCCCCCCCGACCAATCCCTGGTGGCCATAACGTCGCCACAGCGCGGATGCAGCTACCGCCAGCGCGATGCAGATCGCGGGCTCTGCCTGTTGCACGTAGTGTGGAAACCCTCGCCCGCTCACCATGGAAGAGGCGACATCCCATCCCAGCCACCAGGCGAGCGCTGCCGCGGCCAGACGTCCTTGCACGACGAACGCCGCGGCGACCCCGGCTCCCGCGCCCAGCGGAATCAGTACTCGAACCGCGGTCAACATGGCTCCCGAGATGCCGGCGAATCCCTGGCTGCCGTAGGTCGCCACATAGCCGAGGTCGGATCGGGCGAGGACAGCGATACCAGGACCGAGGGCGCCCTGTTCGAAGAGCACGAGCGCGGCCGCGAGGACGGCGATCGACCAGCCCGCCAGCACCGCGCATGAGTTTGTGATTGCGGTTCGGCCTCGCGCTTCCGCGCCGATTGCCGCCACTCCCATCACCACAACCAGGTCGGCCGCGAAGACCCCTTTGAAGAGCAGAGCCAGACCGGCCAAGGCTCCGGCGACGATCAGCCATCGAGGTCTCGGGGAACGCAGCACCATAGCGATTGCCGCCGCCACCAGGGCTGCGCCGAAGAGCTCCGCGTTGAAGAGGTCGCCATCGAGCAACGGCAGCGATGCCACGACGACAAATGACAGACCCGCGATCCTGCCCACCCCGGCGCCGCCAACTCTGGTCCCGATGCCTAAAACGCAAACCGCAGCCGCGGCGCTGGCCACCGATGTCGCCAACGGCATCGCAATCGCGACCGCAAGGCGGCCGGCCAGTAAGGCGCTGAGCCAGTAGATGCCGGGGGGCTTGTTGTCCCAAACGTCGACGTAAAGCCGAGCCCCGTGGTTCAGCGCCCGCCCGATGTCCGAATAGGCGCCGGCGTCCGAATACCAGGTCGGTTCGAAGAAGGACGGGATCCGCAGCACCACGAACGCGGTGGAGATGAGGATGAACCACCGCTGCCCGGCCGTTACGCGCCGGAGCGAAAGCGTGCTCCATCGCGCGTCGCGGGTCGCCGAGTAGCGACCCTGGATTGTGGCCATCGGCTCCTATCCGGCCAATGTCTCGTGATGCCAGAGACTGAGCCCGCCTCGCCGATCCACCAGAACATAACCGCGACTGGGAAGTTCAGAAACGAACTCGGTCGTCTCTGCCGACTCGTCGACTGCCAGCCACTCGGCGGCGGCGGACGGAAGCACTCCGATGCTGTCTCGCTCCGCGAGCAGCGTTGCGAAGCCGCTGCTCGCGGCCACCGAAGCGTCCGGGGGTATCTCGCTCGCGATGGCCTGAGCGGCGGCACCCGCGCTCGACGATCCCAGTGCAGGCATGTGGCCCGCCACAACGAGCACCACAAGTGTTCCAGCGAGGAGCGACGCGCCGGGCGAAGCTTTGATTCGAGGCGCGATGCGGGCCCAGCCAAGAACAGCCGCGATAAAAAGCAGGGGGCCTGGCTGCAGTCCGTACTGGTCGAGGAGCGTCGACTGCGCCGGGTGTGACGAGAGCAGCTCGAGCGCAAGGGCGGGGAGGGCGGCCGCGGCCGCGAGTGGCCTCGCCAGTGGCAGAAATGCAAGTCCTCCGAGCAGCGTGGCTACCGCGATCAGCGAGCCCGGGCTCAACACGTGGAGCAGCGCAACCTGCGGGTGCGTGAAGAGCCCGAGCAGGATGCCGGGCACCGATGAGCCGAGATAGGCGTAGCGGTTGACCAGGTCTCCGGGCTGCCCGCCGCGAATCGCAGGCATGACGACGAGAGTGACGACCAGCCCATAAACGACGGACGTCACCATCAAGACGAGGCCCGCGCGGCGATGCATCACCGCCCACGCGAGAAAGCCCAGTCCCAGCGAGACGAGGGCGCCGTCCTCCTTGCAGAGCATCGGCGCCAACCCGGCAAGAAGCAGGACGCCATCGCCCGCGTCACTCGCTCGCGCGGCGCCGAGGGCTGCGAGAAACACGAATGGAACCGCCAGCGCTTCGGTGTGGAAGTCGTACCCGACGGCGCGCAGGACGAAGAGCTGGGCGATGTACGCGACGCACGCCACCACCGACGAGTGATGGTCGAGCCACGTGCGCGCCAACAGGTACAGCGGCACGACCGCCCCACCGAGCGCGAGCGATTGAGCGCCAAGCAGCCATAGGGGAGAGGGATGAATCAGGTACAGCGGCACCAGCACGGCGAGCGCGGGGGAGAAATGCTGGCCGAAGAACGGATAGGGCGCGAAGCTGGTCACGAATCCGTGGCCCCGGGATGCGTTCCAGACCACCTGGTCGAAGTAAGCGAGATCCAGCGCAGAGCTCTGCAGCGTCGCCCAACGGGCGAAGGCGTAGCCGGCAAAAGCGATGACAGCTGTTCCAGACAGCGCTAGCGCCGGCAGCGGAACCGACATCGCCTGGCCCCGGTCTCGAATGGCGACACGCGCGATCGCGCTCAGGACGCCACCGTCACCTGGACCATGTGGAGGCCCGTCGATCCGGCCGGGGCAAAGCCTCGTGAAGTCTCCGGCTGCGGATCGCCTTTGCCGTCGCGCGCACGCACCTTCAGCACGGCCGTGCCCGTCCCGGTAGGCGTCCACTCGGCCTGCCACACGGACCATGTCATCGGCTTGCCGTAGGTGATACGGGCCGGCGTCCAGGTCGAGCCGCCGTCCGTGCTCACCTCGACCTGCGAGATGCCCCGGTCGGCGGCGTAGGCGATGCCCTGCAGCTGAACCGTGGAGCCCGCTCTCACGACCTGGGCCTTCTTCGGCGAATCGATGCGGGACATGGTCTGGACGAAGCGCGGCTGCCAACCCTGCGTCTCGTAATAGCCCGCCTCCGCCTGATCCACGACTTCGATCTGCGTAAGCCACTTGACGCTCACCTCACCGTAGGCGGTGGGGACGAGCAGACGGAGCGGGTAACCGTGGCGATCAGGCAGTGGCTGGCCGTTCATGAGCCAGGCCAGGAACGTCCCGTCCGCCATCGCGGTGTCCAGGGATGCCGTGTGAACGTAACCGTCGACGGCGCGAAACGTGACCCCGGTGGCGCCGGGCATCGGCGCCGCCGCGTCGAGCAGGGTGCGCAGCGGCACGCCGTGCCATGCCGCGTTGCTGATGAGGCCCCTGCCGACCCCGTTGCTGATGCATTCCAGGGTCGTCTCCTGGGTCGTGCAGCTCGGCAGGCGGGTGAGGTCGGACAGCTGGTAGGTCTGAGCGTGGGCGACTTTTCCCGCCACCTCGAGGCGCCAGGCCGGCTGATAGACGGCCGGGTCGATGAGGTTCTTGGTGACCGTGTAGAAGCCGTTGTTCGGGGTCAGCGGCTGAACCGGTCCGTCGTATGTCATCCCGTCGTAGCCGAGGGCGCTGTTCTTGTAGAGGAACGTGGCCATGCCCGCGGTCCCGATCGCGAAGACGCCCGCGACCGCGCCCAGCATCAGGCGTCGCCTCGACTCGTCGATCTCGGTGCCGGCGGCCGGCCGCGAATCCGTCCAACGGAGCACGACGTGGAGGGTGGCTCCGTAAACACTGAACTGCAGAAGGAACCCGATAGCGGTGACCGCGGCGGCGGGCACCGGTCCGAGACCGAGGTAGCTGGCCGGAAGCACCGGCCAGAGAGCAGCCATGCTGCCCAGCCAGCCGACCGCGACGGCGACCAGCAGGGTGGCCACGCGGT
>Ga0185299_10005789_pt1 | contig 13605 bp, 20 predicted proteins | sample PaiPotPPA55metaG_FD_128002 | JGI IMG/M metagenome (GOLD analysis project Ga0185299, IMG submission 128002) | Iron sulfur acid spring bacterial and archeal communities from Banff, Canada, to study Microbial Dark Matter (Phase II) - Paint Pots PPA... ...
ACAGTCATGTGTGACCCGTGTCACGGTGGATCGAAACGTCACCTGCAACCATGAGGACGGCAGGAGAAGCATGGCGCAGGTCATTCAAGTCGAAGTCAGAACTGGCACAACACACACTGTGACGTGGTTGGACACCGCGCTAAAGACGAAACCCGGCATGGTTCTTGTCTGCAAGGGTGATCCGCGCCGATGGTCCGTCGTACACACATATGGCTTCGCGGCACGGGAAGTGGGGGACAGCAACATCGACTGGAAGGTTGCGGGCTGTGAAGCCCAGAATTGCGTAGCCTAACGTGTACGATTGCATTGCTCTGCTTGGTTCAAAGTCCAACGGCAAACCTCATTCCGCCGCATCGGGCTGATGAAACACCCATCCGATCTGCCATAATCTCCCAATGTGCGGGCGCTATAAACTTTCGCGGCGAAAGCAGCTTGTTGAGGAGTACTTCGACACTGCGTCCGGCGATGAAGACTGGAATCCGCGTTACAACATTGCGCCCACTCAGCCCGTGCCCGTGATCCGCCAGAATCCCGAAGAGCCCATCCGGCACTTCTCGGTGATGCGCTGGGGACTCATTCCCTCCTGGGCAAAAGACCCGTCTGTCGCAGCGAGCATGATCAACGGACCGCGTGTGAGACGTTGCCAGCTTCACTCCGCACTCGAATCCTGAAACCCGCACCCATCGCCGGGTTTCACCAGGGCCCAGACAGAAAAGTGACGGTCAGTTGACAATTCCCTGACAAACCAACAATCCGCTTCGCCCCAGACTAGGGACTCGGAGGTTCTGGGTATGCAATCTGCTGGAAACGCTCTTCTTCTCGGCCGTAAAGCGGTTCTCGCGATCACGCTGGTTCTTATGTCGGGCACCGTGATCGCCCAATCCTTCATAGGCCCTCTCAACAACGTGGCCACAGTCGCATCCACCGTTCCCGCCAATGGGGACATCAATCCCTACGGCATCGTCCGCGTCGATCGTTCGGTAGGGAAGCTGGTTCGCGGAAATATTTTAGTGAGTAATTTCAACGCCAGCTCGAATCTCCAGGGCACCGGCACCACCATCGTGCAGATCACGCCCGGTGGCGCCGTGAGCCTGTTTGCCGAGATCGAGGCGAATTCTTTGCCGGGTGCCTGTCCCGGCGGCGTTGGCCTGACCACCGCTTTGGCTGTTCTCAACAAGGGTTGGGTCATTGTCGGCAGCTTGCCGACTTCCGACGGAACGTCCGCCACGGCCCAAGCTGGCTGCCTGATCGTCCTTAACAGCATGGGCAAGGTGGTCGAGACTTTCTCCGGAGCTCCCATCAATGGCCCCTGGGACATGACGTCGGTCGATCTTGCCAATGCCGCGGTGCTGTTCTTCACCAATGTTCTGAACGGAACTGTGGCGGCCGGCGGCAATGTCGTCCATGATGGGACCGTCGTCCGCATGTGGCTCGACCTTACCGGCGTAGTTCCAAAAGCCGTCTCAACGGCTGTGATCGGACTCGGCTTTCCCGAGCGCACTGATCCCGCAGCGCTCGTAATCGGCCCTACTGGAGTTGGGTACGACAGCGTTCATAACGTCCTCTGTGTTGCCGACAGTCTTTCCAATCGAGTCGCCGCAATCAGCGGAGCGCTCACGCGTACGACCGCTTTGCGGCTGGGGAGCACGGTTTCCATGGGCGGCAGTCTGAACGATCCGTTGGGTCTTACTTTCGCGCCTAACGGCGACATCCTGACCGTGAATGGCAACGACGGAAGAATTGTGGAAACCACTCCGGCGGGGATGCAGGTTGCGACAAAGTTCATCGATAGCAGCGGCAACCTCCCGGGAGCGGGCGCTTTGTTCGGATTAGTCGCTCGCGCCGGCATCGGCGTGTATTTCGTGGACGACGCCAGCAACACGCTGAACTTGCTCCACTAGGGCGGCTTGGGTTTTGTGCCCCGAACGCTTTAAGACGGCTCCGGATTCCGGAGCCGTTTCTATCCGCGATCCAGCCGAAGTTCGCCGAATCCTCTCCGCTCCCCAAATGCATGAATCAACCGGAACAGTCACGTTGAAGAAGCGCTCATCCAGCGTAGGAACGACCTTCTCCGCGGTGGCTCTCTCTTTGTCGTTGGCGATGGGCAGCAGTTCGCTCAGGATCCGCCGAGCGTCCATGTCATGTAGGTACTCTTCAAAAATCCCGTAGTGCCTTCCTCGACATAACCACAATGCGCGTTCAGCGTCGTAGAGGTCGATCCCGCCCTCACGGACGGGGCCTCAATCTCATGAATCTATGACGTCTGATCAGCGATCATTGGTAATTAGAATTTTCGTGGATCCCTCTCGCCGTCTGGATCATCTTCCAGTTTCGCCGGCGATCGAAATCCGTAAGCAGAGCTTTTCGGCTCGGAATTACTCTGCAACTGGTGGGAAATAAAAGCGTAGAAAAACTGGCGGAGAGGGAGGGATTCGAACCCCCGATACCCGTTAAGGTATGTCCGCTTTCGAGGCGGATCGTTTCAACCGCTCACGCACCTCTCCGAAAAGCAGCTGTCAGCTATCAGCCCGTCAGCTTTCAGCTTCAAGACCCTATTGCGCCCTGCGGGCTCGGAAAAACTCCTGCAACAGGTCGGCGCATTTTCCTGCTAGAACTCCTCCCCGAACCTCAATGTGATGATTCAAGGCAGGATGGTTCATGACTTGCATCGCCGAGTGCACGGCGCCGGCTTTGGGGTCGTCCGCGCCGTAAACCAGGCGCCGAATGCGAGCGTGCACCAACGCTCCCGTACACATCGCGCACGGCTCAATTGTAGCAAACAGCTCGCAGCCTCCCAGCCGATGGTTGCCGATCGCGGCACCGGCTTCGCGCAGCGCGACGACTTCCGCGTGGGCAGTGGGATCGGAGTCGGCGATGTTGCGATTGAAGCCGCGGCCCACGATCTTGCCCGCGTGAACGACAACCGCGCCGACCGGAACTTCGCCGGCTTCTAGCGCACGCTGTGCGGCACGCAGGGCCTCTTGCATCCAGAGTTCGTCTGTCGAGGGGTCGTCCATTCAAAGTCCTGCGGTACTCGGAAGCCTCTCCATTCAAAAACTCAGGAGTAGCGACTCCAACTGCTCCAGCGACTCCACCCGTGGCAAGCCGTTGTCTTTATATGCGCCAACGACATCAAACAGCACACCCTTCATTCCAACGCGAGTAGACCCGAGATAGTCCACCGAATACACGTCGCCGACGTACAGACTTTCCGGCGGAGCGACTCCTAGGCTGCGCAAAGCAGCCTTGAAAATGGCCGCATGCGGTTTTTCTTTGCCCACTATCCCGGAGTCGGTAATGCTCTCAAAGCAATCCGCAATCCCGCAACCCTCAAGGACTTTCGCAATCTTCCCATCCGCGTTCGAAATCACCGCCACGCGATATTTCTCCGCCAGCCGCAGCAGTGCCTGCCCCGTGCCCGGACGGATGTCGCACCAGTTCGCAGAAATTCGAGTGCGAGTGACCAGATCATCCCAAACGTCGCCATCCGTCAGGCCTAGCTGTTCAAGCAAGTGCGAGTAGTAGATGCGCCAAAACCCGTGATCCACGCCAGAGTTGCCCTCCAGCAGCGAGTCAAACTCGTGTTTGGTCTGACGCTCGATCTTATGGAGTAAATCCTCTGTGGGGAAGATTCCCTGCTTGTGTAACCCCCGCAGCATTTTCTCGCGATTCGGGAACAAAAGAGTATTACCAACGTCGAAGAAAAGCGCCTTGAGCGGCATGGTTTAGTTTATCGCGAAGTGGTCGGAACCTATCGGAGCTCAGCCTTTAGCCTTTAGCGTTAGTAAAGGTTTTCCACGGGCAGCGAAGAGTCCGTTACCTGATGACTGACGGCTGACAGCTGCTTCATGTAAGATCGCGCACACGAGGTAGTCGCGGCGAAACTCTGAGTCATGGCGATGGGCGCGGTTCTTCTCCAGTCCGGTGCGGGCGGAAGCAGCTTTTATGACCTGCTCTGGGCCGCTGTGTTCGGGTTTGCCACGCTGAACATTCTCGGCCTGGTGGCTCGCCGTTTCGAACCCGGCCGTTCTTCGATGACCTTCGGCGAAATGCTAGCCATTGGGACGGCAGTAATTTCCATACTCATGCTGGGCTGGGAATTACTGTTTATGTTCCACGTGCTCCCGATCCGCCTGGGGCCGCGGTGACGATCGAGCTGATGAATCGCTGAGTCCCCAAGCGCCGCCTCTTTGCGGTATGATTCCCCGAGATGGCGAAGAAATCCAGCTTCGATGTGACTTGTCCGTGCTGCGGCGCGCTAATGAAGGTAGATCCGGAAAGTCAGGCGATCATTTCTCACGTCGCTCCGGTTAAGCCTAAGACTTTCAATGATATGGAAGAAGCGGCCCGCGCGATGAAGGAGCGGGACAGCCGCCGCGATTCCATCTTCAGCCAGTCAGTCGAAGCGCAGAAGCACGCCGCAGATCTGCTGGAGAAAAAATTCCAGGAAGCGGTGCGCAAAGCCAAAGAGACACCTGACACCGGACGGCCCATTCGGGACTTTGATCTGGACTAACGTAAGACTGAGCAAACCTGGACTGAGAAAAATTCCGGGACCAGAGTTTCTCAGCCTGCCGTGGAAGACGCAACCGCGCTGTCTACGTTCTGCCGCGACTTGGCAACTACTTTCTCCAGCGCTGCCGCGAATTCCCGCGTAACCGACCCCCAACTGTATTTCGTTTCCACGAGTTCTCGAGCGGCATGGCCCAGCCGTCGCCGTGCAGCTGCGTCGCTTAGCAGCGTTACCACGCTTTTCTCAAAATCATCAGCTGAGTCAGCCAGCAGAAGCGCAACGCCGCGTCGCACTGGCAGCCCCTCCGCGCCAATCGTGGTCGAGATGATGGCTTTGCCCATGCCCATAGCCTCAAAGATCTTGAGCCGGGTGCCGCTGCCTACGCGGAGTAGTATGAGCAAACCGCGCTCTGCCCCAGATACGGGCGAAGGTCATCCACCCAGCCGGTCAGGTGTAGGTGATGGGGATCGGTGGCGGCCAAAGCTTTCAGCCGAGCGGACGGTCTTCGTCCCACCACCGATAGCCGCCCATTCGGCAATTGCTCGAAGACTCCCGGCAGGATCTCCTCGGCAAAATAGAGAATCCCATCTTGGTTCGGCATCCATGGAGCCGGTGAAGACCAGACTGTTGGGTTCTTCTTCCAGGGCCAGGGGACCAAAATATTCAATGTCCACGCCGGTAGGAATCACGGTCAATTTGTCAGCGCGAGAGCTGCTGGGCGAAAAATCGGCATCGGTTTGCGAGACCGCGAGCCCGTGATCCGCCTCGCGCAAGTATCGCTGCTCGGCCTTCGCCCTGGCTCGCCACTCGCGCCACGAAACTAGTTTCCACAAAGGATTGCGGGCAACCTCACAATGGCGCTTCCAGATGAGCGCCTCAACGTTGTGTGTGTGAACAGAACCTTGGAGCAGGGAAGGTCCCACGGAGTCACTCCGGCGGCAACAGAAAATCGCAAACGATCACATCGTAGGTCTCACTCTGCACCAATTTCCGCAGTTCCCGCGTGACCCAGGGCTGGCAGTATTTGCTGATTGTGTAAGGCTCGCGCGAGTGTGAACGAGGGTCGTCGCAGTAGGAATTCCCCTAAAAGTAAAGGCCGCCGAAAGGCGGCCAACGCAGATGAAGCGCGCGTTTTTACAGCGTGGATTCGATCTCAAAGCCCCAAGCTTCCAGCAAAGGCTCCGGAATGTATTTCGAGTTCTTGTTGCGGCGCGCCCATTCGCGCAGCCGGGTGGAACGCAGATACTGATCAGGGGTCAGCTTGTATTCCTTGACCACCTGTTCAAATTCGGTCACCGTCGGGATGATCGGCCCAATCGGCTCGGGCTTCCCCCAATTCGGATTTCCGCGTCGCTTTGCCATGAATGAATGCCTCGTACGTGAAATTAAGTCGCTAAGCCTTGGATTCCGATGACTTGGCGAAGGATTCCAGATTCCGACGCCCTACTCACAGAAATAAACAGAAGGAACCGCGCTTGGACCTGACCAGCTAAGACAAAAGTCGTTCGGAACCGCATGATTTTACTTCAGTCCGCTTCAAAGTCAATGACAAATCAGGAGCCGCGGATCTAAGTAGCTGAAAAAGCGTCCCTTAGTTTCCATTCCGGGAAATCTAGCCTGGCGCTTAACCGGGTTACTCCAGTAACCTAAACTATCCGCAAGCCATTGATCCTAAAGAATCTACTTGTTACATTCGGCTCACGAGGCAATTGCAGTCTACGATTGTTCTCGTTGTTTTTGCTCCCAATTATGGAACCAGGCCTGCAATCGCTTCTCATGTGTACCGACGACAGTGTCGTCCGGGTGCTTCGTCGTGTGCTGAGCGAACTGGAGATCGGGGTTGAACAGTGTCCCGACCTCGACGCCACCATCCAAAAGATGACGCGGCAGAGATTTGAGGCAGTGATTGTGGACTGCACTTCATCCGAACTAGCCGCCAAAGTCATGCGAGGGATACGCTCGGCTCCGGCCAATAAACGCGCCGTGGTCATCGCTGTCATTGACGGACACAATGCAGCCAAAGGCGCCACCGAAATGGGAGCGCATTTTGTGCTATTCAAGCCGCTCTCTATCGAGCGGACCCGCTCCAGTTTTCGCGCGGTTCGTGCCCTGATGAAGCGGGAGCGCCGTCGTCACGCGCGTGTCCCCATCGAGCTTCCCGTGGAACTTCAGTTCGAGAGCACGCAGGGAAGGATGCGGACCGTCACTTCTGACCTGGGCGAAAATGGCATCGCCATCAAGACCAAGAAGCAGAAACTGCCGTCCTCATTTCGAGCCCGCTTCACCTTGCCGGGGAGCACAGGCATTGAAATTGATGCGCGCGGTGAAGTAGCGTGGGAAGGCTCCACGATTGTAGGAGTGAGGTTTCGCGATCTCGCGCCCGAAATGAGCGAGCAACTGAAACTGTGGGTCAGCCGGCAGCTCCGGGGCTCCGAAGCCGACGAGCCCACCGTTTGCTGCAAACTTACCGATCTAAGCCTCAGCGCCTGCTATCTGCAAACCGAATCACCCTTTCCGGTGCGTACCCGCCTGCAATTACTGATGAAGGTTCGCGATCTGGAATTGCAGATTGAAGGCATCGTCCGAATCATGCACTATGGCGCGGGCATGGGACTGGAGTTCACCCAGCATACCTCGGCGCAAAAGGCTCGAGTAGAGCAGTTTATCCAGACCTTGGTCAACACCAGCAGTGCCGTCCCCGATCTTCAGGTCAAGCCGGATTCGATTGATAACAGTCCCAGCACCTTCTCGTCCGAACAAATCGGGGATGACCACGGCGACCCGCTATTGTCCCTGTTCCGCGCCCAAGCGGACTTGCCCATGGAACTATTCCACGTCGAATTGCGTAAACAACGGGGAGTGGCAGAACCTGACGGGGAGCTCCGGGCTACCTAGTACCCAGCCCCCTGCGTCATCGAGCCCTCACGTTCTTACGCCACCCTGCTTTCGGTTGGCGCCCTAGACCGTCTAAAGAAGACCGTCTAGAGAACACTGTCTAAATCCAATGCAATCGCTTGTCTTCGATAACGCTTTGGCCGCCGCCGAAAAGGTACAATAGCTCACGATCATGCGAACGATAGTTGACATCTTCGCCCAGATCTTTCGCAGCCTTTGGGCGCACAAACTGCGTTCATTCCTCACTATGTTCGGAATTGCCTGGGGCGTAGGATCTTTGCTGCTGCTGGTAGGGGTTGGGGAAGGCTTCCGCTCCGGTAACAAGCGCGAGATGGCCGAGTTCGGCAAGGACATCATGTTTCTCTTTCCCGGGCGCGCGCCTGCGGTGAAGGGCAACATGAATTCCGCCCGTTCTTATTTGCTCACCTACGACGACTATCTGGACATCCGTAAAGCCCCACACGTCCGCAATGCTGCTCCTCTGATTTCTCGCGGTGACCTGCACGAGGTGAGCGAATTCGCCAACGGCAGCGGAGAAATCCTGGGCACTGAGCCGCAGCTTAACGAGATCAGTTATCTTCCCCTCAAAGAGGGACGCTGGCTCAACCAACTCGACGGCGAGCAGCGGAGAAATGTCATTGTCCTCGGTAGCGAACTGTCAAAGACTTTGTTTCCCGGACGACCTACGGTCGGCTCATTTATTTTGATCAACGGACTCAGGTTCGAAGTCGTTGGCAGCATGCCGCATTTGGGCCACGGCGACAATTTGTGGTTGAACATGCGCGGCTACATTCCGTTCCAGGTAATGTCCGCGGCGTTTCCGATCAAGGGAGAAAACCACCAGAACTCTATTTCCTTTATCGAATATCAGCCGCGCGTGACCGCTGAGCATAAGCTGTCGCAGGCTGATGTTCACCAGATCGTTGGCCGCAATCACGGTTTTGACTCCAGCGATGAAAACGCCTTCGACGAGTGGGATTCGATTCAGGAATCAAAAATGGTGGGAACCATTTTTGATGTCATGAATATGTTTCTGGGAGCGGTGGGAATGGTGACGCTTGCCTTGGGCGCGATTGGCGTCATTAACATCATGCTCGTTGCGGTCACCGAGCGCACCCATGAGATCGGATTGCGTAAGGCCCTGGGCGCCACCAATCGCAGCATTCTGTTCCAGTTTTTCCTTGAAGGATTGCTTCTTACACTAGGCAGCGGACTGATCGGCATGTTTTTCGCGGGTGTCTTGATGGCGATGATGGGAACGGTGCAGGGACCCGGGGGATTCGATCCGCCCAAACTAGTGCCCATGTCGGCCCTGCTGGCCATCGGCAGCCTAACCCTAGCCGGAGTGGTTGCCGGCCTTTATCCGGCGCGCAAGGCGGCCATGTTGCAGCCCGTGGAAGCGCTGCGGCAGGAGTAATGCCAAGGGGTGTAGAAACCCGGGGTGCATTAAAGATGTTCCATGATTTGCTCCAGGAAGCCTACGCGGCAATGCGTCACAATCGCCGTCGCACCGCGCTCACCATGCTGGGCATGGCGTGGGGCATCGCAACCGTAGTCATGCTGCTCGCGTACGGTGATGGTTTCGGTCAGGCCTGCGCCAATATCTTTGCCAATTTCGGCACGAAACTCGTCATTGTGGTGCCCGGCCGTACGTCCGTGCAGGCGGGCGGCCAGAAGGCTGGAGTCCCCATCCGCTTCACCCAAGAGGACGTCGAGGCCCTGACCACCAACCTTCCCCAAATTACTCATATCACGCCCGAAGTCAGCAAACAGGCAACCGTGCAGTACGACACCAGGGCTTTCACCTGGGGGGTCACCGGCAACGATCCCAACGTGCTCGACGTTCGTTCCCTCAAGTTGGATCAGGGCCGCTTTTACAATCTTGAGGACCAGATTCAGCGCGCCCGCGTGGCCGTAATCGGATCAGAGGCTAAGGAAAAGCTATTTTCCGGACGCAACGCTTTGGGCGAACATATCCGGCTCGATGGCCTCAGCTTCGAGGTCGTCGGAGTGTTAGCCGCCAAAATGCAGGAAGGAAATGACGACATCAACCGCGTGGTTTATGTCCCATTTACCACCATGGGCGATTTGAAGGACACACACTACCTCGACTCGATCTGGTTCAACTACCAGACTCCCGAATATCAGACACTGGAAAATGCGGTCCGCGCCATTCTCGCGGTACCCCACAAATTCAACCAGTCAGACCGCCAGGCGGTGAGGGTCTTCAATCTCATGATGCAGGTGCATCAGTTTGAAATCATCACTCTGGGATTGAAGGTCCTGATGGGCTTCATCGGCACGCTCACGCTGGGAATCGGCGGCGTCGGCCTGATGAATATCATGCTGGTTTCAGTCACCCAGCGCACGCGTGAAATCGGCGTGCAGAAGGCCCTCGGCGCGCAACGCCGCTACATACTGATGCAGTTCCTCGCCGAAGCCCTCACCATTACCTTCATCGGAGGCGTGCTGGGAGTGATACTGGCCTACGCGGTCGCGCTATCCGTGGGAAGGCTGACTTTGTACAGCGCCTTCGCCAAAAACGGCGAAGCCGGCGACATCCGCTTGATCATCGCTCCCGGAACCCTGATCGCCTCCACGCTCATTCTCGGCGCCGTGGGATTAGTCAGCGGCATGATCCCCGCCCTCCGCGCCTCCCGTTTGGATCCGATCGAAGCACTGCGGCACGAATAACGACTGCTGCAGAGAGACCGCAAGCGTCCCAAAAAGTCTATGCAACGTGGATTGCTGTCGCGGAGCCGTGGCACTCACAATCCGGAAGGGCAGGGATGTTCAGTTGGCGACCGTCGGTCAATGTTGAACGGCCACGACGCTTCGAGATCATATATCAGGCAGAGTTACGAGCCGATTCGCAAGGGATCGCTATCGGGCAACAAGACCGTTTATGGACCCAGTCATAGCGGACAGCAATGTATTTAAGTCGCACTCGCCTGGAAGATTTTCGGCTGCTCCGCCCTTACCCTGATGAACCGCACAAAGACGCCGTCCGCCCATATCGAAGTTATCCCTGCCGGACCAGAGCAACAGTCAATTCTGGCAAACCTGCTGGCGCTGTACATGCACGATTTCAGCGAGTTCTACGATTTGGAAATAGGTGCAGACGGCAGGTTCGAGTACTCCAGCCTCCCGCTTTATTGGAGCGAGCCTGGCCGGCATCCGTTTCTCGTGCGCGTGCAGAGCAAATTGGCAGGCTTTGTCCTGGTGAAGCGAGGTTCGGAAGTTTCTGGCAATGAGACAGTGTGGGACATGGCAGAGTTTTTTGTGCTTCGCGGATATCGGAGGCAGGGAATTGGAACTCAGATAGCGCATGAAGTGTGGAGGCTGTTTCCCGGTCCCTGGGAGGTTCGCGTGATGCGCTCGAATGTTTCAGCGCAGGACTTTTGGGCGCGTGCCATCTCGGCATTTACCGGTGAGGCGACGCACCCGGTTCAGTTGGAGAGCCGTGGCACATGCTGGAAGGTTTTCGTCTTTGAATCCCCGGCTACTTCGACACCATGAACATCAGCTGTAGGCCCTTCTCCAGTTTCAATTTGTGGTTCTTCTCGGTCTGGAAAGTGGCGCCGGCTTTAGGATCAGTACTAACCAACAACTGAACGCCAGGCAATCCGATCACACCTCCATTGCGGGTTTCGACAGTACGGGGCGATACCGGTACGGCACGCGAACCCTCAAATATCGTGTCGGCTGAATCCTGGGCGGCCGCTTCCGGGCTACGCAACATATCCCCTCTGCGAGTCTGTGTCCCTCGATCCACGCCCGTGCCCCGACCGCCGGCCTCAGCTCGCGGAGATAGCTGCGCATCTGTGGGTTGTGATTGCGGTGCCAGTACAGGATGCGGCATCATTACCGCGCGCAGCGAGAGCCCTACCGGAAGCGGCGTAGTCTTATCGACCTCGATGCTATCGAATACGAGCAGGAGTAACATCGGTTCCGCTTTCGCGACATGGCCTTTCACCATTGCCCCAGACGGAGATTTCACCGCGTCGATCTCGAGAGGCGTCACCGTCCGGGCGGTCACTGGATCTCCCACTCGGGCATGGCTCGCGTCAATGGTCTTGAGCAGTTCGGCTTGAAGCCTGGGGCCTGAGGATGCCACTCCAGCTGGCGATACAGTTTGCCCCCATGCGCGAGGGCCTGAAGAGAGACTCGGCGTGACGATGAAAACAGCCACCACGACAGTTGCAAGACAGCTTAGTCGCACGAACCACGTCCAATCGAACCATCCGACAAAACGATTGTTCGTCAGGGCCACCCGAGGTGTCAATGCTATTTATCGTCGCGCGCAAAACAGCGTGCAGTTCGCCACCACTTCAGGCTTCCGCCGCGCCTCCCAAAGCTGCGATCGCTTCTTCAGGAGTAGAAAAAATCAGAAACAGGTCCGCTACCCTGGTCACTTCGAACAACCGCTGCACTCGCGGATTGATTCCGCTCAAAATCATTTTGCGTCCGGCTTTCTGCCGTGATACATGGGCGCTGACCAGCAGTCCGAGCCCCGCAGAATCCACATAGGGAACCTCACTAAAGTCGAGGATTACCGTGTCCGCGGGCTCTTCGCGGCGCATGGCATTCTGAAAAACAGCGCCGTTATTCGCGGTCAGCGGACCGTTCAGGGTGAGTACCTCCTCGGAATACGATTCGGAGCGGTCAACTACTAGCGGCTCGGTCATGGGATGGGGATTCTAGGACAGAGTGCAGTGAAGTATCAAGATGCCGGTTGTGCAATTAACGGCCGAATTTAGCCCGAATGATGCCAATGATGATTCCGCCCACTGCCCCGGTACCCAGAATCGGCGCGTAAACCTTGGTGCTAACGCTGAGAACGCTGACCAGCAGCGCAATAACAAGACCGGCGAGCCAGCCGGCTAAGAGGGGATCAGCGACGCAAATCAGAAACCCAATCGCGAATCGATCCAGGAAGGCACCCAGTATCGCAGTCCGCTTGTCCGGAAAAGACATCGGCAGAATCAACGCTGCATCTAAGAGCCCCGAAGCCGAGGCCGCAGATTACGCCGAGAGTGATTCGGTTCATTGATCGAATACTCTGGCACCGGCGCATCCGCTTCGCGAGTGGCGGACCGAAACCGATTTTTAACGGAAGAGGGCATCACTGCTCCCCGCATGCAAGAATGGGTGCTGGCCCTCAAAGCAAATGTTCACTCTTCTGACCGTCGCGAAAGCGGCACCCACGGTGGCCCGAAGCTTTCGGCACTGGATTTACCATCTCGGCGGACTGGGCTTCATTCCTCTCGGGCTACTCGACAGCTCCGTGATTCCAATCCCGGGAAGCATGGATCTCCTTGCCATCTTCCTGTCTGCACGCAACAAAGACTTGTGGTTTTACTACGCCGTGATGGCGACGGTTGGCTCGGTGATCGGAGGCTACGTAACTTACAGACTGGCCCTCAAGGGGGGAAAAGCGATGCTCGCCCGCAGATTTCCGCCAGAGCGGTTGGAGAAAGTCTACAAGACCTTCGAGCGCTGGGGCCTGGGCGCGATCGCAGTTCCCGCCCTCTTGCCTCCGCCAGTGCCGATGGTCCCATTCGTCCTTGTCGCGGGCGCCATGCAATATCCGGTGCGAAAATTTTTGTTTGCTCTCACTATGGGTCGGTTTGCCCGCTACACGCTTTTAGCATTCCTGGCTGCACGGTATGGAAGGAAAATCATCCGTTTGATGTCACAACACGGACACCCAGCCCTGTGGGTTGTTGTTGGGTTGATTGTTACTGTGGCCGCCGCTCTCGTCGTTTTCATCGCCCGCAAGCGACAAAGGGCTTCCTCGCGGGGTGTAGTTCTGAACTAGCTTTTCTCTCAAACCGCTCCTCTAGTTCAAAAGAAATGTTGATGGATCGCTGAGAGCGATCAATTTCCCAGGCGGATAATCTTCTTGATTGATAGGGATTTCAGGCTCAGGGTTCATGATGGTCAGCTCCTTCCCGCTGACAATGCCTCGAACGTGCAGTCGATCAGCCTCGACAGCTACGACTCTGTATTTCTCATCGAAAATTGACATCGCAGACTCCTTATTTCGTTTCAAGCAAGCTCGCCATCGTATTGTCGGATAACCGCGTAGCACTCGCAGGCGGAGTCTTCAAGTTTCTTGCGGTTCACGATCTTCACTGCGCCACGGTTGTACTCGATGACGCCCTTCTGCTGCAAAACACCAGCTGCCACAGTCA
>Ga0185299_10005790_pt1 | contig 13600 bp, 9 predicted proteins | sample PaiPotPPA55metaG_FD_128002 | JGI IMG/M metagenome (GOLD analysis project Ga0185299, IMG submission 128002) | Iron sulfur acid spring bacterial and archeal communities from Banff, Canada, to study Microbial Dark Matter (Phase II) - Paint Pots PPA... ...
AGGGAAACTCACTAAAAAGATGTTCCAACAGATTTTCAAGCGAGCGCACGAACTGGCCGATGAATCAACGGGGCGGATCCCGCGGTAGCGGATACCTCTGAGCCGGCATGGGGGATTCGTTGCTACGGGATGCGCCGCCCTTTTTCTCCTGTAGAGACGGGGCTTGCCCCGTCTCAGTTCGTGGCAGGAGACGCGGCAAGCCGCGTCTCTACGGGAAATTCCTGCTACTTCAAAATCCTAAGAACACCGGCTCCGGCTCCAGCAGAATCCCCCACACTTCCTGCACGCCGTGCCGGATCTCATCCTTCAACCCGACAATATCGCTCGCCTTCGCTTCTCCCCGGTTGATCAGCGCCAGCGCGTGTTTTTGCGAGATCCCAGCCGCTCCCAGCTCATATCCCTTGGAGAACCCCGAATGTTCCACCAGCCATGCCGCCGAAACTTTGCGTTGCGCATCGAGAGCGGGGTAGCTGGGAATTTCGAGTCCTTTCGACTCGGCGCGCTCGGCCAGATCATTGAACTGCGCCTCGCTCAGCACGGGATTCTTGAAGAACGATCCGGCGCTGCGGCAATCGTCGTCTCCGGGAACAATCAACATGCCTTTGCTTCGCCGAATTGCGCGCACCGCCGCGCGGGTTTCGGCGAGCGATGGCGGCGTCTTTTTTTCAGCGAGGCGTTCGGCAAAGTGCTTCTGCAAATCGGAATACTTTAAACTGGGTGCGCCACCCCGCTTCAACCGGTAGTTCACCCGCAAGATGATGTATCGCCCACGTTCCGTGGTGTTAAAGATGCTTGTGCGATAACGGAATCCGCAGGCCGGCTTGGGCAAAACCACAATGCGATCTTCTTTCAAATCGAGCGCGCGCACCGATTCGATGGTGTCCGCGACCTCCTGCCCATAGGCGCCAACGTTTTGCACGGGTGTGCCGCCAACGCTGCCCGGAATACCGCTCAGACACTCAACTCCGGCGCAATTCTGCACGACCGCCTGCGCGACAAAGTCATCCCAGTTGACGCCTGCGCCCACGCTGAAGAGCACGGCATTACCCGTAGCGTCAGTCGTATTTTGAGTGATTCCGCCGATCGCGATTCTCAGCACCAGCCCCGGCCAGCCCGAATCGGCGACCACCAAGTTGCTTCCCCCGCCCAGCACAAACAGCGCCAGGTCGCGGGTTTTCGCGAATTGTACGGCCTCGCGAACGTCGTCTTCTCGCCTCAGTTCCGCAAAGTAGCGGGCCGATCCGCCCACCTGCAAGGTGGTCAGTGGCGCCAGCGGAACGTTTTCCTGAATCGTCATAAAGCGAATTTCACTCTATAGTTAGATAAGCATGTTAGTTGAGCATCTCATGGTTGCCGTGTGAAGGCATATTGAGAACGCGGCTACATTTCGAATCGCAATTGAATAAATACAGGAGAGTCCATGTACCCCGAAATTATGGTGATCCCGATGCGCGAAGAACTGACGCGTCTGGGAATTGAAGAGCTACGCAGCGCCGCCGACGTTGACCGCTTTGTGCAGAACGAATCCGGCACAACCATGGTAGTGGTGAATTCGATTTGCGGATGCGCTGCTGGACGCATGCGTCCCGCAGTGCGCCTGGCGTTGCAGAATGCGACCAAGCCCGGCAAGATCGCAACCGTATTTGCCGGACAGGACACGGAAGCGACGGCGCGCGCCCGTTCCTATTTCACCGGATACCCACCATCGTCGCCGTCCATCGCGATTCTGCGCGACGGCAAGCCGGTCTACATGATGCAGCGCCACCAGATCGAAACCCGCGATGCCGCTGCCATCGCCGCCGACCTGAAGGCTGCGTTCGATCAACACTGTGCGGCTACGGCAGTGCGCTAAGTTCATCAACCACAGAGGACACGAAGGTACACGAAGGAGAATCCTTGGCTGTACCTTCGTGTCCTTTGTGGTTAACGCATTTGGGATCCCTCCACATCCTGTCTGACTGCGTTCTCCCGGCCTTTTGTGGTCTAATGCCGTCACCACAAATATTCCACGGGAAAAATATGAAACGTATCCTGCTTCTTCTCCTCTCGCTCTCCGCTGCGTCGTTCTCCATAACATCGTGGGCCGCTGAGCCCTGGCGTGCTGCGTCCACTCAGATCGAGTCCGTCTATCCCCAGGTCGAAGCGCTCTACATCGACCTGCACCGCAATCCCGAGCTGTCCTATCACGAGGAGAAGACTGCGGCCAAGATCGCCGACCAGCTTCGCAAACTCGGATACGACGTTACCACCGGATTCGGCGGCACCGGCGTGGTCGGCGTTTTCAAGAACGGCTCCGGCCCCGTGGTCATGTTGCGCGCCGAACTTGACGCCTTACCGGTCCCGGAGAAAACGGGTCTTCCTTATGCCAGCCACGTCACCACGCATGATGACCGCGGCGTCGAAGTGCCGGTGATGCATGCCTGCGGACACGACCTGCATATGGCGATCGGCATCGGAACCGCCGCACTGCTGGCGCAGAATAAAGACCACTGGCACGGAACCTTTATCTATGTCGGCCAACCCGCCGAGGAGCGCATCGGCGGCGCTAAGGCGATGATGAAAGAGGGACTGTTCACTCGCTTCCCCAAGCCCGACTTCGTCTTCGCCGTGCACGACAGCAATGGACTTCCTGCCGGGAAAGTGGGCTACACGCCCGGCTTCAGCGCGTCGAATGCTGATTCTATCAACGTCACTGTGTACGGTGTCGGCGGACACGGTTCGGCCCCGCAGGAGACTGTCGATCCAATCGTGATCGCCGCGCGAACCATTGTTAGCTGGCAGACCATCGTATCTCGCGAGATTGATCCGCAGGATCCGGCCGTCATTACCGTGGGCACGATCCATGGGGGTACCAAGAACAACATCATTCCCGATGAAGTCGTGATGGGGTTGACCGTACGCTCTAACAAGGACGAGGTACGCAAGCATCTGCTGGCATCGATCGAGCGGATCGCGGTGGCGGAATCGGAAGCAGCGGGCGCGCCGAAGAAGCCGCTTGTCGAGCACGTTGAAGGTGTCGGCGCGGTTTACAACGATCCTCCAACCACCAACCGTCTCGCAGAACGGCTGAAGCAGGTCATGGGAGATTCGAACGTCGTAATCGCACGTCCGATTATGGCGAGCGATGATTTTGCCGAATATCGCTTCGCGGGAGTTCCAAGCGTCATGCTCGAATTGGGCGCGGTAAACCCCGAGAAGTATGCGGAGGCAAAAAAAAGTGGAGAGGCGCTTCCCGGCCCGCATTCGCCTTACTTCGCGCCCGATCGCGAACCGAGCCTAAAGACCGGAATCGAAGTCGAGATGGCGGCGATTCTGGAACTGATGGCCAAGCCCTAGCCGCTGAGTAGAGACGCCGCTTGCCGCGCCTCTGGCCATCATAAAGCAAGCCGGAGGACGCGCATTGACCGGTCCCGTCCGTCGGCGCTCGGCCCGTCCATTCCATCACAATTCCAGGTAACCGGCGTCACATCGCAGAGTGGCTGATCTGGCGGATTATGCTGCAAGTCGGTTCCACAAGTCGGCGATCGCGGCCGGACTCCAGTTTCGGGAACGATGTGGCGGAGTGGAACCGCAAACCATCACTGTAAAAAACGTGGAGTAGTCGAATGACAACAGAACTGCATCTGATCGCAGCCCTAAGCCATAACCTAGCCGAGCCGCTCACCGTTGCGCAGAAAGAAGCGCTGCAGCGCGCGGTCACCAAAATTGTTGCGCTGGGCGCGCAAGTAGGAGTCAATACAGACCAGATGATTCTGTTGCTGGAGTCGGGTCTGACGGTTGGCGAACTGCTGGAGTACCTGGCGGCTCGATCCGGAGAAGTTGCCTGAGTAGAACCGGGTTTCAAAATTTCAAGGTTCCCCAAGCGTTTGCCGCCGGGCTCGCGATTGAGTAATCTCTAGCGATGCCAATTCGCCAAGTCCCATAAAAATGCTGGCTTTCCTTTTCTGGACACGCATCTAAGTGACAAAAAGCGGTCGCGGCATCACTGTGGCTCTACCAGCGTGGCTGTATAACCTTGGCTCTACGAAACAGGAGATCGAGATTGAAGAATCGGATACTGTTCTTGCTTGTCTTTTGCGGACTCATCGCATCGGCTTCGGCGCAATCAGATTTCAATCGGTTTAACTTTACGGTCGGCGGCGGACTTGGCGTTGGCCGCGACGATGTCGCCAGCTTTGTCGGCAACTCTTATCATGGGGTGGTCGGAGGCGGCGTGAACTTCAGCCGCATGTTCGGCGTGGATGCCGAATACATGTATTACGGCCTTGGCTTTCGCCCCGGCGTGGAGCTTAGTCAGTCGCTGACGGACCAAAGCGGAAATATGCAGTCGATAAGCCTGGATGGCATCGTCAACGTGCCGCGTCATTTTGGCAAATTGGGCGCATACGGAATTTTCGGCGTAGGTTTCTATCGGCGCAGTGTTTCGATCCCCAGCCGCTCCTTCCAATCCGGCACACAGTACGAGCCCGCGTGGAGATGGTGGGACATTAAACGTGATGTCGTCGGCAACATTATCATCCCGCAAACGATGTCCTCCAATACCAAGGACGCTGGCGGCTTCAATTTCGGCGGAGGAGTTACCTATCGTCTGAGCCGTCTCTACAATGCCAAGCTTTTCATCGAAGGCCGCTACCATCGCGCTTATCACAGCGACGGCCAGACTATCGTTTTTCCAATAACGGTTGGGCTGCGCTGGTGAAGACTTTGAGCTTTTTTGACGAGCGAGATTTGCTGCATCAATTTCCCGTCGAGACGAGGTTTGCCTCGTCTCAGACGCGGCAAGCCGCGTCTCTACGGTTCCTTTAAAGCTGGCGAGATTGCGGCGGCCCGGCGCGATGGGAGTCCGAGGAAGCCCAGGGCTGCCAGGCAATACAACAGCGCGGCTACCAGCAGAAGCGCTTTCATTCCGATGATCAGCGAGAGGTTTTCAAGGAGGCCACCGACGACGGCTCCGAGCATGTTGGCGCCGAGGGCCGCGGCGGGGGAGTCAGCGGAGCGGAATTCAGAGGCGAACAATAAGCCGGCAAAGAAAACCGGGATGGCGAAGATGAGGGCGGCGAAGGAGCCGACCAAGGCCGCCGAGCCGGGAATGCGGTTGAAAGGTACGAAGTAGGCGCAGGCGATGCCGACGAGGATGCCGGCCAGAGTCCAGGAGCGTGGCCACGATGAGCGTTGCCCTCTTCTATCGATGACGAAGTTGGCGAGGAGAAGCGCCGAGAGAATCGCGGCAATCACGATGCCGTTGACTTGCCATGTGGTCCCAAAATACAAAGCCAGCCGGCTGACGACTTGCGTTTCCAGCAGCAGGAATCCGGCGCCCATGCTGAAGAAGAAGAGAGAAGGTACGCGGGTGCGCGCCTCGGGAATCTGAAAATAGAAAACGGCTGCGAGCAGAATGACGAGGGCGCTGAGCAGGTAGAATATCCCGGGAATCCAGTGCCCCTGGTGGTAGAGATAGGGCCAATCGTCAGTAGTCACGGCGACTTCGGATAAAGTGAGAAAAGCCGGATGCCCGGCAGCGACAAAATTACTCAAACGAGAATCGGCGGCGAGGCTTGCTTCGACCTGTGTTGAGGGCGAAATGACGAAGCAAGTTGCGTCGGTGGAGTAGCTCGAAGGAGCGACGAAAACCACGGGAGCTTTCCCGAAGGTGCTGGTCAGCATTTCGGCGAGGCGTCGTCCCACAAAACTATGACTGACGGCGAACTTGATAAACAGAACGCCGCCGGGCGCGAGCAGCGCGCGCGCTTCGCGAAAAGACTCTTCGGTGTAGACGAAGTTATCGAGACGCATGTTGGAATAGTCGGAGAGCTGAGTATGGGAGTCGAGTAATCCGAAAAGAATTAGGTCGTAACGGGAAGTGGTGCGCTTCATAAAGGCGCGGGCATCTGTGAGATGGGCGGAGACGCGCGGATCGCTGTACGGGTGCTCGGGATGGTGGCTGCGGCCGAGGGCGAGGATTTTGGGATCGATTTCCACGGCGTCGACGGCGCGAGCCTGATGGCGCACAGCGGCGGCAACATCATTGCCGGTGCCCGAACCGACGATCAGGACGCTGGGGTTCGGGGACGTGAAACGAAAAGGTAGATTGTAGGGATTCTCGTCCGGCGCCTCGTCCAACAACCCGGGGTGACGACCCAGAAAATCGGAAGATAGATTCACGATTGCCTGGTAGCCGACGTGGTTGACGCGAATAATGGTGCGGAAAAGTTCGCCGTTCGGAAAATTTTCATCATCGAGTTCGATCTGCTGGTAGGGAGTCCAGAGGTTGAAGCGGTGAGGAGTGGAATGATCGATGAGCAGGAGCGCCACGGGCAAGACGGCGGTGGCGATCCGGATGGTATCGCTCCGATTGGATTGCAGCAGCGCCATGCCCGCCAGAACGATAGTGAACCATACTGCCGGAGGCAGCGCCAACCACGAAACGGCAAAGAATGCCAGGATGCCGGCCAGACTACCTGCGAGATTCCAGGAGTAACCATAAAGCGGGCGCGGGGCGAGTTCGATCTGGCGGCTTACGGTTTGTCCGATGGGAATGAAAATGTAAGTGATGAGAAGGAGCAGAATGGCAGTGACCGCCACGGCCAAGAGAAAGCCAGGGGTGTCATGCACGGCGTTTGCGGTCCACATCTCAACGTCCTGCGCCGCGCCGAGGTATTGCGAGAGAGTTTCCATGATCTGCACGCCGCGCCAGGGCAGACGAACTATGACGATCAATCCGAGCAGAGCGGTGGCAGCGGTCTGCCAGCGGGGGCGTTGGCGAGCCAGAGCGCAGCCCAGTCCGAAGCCGAGAAAACAGAGCAGCAGCGCCAGGTTTTTTACATAGGCGAATACGCGGACTTCGGTCGCGACCCAGCGGATCAGGGCGAGCTCGGCGAAGAGGGTGAGCGCGCTCGCCAAAAACAGTGTGGACAGATTCCAGCGGTCGGGCACGCCCGAGGCCTGGGTTCGGGGCTTGATTAAGCGGTAGCCAACCAGAAGTACGGCGGCCAGGATGAAGCCCGGGATGCGCAAGGACATTAGGGAATCCGTTCGTTGAGAAAAGAGTGCAACAGAATAGCACGCTGCGTGGGAGGGTCGCAGGCGGACGGACCGGGATGTCCGTGCCAAACGTAAAACGCGGGCGAGGGCGCCCGCGCCACACTAAAACTCAGCAGGCTAGCTGATCGCGGGTTAGTTTCAGGCCAGTCAGGTTGCCGAGGATGGTTACAGCGATCTGCTCGGTGCGGAAAAACTCCTCGGCGGTTTGCTGAAGGTCTTCGATGGTGACAGCTTCGATGCGTTCGATGAGTTCGTCGAGGCCATAGAAGTGGTCATAGTACATTTCCTGGCGGGCCAGGTTCGACATGCGCGCGGTCGAGGATTCGAGCGAGAGCATGAGGCTGCCTTTGAGCTGATCCTTGGAGCGGCGCAGTTCTTCTTCGGGGACGGGCGTCGCTTTCAGGTTGCGGAATTCCGCGATGACGCACTCGACAACCTTGATGGCCGACTCGCGCGAGGTCCCCGCGTATACACACATGGAACCGGTGTCGCGGTAGGGATTCAGGTCGCTGTAGATGGAGTAGGCGAGCCCCTGGCGCTCGCGGATGTTTTGGAACAGGCGCGAACTCATGCCTCCTCCGAGCAGGGTATTCAGGATGTAGGAAGCGTAGCGGCGTTCGTGAGCCATGGGATGTGAAGGGACGCCGATGCAGATCTGGACCTGCTCGAGCGATTTCTTATTGCGCAGGTTGATGCGGGAAAAAGTTTTCGGCTGGGGCGAGTGCAAGCCGTTTTTTGCCGGCTTTACGTGCTCAAAATATTTCGCGACGAGTTCGACAAAGTGCTTGTGGTCGAGGTTACCGGCAGCGCTGAGGATGAGATTGCCGGGAGCGAAGTGGTGTCCATAGAAGCGGGAGACGACGGGCCGCTCGAATTTTTTTACGGTGTCGCGCGTGCCCAGGATCGGCAGACCGAGAGCATGGTCCTTCCAAAAACTTTGCGTGAAGATTTCGTGGACGAGGTAGTCGGGATTATCCTGGTCCATTTTTATTTCTTCGAGGATGACGCCGCGCTCGCGCGCAATATCGCCACCATCGAAGACGGGATGAAGGACAAGATCGCTGAGGACATCCATGGCGAGCGGAAGGTGCTCATCGAGGACTTTGATATTGAAGCAGATGCATTCCTTCGCCGTGAAAGCATCCATATTGCCGCCGATAGAATCGACCTGGCGGGCGATGGCTTCGGCGGAACGGGTCTCCGTGCCCTTGAACACCATGTGCTCGATGAAGTGGGAGATGCCGTTCCATTCCGAATCCTCGTCGCGCGAGCCGGACTTCAGCCAGATGCCAATCGCGACGGAACGAATGTGGGGCATCTGCTCGGTGATGACGGTCAGGCCGTTCGGCAGAACCTGGCGACGAATGTTGCGAGTCTCTTTTACCATTAGTTCCTTACTATTAATTTCCTATAATTTCCTACTATGACGTTAGGATCCAAGTATGAATTCCGGGGTGGGTCGCAGATGTTATTGTCCCACAATCCGAGGCGAGACGACCGAGGTCGAAACTTAACCCTTATTTTGTTTAACTTACGGTGAATCCTTGCATCATAATTTCAGTATTACACTGTGAGACAGGCGAGGGCGCCCGTCGCTCCACCGGCAAGCCAGATGCCAAGCCAGCCATCCAACTCGCTGTTAGGACTTAACTTGCAGGAGCTTACGAATCTTGCGCTGGGGTCGGGGCAGCCTGCCTACCGGGGCCAACAATTATTTGATGCGGTATATCGGCAAAAGATTGACCGGCTGGATGAGATATCGACGCTGCCGCTCGAATACCGCGCTCGTCTGGCGGAGCAAGGCTGGGAGGTCGGGCTCCCGAGGATTGCACGCAAGTTTATTTCGAGCGACGGCACGGTGCGGTATCTGGTGGAACTGGCGGACGGGGAGACGGTGGAGACGGTCTGGATGCCGGAGGGTGACGGCGGGGAGAGCGGCGACGGAAGTGAAGCGGGTGATGAGATTGAGGCGAGAATCGATGCGGAACGTGTCGGGTGGCGTCGGGCCACGATTTGCGTATCGAGCCAGATGGGCTGTGCGGTGAATTGCAAGTTCTGTTTTACGGCGCTGCTTGGGGTCAAACGAAATTTGGAGGCGGGCGAAATCATCGGGCAGATCGCCGCAGTCCTCCGGGAGCAGCGAGTTGAGCCGCCGCTGCAGCGCGTCAACATCGTGTTCATGGGAATGGGCGAACCCTTCTTGAACTATGACAACTTCATGAAATCAGTGCGGCTGCTGGCCGAGGGCGTGGGGATTCCGGAGTCGCGGATGACGGTGTCGACGGCGGGGATCGTACCAAGGATTCATGATTTCGGGCAGGAGCCGTTGCGGCCGAAGCTGGCGATTTCGCTGAATGGGTCGAATGACGCGTTGCGGACGGAAGTGATGCCGCTGAACCGGAAGTGGAACCTGGAGGAGCTGATGAAAGCGGCGCGGGAGTTTCCGCTGCGGGCGCGAGAGCGTCTCACGTTTGAATATGTGCTGCTGGCGGACGTGAACGATGCTCCGGAGCAGGCGCGCGAAGTGGTGGAATTGGTGCGGGGCATCAGAGCAAAAATTAATTTGATTGCCCTGAATCCGGGGACGGAGTTGCCGTACCGGACGCCGGAGCAGGAGCGGGTGTTGGCGTTCCAGCGGATTCTGGTGGCTGCGGGAATTCCGACATTCGTGAGGCGGCCGCGAGGACGCGACATTTTTGCGGCCTGCGGCCAGTTGAAGCGGACGGTGGAGGTGGCGCCAACCGGTGATTTTAAATCCACGTTGTCATCCTGAGCGAAGCGAAGGACCCCTACCCCCGAAAATGTGTACTGGGAATAGGGGTCCTTCGCTTCGCTCAGGATGACAATTTAATTTATACGGAATCGGCTAGGAGCTGCTTCTGGCTGCGGTCCGGTGGGGTTGGTCTAGCGAAGAGCGGCTTGCAGAATTTGTCGCGACTTGCAGTTCCATACGGAAAGCCGGGTTGCCCGGAGTCGAAGGCTGCAAGAGGCGTCCGCCATGTTCTTCGACGATCCGGCAGCAGGCGCTCAGCGAAAGGGTAGAAGGCTTGTTCTCGCCTGCGGAGCTGAGCAGCGACGGGTACGCGGGTAGCTGCGACGAAGGATCGCCAGGATCGCAAGAGGAGAAATCCACCAGGACGAAATCACCTTCGCGGTGGGTGCGAACCAACAGGGTCGAGTGTGCGTCGCGATTGAGATAGGCGCAGATCTGTCCAGCAAGGTGCATGCAGACGTGGAGAATCTGGTTGGAGTCTGCGAGCACAAACGGAAGCGAAGGAGCAAGTTCGAGGCGGATGGAACTGGCTTCAGCTTCGAGCTGGGGAGCAAGCAGGCGCATGGCGGTTTGCAGCACGGAATTGATGTCGATGGCGGCTAGCCGGGCAGGAGCCTGACGGGCAAAAGTGAGCAGGCTCGCGACCAGCGTGGTTGTGCGGCGCACCTGCTCCCCGATTTGCGCAGCCTGGAGTTGTTCCTGAGGCGGCAAGTTTGAGGCGCTGAGCAGGTCGGAGTATCCCAGCATGGCGGTGAGCGGGTTGTTGATCTCGTGCGCGGCTCCCCCCACCAACTGGCCCAGCGAGGCCAGCTTCTCGGATTGAATGAGCTTGTTCTGCAAGTTCTTGAGGTCGTCGAAAGAACGGCGGGACCTTTCGAGAAACTGCGAGAGTTCGGCTCGGAGCAGTCGTTGGCGCCAGAAAACCACTATGCCCATCACTACCATGGTGAGAAGGCTCACAGTAATGCGGAAGGCCTTGACCGAAGGTGAGATGGCCGGGTCCAGTTCCGCTTGCATGGCCGCCCAGAGGAGGCTGAACAGGGCGAGCATGCTCAGGCGTGTGATCCAGATGCCGAGCAAAGGCCGCGACGGCTTGGAGTCGGACAGATCGAGGCGGAGAGCGAGCAAAGGAGCCGCTGCCATCCAGGCGATGGAAAGGCTCAGCGGAATGTCGTAGATGCTGCCGCTGTAATACAGCTTGTGACTGATGGCCCAGTTGGCAACATAGGAACTGGAGGCATAGAGTGCACTGGCGCCGAGTAACTGTCCGTAAAGCTTCCGCCAGCCGCCATCAGCGGTGTAGGCGAGGACGGCAAGCGCGATCAGGAGCACGAGTTTTTCGGTCAGATACGCGAAATTGAAATTGGCGCTGTAAGCCGGTTCATCGACCTGCACGGTTTGCCATGGGATCACGGCGTAAACATAAATGAAGACCCACCAGGTGAGCAGGAGGGCGAAGTCGAGCATGCGGATGCGTTCATCGCGCTCGTCTTCCCGGAGATGAGGAAGCACGGCAAGAGCGGCGATCATGGGTACCAGATGCAGAAACAGAACGACATCGCCCAGAAACGGGTTGGGCACGTCCTGACGCTTCAGGACTTCAAAGTAATTCCACATCCCCTGGTAAGCGAGCCAGAAAAGCATGCCCACGCTCATGAGGATCCAGAAAAGCCGGATGTGGAGAGTAGGGCAGCGAGAGCGCAAAGTATTGGGCAGGAAGGCTGCGGTGGCAACGAGCAGGAGACTGCCCCCGATGATGTCGCTGGCAATGGTGAGGGCGTCGCCTCTGGGCATGAGAAGAGACGCAGCCGTCTGGGCGAGCACCAGTGCGATCAACAGAGAGACCCAGAGTTTGGTGAGTGCGGCCAAGGCAAACTACTCCGGGCTCCATTCTAGAACGCGATGTGGGGTTGAGAGGGTTACTAGAGTAAGCCCTGGCGTAGAAATGAGAATCGCAGAAATAAGAAGCTCATGGAGTTTGGCTGAGTTTGCCTTTAGAATTAGGCGCTCCACTTTAGAATGAATCGCTTAACGACGAGAATCTTGTTTGTCCTGGATGATCCCTCGATACCGTGATCTATGGCGCTTCCGGGCGCCGCTCAGTGCGGGCGAAATCCGGCGCACGGAGCGCTGGCTGGCGACCGCGAGGGTGGCGCTGACGATTGCGGCGGAGTTCACTCTTTGGATGGAGCCGGTGCGCGGGGTTGCGTATTCGCGCTGGTTGTACTGGCTACTGACAGTGTACTTGGCGCATGCGGTGGTTGTGATGTTGCTGGTGCGCTTCCGGCCACAGTCGACAACCGCTTTTCGTCTGGTTGTGCACGCGGCGGATATCGTGTGGCCGGTGCTGATCTCAATGTTCGCGACGGCGCAGAGAGGGCCATTCTTTCTATTCTTCGTGTTCGTGATGGCGGCGGCGGCGTATCGCTGGGGATTGTGGGAGACGGTGGGCACGGCGGGTGCCGCGGTGGCGCTGCTATGGGCCGAAGCCTTCGCGGTGCGAGCCGGACTGGAACCGGCGGCGGATCAATGGCTGCGGGTGGTGCATCTGCCGCGGCTGGGCATGAGCGTGCGGGAACTGGATCCGCAACAGCTGCTCATGAGTTCGGTGTATCTGATTGTGCTCGGATTCCTGCTCGGCTACATGTCGGAGAACCAGAAGAAAGTGCGGGCGGAGCGCGCCGTGATCATGCGCGTTCTCAGTTCGACGCGGGTGGAGGCCGGACTGACCGGGACCATGCAGCAGATTCTTGGGGAGGTGATGAGCATCTACGGCGCGAGGCGGGTGCTGAGCGCCTCGCAGGAAGCGAACAGTTACCGGATATTTCTGGCCGAGGTGACTCGCGGCGCCGAGGGCAGCGAAGCGCTGCGCTGGCGCGAGGCTTCGCCGGAAAACGAAAAGGCGTATCTGTTCGAATCGCCGGCGGATGCGATTTACGCCTCGCGCAGTTCCAAGGGCTTTCACGCAGTACTGCTGGATCGACACGGACGGCGACTGCGCGATATAACCATCGGATTTCTCGATCCGCTGGCGCGAGTGGAAAAATTTGACGCCATGGTTTCGGTTGCGTTGGTGTTTGGAACCGAGTGGTCGGGCCGTGTGTTCCTGTTCGATCCGCAGATGATGGGGGAACCGGAGGAGGAATTACGGTTTCTGCAGGAATTCGCACAGCAGGTGGGCCCTGCGATGTATAACGTGTACCTGATGCGGCGGCTGCGGGAGCGGGCGGGGGCGCTGGAGCGGGCGCGGTTCGCGCGCGAACTGCATGACGGAGCGATTCAATCGCTGATCGCGGTGGAAATGCAGTTGGACGTGCTGCGGCGTCAGTCGGGAACGCAGGCACCTGTGGTGAACGCGGAGCTCGGGCGCATCCAGAAACTGCTGCGCGAAGAAGTTCTAAAATTGCGTGAACTGATGCAGGCGATGAAGTCGTTTGAAGTCGATGCCGACCGGCTTCTGGGTTTCATTTCCGACACGGTGGAGCGCTTCCGGCGGGAGACGGGCATCGCCGCGGAATTCGTCAGTGAACTGGAGCGCGTGGATCTCGCGCACAAAGGTTGCCGGGAACTGGCCCGTATTGTGCAGGAGAGCCTGGTGAACGTGCGCAAGCACAGTGGAGCGCACCATGTGCTGGTGCGGCTGGCGCAGCGGGCGGGTAATCTGCAATTGACGGTGGAGGACGACGGGAAAGGATTTTCTTTTTCCGGAAGGTTGTCGGGCGTGGAACTGGAGACCACCGGGAAGGGCCCGGCAGTGATCCGGGAAAGGGTACGCCTGCTGGCGGG
>Ga0185299_10005791_pt1 | contig 13599 bp, 7 predicted proteins | sample PaiPotPPA55metaG_FD_128002 | JGI IMG/M metagenome (GOLD analysis project Ga0185299, IMG submission 128002) | Iron sulfur acid spring bacterial and archeal communities from Banff, Canada, to study Microbial Dark Matter (Phase II) - Paint Pots PPA... ...
CGCTGTTCGTTTGCTGAGGTGGATTTTACCACTGAAGCTGCGCAGGACCACGGTCGAAGAGACCGCGGCTCGACCCATGGTACCCCAGAAGGCACTTCCCTCTTTGATGACGAACCAGGTGTGGGTTTTGGGTTGGAGAGGAATATCGTCGTGCACTTCGCCGCGCACCGAGCGCGCGCTCACATCGGCGGAAGTTGTGTCCGGCACCATGGCTTCGATATTGCCGCTGTGGCTGGTCAGGCGGTACTCGCCACGGTCGCCAAAGTCGCCAATGTAGCTGATGCTGCCGCTGGTGGAGATCACTTGCACGAGGGGACCGGTGACGCCGTTGAGGGTGACAGCGCCGCTCAAGGAATCCACTTCGACGTGTCCGTCCTGCACATTGGTCAGTGTTACGGGACCATTCAGGGTTTTCACGTGCACGTGCGCGCCAGTAATGTCGCGGATTTCGACCGTGGCTGCGGCGCCTTCTAGGGTTACATCCCCATGAAGCCTTTCGGCGCGCAGAGGGCCCGTGCTGGAATGCAACGTAATGCTGGCGTCGGCAGGCACGAGGATTTCGTAATCCACACGGCCGGATTGCGCGTCCGCGCCGGGAAGAAGGTGAGACTGGATCTCGACCCGATTGCCGACCAGGTTTTTGTCGACTTCGACTTTATCGGAATAGAGCAAGGCGTTGATGACGACGATGTTTCCGGTAGAGGGCTTAACGGAGATCGAGCCGTACGGGTTGTTGACGGAGACTCCGGCCCTGGGGCCTACATTGACGCGAAATTCCTTGCGGGTCTCGGCCAGCAGCGTCCCGGCCAGCAACGCGACGATGGCGGCAAGTTGGACGGCGCGACCGTTCATGAATCGGGCTTTTATGGCTCGAGCTTTTATGGCTCGAGCGTTTATGACTCGAGCGTTTATGACTCGAACGTCGCCTGCTCGAAGCTTGATGAAGACTCGCCCACTCATTAAGACTCCCCCGATTTGCCCCTGTCGGTCCGCGCAGCGCAAGACCGGCGACGAGAAATTGCTTACATTATGGCAAAGAACGATCCATGGCGAACTCGAAAAGCATCGCCTTTTGCTGATACGCCTCCATCAGCGAGTGGCGCGCTTCCTCGTCGTTGGGATTGGCGGCGACTACGCTTTTTGCATCCTGGATATACTGGTTGACGCGGCGAAGATTGTCCGCGTACTGGGCCTTTATCGCAGGCGACTGTTGGCCTACCTCCACGAGCAAGTCGTCGTCATTCAGGCCGGCCAGGTCAGAAACAGCGACAGCCGCGGTGTCTCGCGCAAGCTGATGGGCTAGCGAGTGCTGGCGGATGTATAAGCCTAGCGTAATCAGCAAGGCAGCGGCCGCGGGAGCCATCCATCGCACCCAACCCCAATGGCTGCCGAGCGCGGGCACCAGGGAGCGGTTGGCGCGCTGGGGACGAATCACTCCTTCTTCGCGCAACTTGCTTTCGATGGATTTCCAAATGTGGGGCGCAGGGTCGTCGGCTGCGCGCAGTTCGACAGCGGCAGAGGAGATGAGGATCAACTCGGTAAGCAGAGCTGAACACTCCGAGCAAGTCTTCAAATGATCCCGCTGTGCGGCGCTCCGGCCATCTTCGATCTCCACCAGACTGGCTTGCAACTCAACGCAATTCATACTGCTCTCCCCGAGCCTCTGTCGAACCAGTATTTCTTACGTCCAATTAGCTGGCGGCGCTGCGCCGCAGCCAAGTCCTTGCCGTGTCCGGTCTTTTTCATTGCCGGCTCACATAAATCGTCCAAACTGTACCACTAAAACTCGATCGCTAAAACTCGTAACTGCTTCAAACCTGAAACTCGTCCCGCGCTCTAGGAAGCTTTATCTACCCGCTTCATTTTCAGCAGGTCGCGCAGCTTCATGCGCGCCTTGTGCAGTTGCGACTTGCTGTTACCGATGGAGCAGCCGACGATGGTTGCGATCTCATTATGTTCGTAACCTTCGACGTCGTGAAGTACAAAAATCGTGCGGTAACCGGGAGGGAGGTCATCGACTGCTTTCTGCAACTGCAGCCGGTCGATTGATCCGGTCAACGCTAAATCTTCTGCTCCGAAATCTTTCTTCGGCGTGTCTTCTTCGCCCGCCTGCGTAGTTTCTTCTAACGAAACCACCGGAAGGCTCTTTTTTCGCAGGTGCATCAGCACCACGTTCACCGACAGGCGATGCAGCCAGGTCGAAAATGCCGACTCCCCGCGAAACGTCCCAATCTTACGATAGAGCTGCAGGAACGCTTCCTGTGTCAGATCTTCAGCTTCGGCGGTATTCGCCGTCATGCGCAGACAGAGCGAATACACCCGCCGCTTATGCTTATCGTAAAGAGCCTGAAACGCTTGAGCGTCCCCTTGCTTAGCCTTTTCGATCAGTTCGGCTTCGTTCGAGTCGTTGCCTTGAAGCTGGCTCTGTCGCTGTCCTGGGTCGGTCAAGTCGCCTTTTCCGGCCGCACCCCGTGAGATGCGGCTAACTATCTTTCTGTTGTATGGCTTGCGGACTCTTTGCGGTCGAACTAAGGTAATAGCTGTATTCAGAATATCAGAGCACTTCTACCGAAGTTGGGATTCTGCTTTCAAGTACTGTGACTATGGAAATCCTTTGCTTGCTCAGAGTTGAACGACTGTGCTGTCGCGAGAATAAACCCGATTCCAAATTTAGAGTCGCGATCTTCGAAAATTGGTAAGTTAGCCCTTGAAAAAATTATTAGTGGCTGGTGGTAATCGTCTCCAATCCGTGCCCATGCGGGCCTAATTCACGTTGCCGGAGCAGGAAGGCAAAGGTCAATCCCAGGAATCCCAGAATCGAGAAAATCCACATGCCGAGGTTGTAGCCGCTGGGGTGGTCAGGGCCGCCATGGCTAAAATCGTTAGCCCAGCCGACCAGCAGGTTGAAACCGGCTAGACCGATGTTCTGGATCATAGTCATCAGGCCATAAGCGGTTCCCAGCTTCGATTGGTCCACAAGGTAAGCGACCGAGGGCCACATGACTGCCGGAATCAGCGAGAACGCGATACCCATCATCGCCATGGTCAGTAACAGAATTGGCGGCAGATGATGCGCCACCAATGCGAAGTGCCCATCCGCCGACGAAGGCAGATACACGGTGATATAGTTTGCCGATCGCAGATAGGCCATCATCAGGTAAACGGGAATTAACAGCAGCGATCCCAACATCATCAGCAGCGCTCGTTTACCGAGTTTATCGACGAACAGGCCGAAGATTGGCGTCCCAAACATGGTGAACAACGTGAGCATCCCCACCAGGTCCCCGCCCGCCTCGCGGCTGACGTGATGCACGTCCATGAAGAATTTATAGGCGAAGGTTTCGAACGGGAAAATGGCCGAGTAGAAGGTGATGCACAGCAACACGATGTACCAGTACGAGAGTCCGAAGGCTTTGATGTCTTTGAATACGACCTTATCGGTCGCGCCCGCCGACCCGACCTGATAGCGCTTCTCGGCATACACTTCCAGCGTCCAGTAAATCACGGCCCCGACCACGCAAAGCGCGCCGAAGCCAACGGAAATCAGCAGCGGATTGCGCCAGTAGTTGTAGGCAAATCCCGCCCATGAGGGCGACTGCTGCGCCAGCAGCGACCCCGCGCGAGAAATCATCAGGTTGATGCCAAAGGCAAAGCTCAGTTCTTTCCCGCGAAACCACTTTGCCACCGCAGTAGTTACGGCGACGATCAGCGATTCGGCGCCCAAGCCGAAGAGCAACCGTCCGGCCGCCATGATGCCCAACATCGGCGATAACGTTGTGACTATCGAGCCCAGAAAGCAGAGCGTCCCGAAGATAAAAATCGCTTTGCGGGTGCCGATGCGATCCACCACGTACCCGCCAATCAACACCATGAAGACGTTTGGAATGCTGTAGATCGCTTGCAGGAGCCCGATGTTGGAGTCCGAGAAGCCGAGTTGTTTCGTCAGCAAATCCGCAATCGGAGCGATGCAGTCATAGACGTAGTAATTCCCGAACATCGTCAGACTGATAAAGATAAGCACCAGCCAGCGAAGTGGACGGCCGGGTTCGGGACGAAGGCTTTCGTGCATCAGCGCTCTTTATTCCTTCCGAGGTGCTTTCCGAGGTTCTCTCCGAGCACAATTGAACTTCGGGGATTCGCGAGCACAGAAGAGTAGCAGACGCCGCTTTCAGTTCCTAGCTTCCGGCTACCTGCTAGGCAAGGTGATTCTCGATGCTTGGCCGAAAACCACCACCTTGGTGGAACTCGGCCACCGGAGGGGCAAGGGGCGCATCCCGTAGACTATTCTTGTGTTTTCTAAATTGCTAAAAACAATGCGATTAGAAAAGTGCCAGAGGTCGATTTGATTGGTACTTGGGCTGCACGCTGCCGAGACAATGCGTTTGACCCTGGACCGGGTTGTTTGTGCTCAGACATCCGGACGGGGAACACCATCCAAAGGAGTGTCTCCCATGCGTTTCCGCATTTGTGGTCTGTCCTTTGCCTGTCTGCTGGTTCTCGCTTTTTCTGCCCTTGGTTGCAACAACGCTCTGAACCCTTTATGCGCCAGTTCGAGGCCCGCGCCGCTCATTGGCTCACTCTCGCCCAGCACGGTGACATTTGCTGAGGTGCAGCAGGGGGTTACGCTCACCGTAACTGGCAGTAACTTTGTTTCGGCATCGGAGGTGCTCATTAATACGACGCCTCTCAGCGCCACCGTGGTCAGTCCGCAGCAATTGAGCGTGAAGCTCACGCCTGACGTAATAGCCGGCTCAGGAAAGGTAAAAGTGATGGTGCAGACTCCAAGTGGCAACACAGGAGACTTGGGATGCACCAGTGGAGGGAACAGCAGCGTGCTCATGCTGACCGTCAATTAGTGTCGTCCGAGAACGGATCGACGGTCGTCAGGAGATCCATGCGTCAAACTTGCGAAACAGAAGCGACGATGGAGCACTCCGAACACGATGAAGCGTGCCAAATCCGGCATATCAGATCTCGTTCTTTAGAGCCCAATCTGATCTCTGATTATAGATACGCACCCGGAAGGCGGATGAATTCGCTCAACTTCCTACGTAGCGCGCATACAGACTGCGCGCAACGGCTGTGTCGGTGGTGCCTTTGATGATGGCGCGGCCGTCTGGAAATAACGTCATCTCGTAGGGGTCGCGCCAGAATTTCAGCACGAAGTCGTTGTGCCGGACAGTGCCGTGGGGCTGAAGGCGGCGGTCCATCTCGGCAAAATCAATGGGGCGGCGACGCTCGTGGATCTGCACGGAATTCCTGCCACACAGCGTAATGTGCGGACGGGCTTCCCCAGCGAAATGAATGAAATCACGCTGACCGCAGGCTCGGCAACCGGGCCGGGGCTTCGCAGCGGAGATTTCGGCGTGCTCGTTGGTCCACACGTCGAAAGAGAGGAGGGAGCGCCGGAGACGGGGGTAATTCGCGCCGCCGACGAGAATCTTGAGCGCCTCGGTCGCGGCGATTGACGCTACCAGATTCACTGCCGAATTGAGGATGCCAGAGGTCTCGCACGTGTCAACCATACCGCGCGGCGAGTCTGGGAAAAGGCAGGCCAAGCACGCCGTTTGACCGGGCAGGATATTCAAGCTGACGGCGTAGCTTCCGACTGCGGCGGAATAAATCCAGGGAAGCGAACGTTCTACAGCGTAGTCGTTGATCAGATAACGCGTTTCGAAATTGTCGGTTCCGTCGAGGACGAGTTCCATGCCGTCGAGCAAAGCTTCTATGTTTGCCGGGATGAGATCTTCAACTTTTGGCTCAGCCACGATCTGCGAGTTGAAGGCGGCCATCTTGCGGACGGCGGCAATGGCTTTGGGAACGGATTCGGCCGCGTCATTCTCATCGAAAAGCGATTGGCGTTGCAGATTACTCGGTTCAACGTAGTCGCGATCGATGATGCGCAGGGTACCGGTACCGGCACGCGCGAGCATGCCGGCCAGGGCGGAGCCGGTAGCGCCGCATCCCACGATTGCGACGCGGGCGGTTGCGAGTTTCCGCTGGCCTTCGGCGCCGATGCCGCGGAACAGGACCTGGGGTGAATAACGTTCGTCCAGATCGTGTTCGTCCAAGCAGCGTTCGTCCGGCGCGGAATTGCGCCGCGAAATTCGGTCAGGTTGCGACTTTTGTGCCAAAGAGGTCACCAGTGCCAGACTCTAAAACCTTTATTATAAGTGGCTGGCTGGCCGGTGGATGATTGCCGGGCTTTTGGGAAAGCCCGGGCCCTAACCCTGCAAAAAAGGCCAGCGGGCGCATCCCATCGAATTTCAAATAGCGCCTGGCAAGGACACTGTTTGCTGAAACGGTACGCGCCACTTCTGACTGCGATGATCCTGCTGTGGTCCGCGGTTGTGGCGCCGGCGGCCGGATCTGCTGCGCCGCAAGGGAATACATCGGGAGGTTCTTCTCCGTTGAGTGCAACGCCAACCCAAACGCAGTCCGAGCCCACGGGTCAGCAAGAACCGCCGCTGCCCTCTCCGGCTGGAATTTCCGGGTATGAAGGGAAGCTGGTCGAATCGATCGAGATTCCCGGCGTTGCGGATAGCGATCGCGAACACATTCTGCAGTTGCTGGCGCAGAAAGTGGGCGAGCCGTTGGGCCGAGGACGCGTCCGCGACAGCATTCGCACGTTATATGCGACTGGGCGTTTCGCGGATATCCAAGCGGAAGTTTCGCCCTCGGTCAGGGGCGTTGTGCTCACCTTCACCACTTCCGCCAATTTTTTTGTGGGGGCGGTCCAGGTAGAGGGAGCTCCCGCGCATCCCACCTCGAACCAGATCGTCAATGCGACCAAGTTGGAATTGGGCGAGCTTTATACCCAGGAGAGGTTGCAGCGCGCGCTGGAAAACGTTCGGCAACTCATGCAGGAGAACGGTTACTACCGGGCGCGAGTCACCGAAGAAAGCGTTTCGAACGCAGCCACGCAGCAAGTGAACTTAACCTTTCATGTAAGCCGTGGGGAGCAGGCGCACGTGGGCGAGGTGAAAGTCACGGGCACCTCCGGCATGTCGTCTTTAGAAGTGCAGGACATCGCGCATGTCAATCGCGGAGACCGGGTCACAGCCGAGCGCGTGAGGGGTTCGCTGCAACGACTGCGCAAGAAATTCCAGAAGCAAAATCGCCCGCTGGCGCAGGTTTCGATTGCCCAGCAGCTCTACCATCCCGAGAACAATCGGGTCGACTTTACGTTCCAGCTCGATCCCGGACCGGTGGTAGTGATCTACGCGCGCGGCTTTCATATCAGCCGCGGCGTATTACGGAGGGAAATTCCAGTCTACGAAGAGAACGCAGTAGACGATGATTTGCTGAACGAAGGAAAGCGGAATTTGATCGACTACCTGCAAACGCGCGGCCACTTCGACGCCAAGGTAAGCATTCTGAGAGAAAGTGATCCGAAGACGCTGCGCGTGATCTATCAGATCGATCCCGGGGCCTCGCATAAGCTGGTGCTGATCGACATTAGCGGCAACAAGAATTTTCTGGACACTGCGAAGCTGCGATCGTATCTGCAGATTCAGCAGGCAAGCCGGTTTGCGAGTCATGGACGCTACAGCGAAGACCTGCTTAAGAGCGACGTGGCGACTTTGGAAGGGTTGTATCGTGCCAGCGGATTTCGCCAGGTGCAGATTCAAACCAAAGTCGACGACAACTATCAAGGGTCGGAAAATAAGCTGGCGGTTCACATCCACATTGAAGAAAGAGTTCGAACCCGCGTCGGAGAACTGCATGTGCTCGGGGCACAGAAGATCGCGGTCAATGAACTTCCCGAACTGAGTACGCGGCCGGGGCAGCCTTATTCCGAGCAGGATCTGGCGAACGATCGGGAGAGAATCCTGAATTTTTATTTCGACCACGGATTTCCCAACGCCACGCTGGAGATCAGCAGCCAGCCTGCGGATCATCAGCCCAATTACGAAGATGTAACCTACACGATTCAAGAAGGCGAGCGCTTCACGGTGAATCGCGTGCTGGTAGCCGGAACCGAACATACGCGCGATTACGTGGTGAACCGGGAGTTGAAAGTGCACGAAGGAGAAGCGCTCAGCCAGCAGGATCTTCTCAGCACCCAGACCCGGCTTTACGATCTGAGCATTTTCAGCCAGGTTGACACCGCGGTTCAGAACCCGGAGGGAACCGATCCGCAGAAAAATGTGCTGGTGCAGGTGCAGGAGGCCAAGCGCTATACCTTCACTTATGGAATTGGATTGGAGTTCGAGACGGGTCAGCCCGCGGGAACGGCCGCCCCCCAAGGGACTACAGGAGTAAGCCCCAGAGTCGAATTCGACGTGACCCGGCTCAACGTTGGCGGACGCAACCAGACGTTGACGTTCCAGTCGCATGTGGGACGCCTGCAACAGCGCGGACTGGTCAGTTATGCCATCCCGAAGCTATTCGACAACGATAAGTTCAAGCTCATCTACACCGCCTTTTACGACAACAGTCTGGATGTGGCTACGTTCACTTCGCAGAGGCTCGAGGGAAAAATTGATCTGCGCCAGCAATTTGGAAACTCCGGCGCCGAGCCGGGGACCCGGCAGGGTCCCAACGCGATAACCTACCGGTACGATTTTCGCCTGGTGAAGGCCGGCCATTTTGCGAACAATTTCAGCGAAATCGCGCTGTTGTCTCTTCCGGCGCGAGTGGGGGGCCCAGGCTTCACCTTTATTCACGACAAGCGGGATAACCCACTGGAAAGTACCAAGGGGGCCTACTTTACGCTGGATGGTTTTGCCTCTTCGACGCACTTCGGATCGGAAAGCGATTTCGGTCGCGCCTTGGGGCAGAACTCAACCTATTACGCATTTGGCGGAAAGGGTAGGGCCGGACGGCAGTTCGTGTTTGCCCGTTCGACGAGCATTGGCCTGCAACAGCCCTTCGGAGGTACCAGAGTGGTTCCTCCGGGAGCTTGTCCCACCAATCCCAATACTCACGAGTCGATATGCGGGGGGATTTCGTTAATACCACTGCCGGAACAATTCTTTGCAGGAGGCGGCAACTCGCATCGGGGGTTCGGGTTAAATCAAGCGGGACCGCGCGATCCGTCGTCAGGTTTTCCTGTGGGTGGTACGGCGCTGTTCGTCAACAATCTGGAGCTGCGCTTTCCGCAAACCACGCTGCCTTATCTAGGGGAAGGATTCGGCTTTGCCCTTTTTCACGATATGGGGAATGTGTTCACCGCGCCGCATGACATGTTGAAGGGCTTGATGCGTTGGCACCAGCCCAATCCAGCCCCGTGTCTACTGCCCGGTGGTACACCGAACCTCGGGTGTTATACCCAGTTCAACAACTCCGGATATGATTACACCTCGCAAGCTGTCGGGATGGGACTGCGTTATAAGACGCCCATTGGACCCCTGCGTTTTGATTTCGGATACAATCTGAATCCGACTCGATATTTTCAAGGGCTCCTGTTTGACTCGTCGCAACAGCCGATAACTTTCGAGACCCAGCGCCTGCGGCATTTCAACGTATTTTTCAGCATAGGCCAGCCATTCTGATGGAAAGAGTCTGCACAAAGAAGACGGTCGTAGTGGTGGCGCTCGCGTTGTTGATGGGTGCTCTCGTCCTGCCTGCGGGGGCTGGGCAAGTGATCGACCGCATTGTTGCCACAGTGAATGGACACATTATTCTCCAGAGCGATTGGGACGAGGCGATGTCCTATGAGGCCCTGCTCAATGGGCGCTCGCTCAATCAATTCACTGAAGACGATCGCCGTGCTGTTCTCGATCGCCTGATCGATCAGGAACTGCTGGGGGAGCAGATGAAGTCCGCGTCTTTCGAGCATGCCTCGCAGTCTGAGGCGGCTGCCCGCGTGAGCGCCGCTCGAAAATACTATCCGGAGGCGGCAACCGACGAGGGATGGAAGTTGGTGCTGGGCCGGTTCGGATTGTCGGAGAAAGATGTGCTGGCGCATGTGCAGCAGCAGATCGATCTGATGCGGCTGGTCGATGCTCACCTTCGTCCTGCGGTGCAGATCGATTCCAAAACCATCGAAGCCTATTACCGGGAGAAATTCGTTCCGCAGTTGAAACCATCGGTTGCGCTGGAGATTCCCTCCGCCGATGTTGCGGCCAAGATTCGCGAGTTGCTCACGCAAGAAAAGGTCAACGAGCTGCTGATTTCCTGGCTGCAATCCTTGCGCTCGGAGAGCAAAGTGAGCGTGCCGGGCGCGAGCGGGGCTGGAGATGGAGTGCAGACGCGGTGATGCCGCCCGCCGCCAGACCTCCGCGCTGGTGGAAATTTCTGCTCCTGGTGATTGCTGTCGGCGTGATCGCCTTGCTGGCCGCGATCTGGTACTCCACTACTGAGTCGTTTCAGGCCTACGTGCGCAAACGCGTGGTCGCCGAAATCGAGCGGCTCACTGGAGGCCGCGCGGAAATCGGCAGCTTCCACGTCGTCCCCTTCCACATGCAGGTCGAAGTGCGGAATATTACCGTGCATGGGAAGGAATCTTCTACCGACGTTCCGCTGGCGCATGCGGACAGCCTGATTGCGCATTTGAAAGTCATTTCATTTTTGCGCACCGAGTTCGGCTTCCATTCCGTGATTCTCGAACATCCCGTCCTACACATCGTCGTGGGGCGTGACGGCGTCACGAATATTCCTGCCCTGCGGGTGCGCGAGATAACTTCGACAAGCCTTCCAATCGAGCAACTGTTCGCGCTGTCCATTGATCAGTTGTCCGTGCGCAACGGCGAAATGCTCTGGGCGGACCGGAAGATCCCTCTGAATTTTGCGGTTCATGACGCCGGCTTGCAAATGGATTACTCCTTCTTGCGCGTCCGCTATGAAGGTCATCTCACGGTCGGCAAGGTCGATACTGCGGTCGAGGATTTCCGTCCATTCGCATGGATGACGACCGTCGATTTCAGCCTGGCGCCCAACTTTGCCGAGATCAAATCGTTGCGCTGGAATTCCGGGCGGTCATCTCTGGAGATGACTGGACGGGTCAGCGACTTCCGCAATCCGCATCTGGACGGAAATTATTATGCCCGCATCGATCTCGCGGAGGCAGCGGCGATTGTCCGCCGCCATGACCTGCGAGAAGGTAGCGCGGAGTTTAAGGGTAGCGGTCACTGGTCGCTGAATGATTTCGCCAGCACGGGTACTTTGGCGTTGCGCGAGCTCGGCTGGCAAAACAATCAGATCGCATTCCAGAGAGCGAGTGCGACCTCCGATTACGCGGTGACGGATGAGCAGATCAAGCTGTGGAAGCTGCAGGGAAAACTGTTGGGCGGATATTTCACTGGCGATGCTCAGATTGACAACTGGCTGCAAAGCGTGCCATTGGCGGCGGGCAGAGCGAAGAAGAGCAGGGAAGACATTGCGGTAATGAGTGCGGCTCGGCCAGCGGCCAGGAAAGGGGAGAAAACCAAGGTGCCGGGCGTACAGAACGGCACGGTGCATCTTCGTTTGCGAGATGTTTCGGTGGGAGAGATGGCGGCGGCTCTGGATGTGCCTGCGCATCCTCTGCACCGGTTTCATCCCGCAGGACTGGGTGCCGGCACGGTGGACGCGTTCTGGAGGGGATCGCCTAAAGATGCTGAGATCGCATTTGCGTTGGAGGTGAATCCGCCCCCGCACCCCGCTGCCGGCGAATTGCCAGTGACGGCTCACAGTAGGGGTAAGTATCGCGCGGGGAGCGACTCACTGGAACTTGGGGAGTTCACTCTGTCGACGCCGGCGTCGAAGATTCAGGCTTCAGGGATTCTAGCGGCGACCTCGACGCTGCACATGTCTGTCTCGACCTCCAACCTGGAAGAGTGGTGGCCGCTGGTGACTGCACTGGGCGGCCCCGCCAGCCTGCCGTTTCGGATAAATGGCCATGCGACGTTTAATGGCGTTGCCGAAGGCACTTTGTCCGAGCCAACAGTTGCAGGCACTCTGGTTGCGGAAGACTTCCTGTTCACCATGCCGGCGACCTCGCGCACACTGGCACAACAAGTGCACTGGGACTCCCTTGCGGCCAGTATTCAACTTTCTTCGCAGGAGCTTGCGCTGCGCGGAGGCTCGTTGCGGCGCGGGGACACGAGCGCGGATTTTGAGGTCAGCGCGGTTCTTCAGGATGGGCAGTTCACAGAAAACAGTCCCTATATGGCGCGGGTGAACTTGCACAATGTGGATGTGGCGTCGACGGCGGTTCTCGCCGGGTTCGATTATCCCGTGTCGGGGACCGCGGACGTCTCGGTTCAGGTTGCCGGCACGCGGGCGCATCCCCGGGCGCAGGGACACATCCACGCGGTGAATGCCGCGGCGTATGGCGAAGCCATAGAAAAGTTCGATGCCGATCTTCGGATTGCTGACAGCGAGACTGCGCTCAACAACATTCAACTCACCCATCAGGATGCGTCGATTTCCGGCAGCGCCGCTTATACGCCGGCAACGCGCAGCTTCCGGCTCGATCTGATTGGGAAAAATTTCGACGTATCGCGCATTCGCCAGATCCATCTGGATCCCTTGCCCATGGAGGGCCGCGCCGATTTTACCTTGCAGGGGTCGGGCTCGCTAAGTATGCCAGTGCTCAATGCCTCGGTTCACGTAGGCAATCTCGTGCTCGACCGTGAACTCATGGGTGGACTGGATTTTGAGGCCACAACGAATGGGGGCGACCTGCGGGTAAGCGGGCATTCCGAATTTCCCCGCGGCACGCTTTCCCTGGCTGGAAATGTCGGCATGCACGGAGATTTTCCTGCGACCATTTCGGTGCAACTGGATCACGTCGATCTCGACCCCTTGTGGCGCGCCTATTTGGGACAACAGCTCACGGGACACTCCGCTTTTGGCGGTTCGGTGACCATGCGCGGACCGTTGCGCTATCCGCGGCAGTGGACGCTCAACGGCAGCGGAACCGATGTTGCGGTCGACGTGGAGTATGCCAAACTTCACAATCAGGGTCCCCTGCCTTTCACGTATGCGGATCAAACCATTCACATTGAACCCGGGCATCTGGTGGGAGAGGGCACGGACGTGGTTGGACATGGTTCAATTCATTTTGTGGGCGGGCAGGAACTCGATCTCTCAGCCGACGGACAAGTCGATCTGAAATTTCTCGGCAGCATGGTTCCTGATCTCAGCGCCTCGGGTCTGGCGACGATCCATATGACACTGGGAGGCACGCTGAGCGCCCCGCTGCCGCAGGGCAGCATCGCGGTCAAGAACGGTGCAGCCAATTATGCGGGGCTGCCCAGCGGCTTGAGCGAGATGAACGGCGCGCTGTCGTTCACCCGGGAGCGCATTCACGTCGATCAGCTCACGGCTCGAACCGGCGGCGGAACGCTGGACTTAAAAGGCGACGTCACTAACTACAACCGGCAACTCAATTTCAACGTTACGGCCATAGGGAAGGATGTACGGCTGCGCTATCCGCCAGGCGTCAGCTCGACAGCGACCGCGGAGCTTCACTGGGTAGGGAACCGTTCCGCTTCTTTGGTTTCCGGAGACGTCATGGTCACGAAGCTGTCGGTGACGCCCGGATTTGACTTCGGTTCGTACCTGGAGCGAAGCCGGCAGTCGGCGGCGATTACGCCGGCCAATTCGCCGCTCTACAACGTGAAACTGGATGTGGCGGTGCATACCGCGCCTGAACTGCAGATGAAGACG
>Ga0185299_10005792_pt1 | contig 13597 bp, 12 predicted proteins | sample PaiPotPPA55metaG_FD_128002 | JGI IMG/M metagenome (GOLD analysis project Ga0185299, IMG submission 128002) | Iron sulfur acid spring bacterial and archeal communities from Banff, Canada, to study Microbial Dark Matter (Phase II) - Paint Pots PPA... ...
GAACGGGCGACTCTCCAGCCGTCCCGCCAGTGTGACTCTGGGACGTAAAAAATCCTGCTCATAATTATGTCCATTTGGCGCGAGTCCGTGTATAGTGCGCGCGACAACTTTTAGGAATGACGCAACCTGCCCAAAGAGCTCGTCGATGGCTCCTGGCCGTTGACCCGCGCGTCTATCACTGGGACACCCTTTTCGTGAAAGGCAAGGAGATGTGGCGGCACGCCGGTCATAAGCCGGACGCGCTGCGGCAGCTCAAGCAAGTTCACAAGGGCGACCGCGCGCTGTGCTATCACGGGAAGGCGGAACACTCGGTGTATGCGCTGGCCGAAGTGAGCCGCGATCCTTACCCCGATCCGCACCACGTGGACGAAAAGAAATTCGTGATGGACCTGCGGGCGATCGAGCGTCTGCCCCGGCAGGTGACACTGGTGGAACTGCGCCAGAATCGCCTGCTGCGAAAGATCAAGTTTCTGAAGAACACGCGCCTCACGATCTGTCCGCTGACCGACGAAGAGTATTCGGAAATTCTGCGCATGGCGGGAATCGTGGCATCGCCGGGCATTCCACTTCCCTGAAGACCGAAGATCGAAAAGCGAAAATTGAAAATGGAAAATGGGGACGCTCCTATACAATTGCGTCCGAAGAGGAGGCGTTTGCATGCGTAAGGGAACCGGCATCGTTTGCCTAATCGTGATTTGTGTGACTGGATTGATTGGAGCGGGATTTGTGCTTGCGACTGAACGACGCGGCGCCCTGCGAACGCAACCAGGGCCAGATGCCGCAAACAGCGAGCAGGCTATTTGTGCGGAGTTGGCGAAAATATCGAGCGGGCAAACGCGGGTGGTGGATATGACGTACGCGATCAGCGACAAGCTGCCAACGTGGCCGGGCGACGAGCACGCGTTTGAGGCAAAGACAACGGCGACGCCCGAGAAGGATGGTTACTTCGCGCGCGGATTTTGGATGCTGGAACACTTCGGCACGCACATCGATGCGCCGGCGCATTTTCCTCCCGGGAAACTGACGCTCGATCAGATTCCCGTGTCGCACTTTTTCGGCCCGGCGGAGGTGATCGATGTGCGGGAAGAGGTGGAAAAGGACGTGGACTACCGGCTGACGGCGGCGCGCGTGGAGAAATGGGAAGTCGCGCACGGGCGCGTGCAGACGGGAGCGATCGTGCTGCTGAGGACCGGATGGGATTCGCGCTGGCCCGATCAGGCGCGTTATCGAAATTCGGATGCGCAGGGCTCGATGCACTTTCCGGGGTTTTCCGCGGAGGCGGCGAAGCTGCTGATTGCGCGCGGCGCGGTGGGGCTGGGCGTCGATACGCTGAGCATTGATTATGGGAGGTCGAAGGATTTCGAGGTTCACCGCACGGGTTTGCCGGCGGGCCTGTTCAATCTGGAGAATGTGGCCAATATTGGGGAGCTGCCGGCGACTGGCGCGTTTTTGATTGTCGCGCCGATCAAGCTGGAGGGCGGGTCTGGCGGAGCGGTTCGGATCTTCGCGATTCTGCGGTAAGAAACGCCGCCTGCGTTCGATGTGCTAAGGTTCAAATTTCATGCCGGAGCTGCCTGAAGTCGAAACGGTTGCGCGCGGGTTGCGAATGGTGTTGCCCGGGAGGCGCATTCTGCGTGTGCGCCTGGGCAAGACCGATTTTATCGATGATCCGGCTGCGCTGGAGCGGGAGCTTCCCGGCAAAACGATCGCGAGCGTGCAGCGGTACGGAAAATTTCTGGTGCTCGAGCTTGAGCGGGCGGATGGCGGCGCGGGTGAGCTTTCGTTGCTGATTCATCTGGGGATGACGGGGCAGCTCGTAACGAGCGCGGCCGAGGCGCCCGTTCGACCGCACACGCATGCGTTTCTTTCGCTCGACGACGGCCGCGAGTTGCGGTACACGGATATCCGGCGCTTCGGGAGCATTCGGATTCTGGCGAATGGCGAGCACGCGAGCGCGCTGGGGAAGCTGGGGTTGGATCCGCTCGAAGCAACGGAAGCGGAATTCATCGGCAGGATGCGCGAGAGACGTGCACAAATCAAGGCGCTACTGCTCGATCAGCGCGTGTTGCGCGGCATGGGGAACATTTATACGGATGAGAGTCTTTGGCGCGCGCGCGTTCATCCGAAGCGGCTGGGCGCGAATTTGAAAGCGCCGGAGCTTCGGCGGCTTTATCGCGCGATGCACGGCGTGCTGAACGAGGCGATTCGCTTGCGCGGGTCGTCGATTTCGGATTACGTGGATGCTGAGGGGCAAAGCGGCGAGTTCCAGTTGAGGCATCGCGTCTATCAGCGCGAGGGGCAAAAGTGCTTTCGGTGCAAGACGAAGATACGCCGCGCGATCGTGGCGGGCCGCAGCAGCTATTTTTGCCCCAGGTGCCAGAGGGCGCCTCGTCCCTCTTTCTCATAGGGCATTGTCCATGCCTGTACAAGCCTGAAGTTGTAGCAGAGCATGTGCCGAACACTTGCCTGCAGCGTGCCCACCACCGCAGGCAGCCGAGTACCAGCCCTGAACCCTCCGGCCCATGGGCTTGGCTCGCGAGTACTATTGCCTCGGGCGGGGCTGGATTCTAAATTCGGGATGGTATGAATCCGCCGATTCGGGCCGGCAGACAACTCCGAAGAAGCCACCGACTGGTCTTGTCCATGCCTGTGCATGTTTTTGGGCAAGACGTCTTCAAGGAATCCTTCAACGAGTTCACACGCATGCTTTCGGTGAGCGCCCATGGCGGATCGCTCGCACTGGCGGCCCGGATAGAGAAGAACCAGCGGATTCTGGTTGTGAACAAGATGACCGGCAAGGAGCAGGAATGCCGGGTCGTCCATGTGGGGTCGATGAAGGACGGCAAATGGACCGTGGGAATCGAGTTCGCCGAACACGTAACTGACTTCTGGAAAGTCCACTTTCCGTCACCCGCTTCCAGGCAAGCGTACGCTCGCCGCTGACCGCCAGGCGTAGCCAAGCAGGGCCCTCGCTAGCCCGCGAACGTCCCCGAGAGTGTCTCAGCCGTCACCCCTCGTCCCTCATCGCTTCCGCTCCTGTGGCATAATTGAGCTACGGGGGCTGGGGAATCGGGCTGCCTCTCGTCGGTTCGCGTTGCTTACGGCTGCAAGACAATTCCATGACGGCCAGGACGAAAATTCGCCGGAAGCTGCTGGCGGCGCACAGGAAACTGCGCGAATTCCGGATGATTGCGAAGGGGCTCGCCTCGACGCGGCATCCACTGCTGGTCCACATCATTCCCATCCGGCGGTGCAACCTGGCGTGCACCTACTGCAACGAGTTCGACGATTTTTCGAAGCCGGTGGCGACCGAGGAGATGTTCAAGCGCATCGACCGGCTGGGAGCGATGGGCACGTCGATCATCACGATCAGCGGCGGCGAGCCTCTGCTGCACCCGGAGCTGGACGCGATCGTCGAGCGCATTCGCAAGAATGGGATGATTGCGGGGCTTATCACCAACGGCTATCTGCTGGTGGCCGACCGCATCGAACGGCTGAACCGCGCGGGCCTGGAATACCTGCAAATCAGCATCGACAACGTGACGCCTGACGACGTCTCGAAGAAGAGCCTGAAGGTGCTGGACCAAAAGCTCGAGTTGCTGGCGGAGTACGCGGATTTTCACGTCAACATCAATTCGGTGCTGGGGAGCGGAATCGCGAATCCCGAGGACGCTTTGAAGGTGGCGCATCGCGCGGTGGAATTGGGACTGACTTCGACGGTGGGCATGATTCACGACGGTAACGGCCAGCTTCAGCCTCTCGGCGAACGCGAACGACAAATTTTCGAAGAGGTGATGTCGCTTGGGAAGCGCGGGTTTTCGCGCGTGAACTATTTCCAGCACAACATCGCGGCCGGGCGCGAAAACAATTGGCGCTGCCGCGCCGGCGCGCGTTATCTCTACATTTGCGAGGACGGGCTGGTCCACTATTGTTCGCAGCAACGCGGCTATCCCGGCATTCCACTCGAGAAATACGGCGAGGCCGATCTTCGGCGCGAATTTTTGACGAAGAAAGGCTGCGCTCCGAACTGCACGGTTTCTTGCGTTCACCAGATCTCGACCATCGATTTCTGGCGCGCGCCGCAAATCCTCGAAGCGGGTAACCCCTCCTCTTCGCCCGCGCTCGTGCAACTAAGCGGCTCGGCTGAGCGCGAATAACGCTCGCGCGACGCGCATCGTTGTCGCGGCAGAAATCCCGCCCTCAAAATTTCTTGCAAACAGACAGGGCTGAGAGTAGAAGTCACTCATCAATTGTTTTCGGCCAGTTCGCGCCTTCGGGTGAGGGGGCGAGCGAGAGGTCATCCACGCTAGGGATTAGGCGGCGGCCGCCATGGCTGCCGAGGGCGAAAAGACTCAGAAACGGGGACTGGGGAGGGTGTGGCAATGCGACTTCGCGAAGCTGTTTTGCAACGGGCTTTCCGCGGCTTGTGCTGCGCGCTGATCGGCGGACTCTTGCTTTGCGCTGCGGGGTCGGCGCGAGCGCAGGTGAACACGGTCAACGTCTCGGGCACGGTTCTCGACCCGCAGGGACTGGCAGTGAAGGGCGCACACCTGACGCTGAAAAACCTGGCCACCGGCGCGGAACGCACCTCGACGAGCGACGCCAACGGCCGTTACGAGATTATTGGCGTCCCGCCGGGAACTTACTCGATGGCCGTCGAGGCGGACGGGTTTGCGACGCTGACGAACTCCTCGCTGACGCTGACCCTGGGGGCGACCGGGGAATACAACCCGCAATTGCAGCTCAAGGCATCCACTCTAATGATCAGCGTGGAAGCAGCGCCGGAGCTGGTGGACACAGCCAAAACGGACGTATCGACGACCGTCAACCAGATGCAGATCAACGACCTTCCGATCAACGGACGGAACTACATCAATTTCACGCTGCTGAATTCACAGGCGGCTCGCGACGAAACGCCCTCGATCGGAGCGGCTCCGACCAGTGGCCTGAATTTCGGCGGGCAGCGGGCGCGTTCGAATGAAGTTTCGGTGGACGGCGCGGATGCCGTGGACAATTCCGTGAATGGCGTTCGGGCTACCGTGTCGCAAGAAGCGGTGCAAGAATTTCAGGTGATCACGAGCAATTATATGCCGGAGTACGGGCGCGCGATGGGCGGCGTGGTGAACATCGTGACGAAGTCAGGCTCGAACGAAGTGCACGGGGATGTGTTCGGATTTCTGCGTGACAGCGCGATTCAGGCGCAGAACCCGTTTTCGGTGAACGCGGTGTTCGATCCGGCGACGGAAAGCATCAGCACAGTTCCGGTGAAGCAGTCGTACACGCGCGTGCAGGCCGGAGCGACGATTGGCGGGCCGATTCAGAAGGACAAGACGTTCTACTTTTTTAGCTACGAAATCACACGCCGGCAGGAAACCGGATTCTCGAGCATCGGCCAGAGCAACTTTAACCTCGAGAACCTTCCCACGAACGCTGTGTATCCCCAGCCCTGTTTCCCCGGGCAGGCAGCGGGCCTGGTGACGTCGGATCAGGCGAAATATATCGGCGCCAATCCCGGAATGCTCGGCCAGGAATATTTCTGCGCGGCATCACTGGCGTCGCAAACGGCTTTGTTCGGCAACACGCCGTCGCTTTCAGGGACACCTCTGAACATTTTCCCCTCGAGCAACGCTACCGTGCCTACTTCCTTCGTCGGCCTCGTATCGACGATCGGAAACTATCCGACCTCGGAAGGCACGAGCCTCTATTCGCTGAAGCTCGATCACATCTGGAACTCGAAGAATAGTTCCTTCATCCGCGCGAACGTCTCGCCGTCGACGCTCACGGGCATCCAGGTGAACGCCGAAAACCAGAACTTCGGGCAGAATGCCGGCTCGAGAACGTCGGTGCAGCAATCGCGGGACTTCGCAATTGTCGGCCAACACACTACAGCGATCGGCAACAACCTGTTCAACGAGTTTCGTTTCCAGTATGCACGGCGCGGTTTGCACTACGGGTTCTCGAACCTTCCCGGCGGAGACCTTCCCGCGGTCAACATCACGGGCTACGCGTTTTTCGGGCGCGAGCCATTCTCAACGGAAGACCGCACGGAGAAACGCTACGAATGGACCGACGACCTGACGTGGACCAAGGGAGCGCACACGTTCAAGTTCGGGGGGGACACGAATCTTCTCCAATTGCGATCGTCGAAGTCTGAAATCTTCACACTGAACTACGGCGGCGTCTATTCCTTCGGGAGCGTGGATGCGAGCTCTCTCATGTTCCCCTCGACGGCGCCCGCGTTTTCGGCAGTTCAGGCCTACGGGCTGGGCCTGCCTACTTCGTTCATCCAGGGAATTGGAACGTCCGACCGGCCGTTCGACAACAAGACGCTCGGCGTGTTTGCGCAGGATAGCTGGAAGATCAATCGCAAACTAACTTTGAACTATGGCGTGCGTTACGACATCGAATGGCTGCCGACGTTCACGCCCAGCACGAGTCTGAATGCGGCGGGCGAAAAGGCCTTTGGCGTGGTCGAGGGCATTCCGACGGATTCGAATAACATTGCTCCTCGGATTGGCATTGCCTGGGACCCGTGGGGCAACGGCAAGACGGTGATCCGCGCCGGGTACGGCTTCTTCTACGACCATCCAGCGCTCGCTCTGGCGTTCCTCGCCACCGCGGAGGACGGAGCGACGTCGGCGCTTCTCGAGACGGCAGGTGGTGCGCCTTGTGCCGGGGCCGCCTGCAACGCAGACTTAAATCCTTTTGCCTTAAACGCAACGAACATCTTTCAGGGGATATTGACCAGCACCTCGGTTGGAGGTCAAGTGGTCGGGGTTACGAGTTGCACGCCCTCCATGGCGGTGCCGTACACAATGTGCTACGAGCCCAACCAGCAGCGCTTTAACCCATTTCAGCCCAATTCGCTGTTTACGAATCAGAATTTCATAACGGCGGGCTTTCCTCTCACACTTCTGCCTTTCACGATTCCGGTCACCAGCAATTTTCAGTACGCGCTGGCACAGCAGGCGAACCTTACAATCGAACGGGAGCTCAGCAAGGATTGGAAAATCAGCCTGGGATATAACTTCACTCACGGGACCCACCTGGACAGGACGATCAACATCAACGTCACGGACCCAGGCATCCTTGCCGCCAACGCAAACAACGCGGTAGCCGTCGGCCTCGACAACCCCGGTACGAATCCTTTGACTGTGTCAGTGCCCGGTCCCACGCAGATCAATGCGGCCTGCGCGGGCGGGGTCTCGGCATACAACGTGCCCGCCCCTAATGCGCTGGGGAATCAGGGGAGCATCGCCCTATTGGGTCCTGCAGGGACGCCCCTGGTACCTGGGATTATCGGGATTGGTTATTCGCTGCCGAACTGCGGTGGCACTCAGGTTGGATTCATCAGCACGCCAGCCGTGTTCAACTATTACCGTCCGTCCGGTCCGAATCCGTCGTTCGCAGGACTCGTCCCCGGCGGATACAACACACTCGTCGGTCTTGCGGGAGCGGCCAACTATCCCGTGGGCAAGCCGGGCATTCAGATTCCGTGGAGCGATGTGAACCCGCAGACATCCACTGGGAATTCCATCTACCACGCGTTCACGCTAACGGTGACAAAGCGCTTCTCGCACGGGTTCGAATTGCTTTCGGGCTGGACCTACTCGCACACAATCGATGATTCCACCGATCTTTCGACGCTGCTCAATCCGCAAGACAATAGCTTCCCGAATCTTGAACGGGGTAATTCGAATTTCGATCAGCGGCATCGTTGGATCACGAGCGCTGTTTTCCAGAGCCCTTATCACCAGAAAGATGCGGGCTTTTGGAACAAGGCATTCGGCGACTTCATTGTTGCACCCGTAATCGAAGTGTCCTCCGGCCGCCCATACAACGTTCTCATCGGGTCTGACCCAAATCTTGATTTCGGCACAGCGACGAACCGGCCTTCCGTTTTGCCGCCGGGTGTGACGCTTCCGGCTGGCTTTCCGCCGCCAGTGTCGTCGCCATATATTCCCGGCGTCAGCTTCATTATTCCCGCGAATTGTATCGATTCAAAGGGTGCGATTTTCAGCTTCCAGACAGTTCCGTCTCCACCGTATGGCTGCACCGGCGATCTGGGCCGCAACGCGTTCACGCGGCCGGGATTCTTCCAGATCGATCTGCGGGTGAGCCGCAAGATCCCGATCGGCGAACGCGTCAATCTGGAAATCATTGCCGACGGATTCAACATGCTGAACCGCCTAAACGTGAGCGACGTGAACCCGCTGTGCGATCCCACATCAGGAACCTGCACAGCCGGAACGCCGACAGCGTCGTCTGACCCGCGGACATTCCAGTTCGCGCTGAAGGTGAATTTCTAGATTCTCCCGGTTTTTGCGGGTGTTCCTCCTCGGGGAGTTCCTGTGCCGTACGCAGGGGAACTCCCTTTCCTATTCCTATTTTCTGGCCCATCTGCGCGAAATTTGATTCCCGAAAAATCTTCTCGGCGTTCGTACTTCGCGCTACAGTGGTTCTGGGTTCGGAACGCGGATATTTTCTGGGGGAATGGAATGGACGCAGTTGTGTGGGTTGTCGTCGCCGGAGTGGTGGCGCTGGCAACCATCGTGATCGTAGCGGCGATCGTGCGTTCGTCTGGCCAGCGCGCGGAGCAGCAACTGACGGCTGCGCGGCAAGAGATGCAGGCCTCGCTGGCGACTCAAAGCCAGGGTTTCTCGTCGCAGCTGAATCACCTGATGCAAAGCGTGACGCAGCAGCTTGGCCAGGTGCGGCAGGATTTGCAAACGGGAGTCGCGTCATCGGGACAACTGGCAACGGACGCGCAACGAGAAGTGGCGAAGCGCCTGCAATCGTCAACGGACGCGCTAGTGCAGATGAGCCAGCGAATCGGTGAAGTGCAGCAGACCAGCCAGGACCTTTCGAAGGCGGCGCAGACGCTGCAAGCGGTTCTGGGGAGCGCGAAGACGCGAGGCATCCTCGGGGAAGTGACGCTCGAGCGGCTGCTTGCCGACGCCCTGCCGCAGTCGGCTTATGCCACGCAATACAGGTTCGACTCGACGGGCGCGATCGTCGACGCCATCGTGCACAGCGGCGAGCGCCTGCTCCCGATCGACTCGAAGTTTCCGCTCGACGCCTATCGCAGGCTCATGGACACCGGCGAAGAAGCGCGGCGTGAATTCTGCGGCGTGGTGCGCAAGCACGCCGATTCGATCGCGGAGAAATATATTCTTCCGCACGAGCGCACGTTCGACTATGCGCTGATGTTCGTCCCGTCGGAAAGCATCTACTACGAGTTGCTGATGAGCGAGGATCCGAAGCATGGGATGCTCGACGAATACTGCCGCACGAAGCGAGTTTTCCCGGTGTCGCCCAACACCTTTTACGCGTACTTGAGCGCCGTGGCCGTCAGCTTGCAGGGGCAAAAACTGGAAGAAAATGCCCGGCATCTCCGGGCCAACCTCGAGGGCCTGAAAAAGCAGCTTGAATTGTTCGCGGACGTATACGAGAAACTTGGAAATCACCTTCGGTACGCGCAGCAGAATTACGACGACGCGGACAGCAAACTTGGGCGGGCGCGCAATTCGCTCGAGCAGATGTCGCAGGGAATCCTTCCGGAAACGCCCGAGCCCAAAGTTCTAGCCGCGTCCACGGAATAGAGAGTCGCCAATCTTCTGTCTTCGCAGGGACGTGCAACCGGCGCCCATGACGCACCCCACCAGGAAGGATTTCGAGCTACAGAGCGGATTGCGCGGCTTCGAGCAGGGTGCGGAAGTCGCCCGCCATTGTGATGGAAAGAATTTGCTGCAGTTGCGACTGAACCTTGGCTGAATCGCGCGGGTGACGCGCAAGATTGCCAGCCATCTTCTTCAAGCTGCCCTGCAGATTGTGAGGCGCCAACGGCGCGGCTGCTTCCAGGAAGCGGCGAGCGGTTTCGAGATCGGGGACAGGCGCCAGCCGAGCGCGGAAAGAAAAGTCCCCCGAACGGACCGCCTCGACTCTGATTTCCGCCGCGTTCGTCTCGCCGCCGCTTGTGGTGAGCTCCTGGGCGTCGCCCTTTTCGAAGTGGATTACGCCAGGACTCTCATTTTCCATAACGACACGCAGCCGTTGGTCTGATCCGCGTGCTCGAAGAATCAGCCATTCTTTGTTGCCGGGCGTCAGCGGGGGATTCGGCGGTACGAAATCGAGCGATACAAGCGATGTGGTGGCTTCTTGCCGGCCGCTCGAAGTCTTGGTGGAAATCGTGGCGGCGCCGGGAGTGGCTTTCGGCCCGGGTGCCACGACAAGACATTCAGGCGAGGCGGCGAGAACCAGGGCGAGCTCGCCATTGATCAGAACGCGGTCCAATTCAGCCTCGCCTCGAAATCCGCCGGCGCAAATCGAGAAATGGTCGCGCAGGGATACGGCGGGAGCAATCGTGATCGGCGGCGGCGCGCTTGCCGGCGATTGCGAATCGACGAGCGCGGCGACGGAAGTTCCCGACGCGCGCGCGATCAAGAATCCGCCAGAGGCAGGGACGGTGAAGAAGGCGCGACCTGTGGCGTCGCTTTCCACGCGTTCGCCATTTGCGAACTCGACCGCGATGTGCGGGGCTAGCTTGCCGTCAACGCCCAGTGTCGCAAGCGTTGCCGGGGCTCCGGCAACGAGTTTCGGCGGAAGCACAAGCGTAACGGCCCATGCGGTGGGCGACCCCGTTTGCGCTTGCGCAAACGCGCTGTGAGTGGCTGCGGCCGCGAGGAGGGAGATCGCGGCGCATACTGCGAGGGAAATGATTCTCGAGAGAGAAATGGATGCTGGTGCGCGTCGCATGTGGCGACACGCTAGCGCGAAACGCGAGCGGAATTCAAAGGTTAGTTTGCGCAATGGAATTGGATTTCGGATGACCGAACCTTTGCAGACTTATTCGTCCAATCGAACGACGAACGTGGTGAACTGATCGTTCGCGTGAAGCTGACCGGCCAGCTGGCGAGCGGCGTCTTGCGTCGCGAAGCGGCCCACCCGCACGCGGTAGAAAAGGCCGTTCGGCGAGTCGTACGTTACGATGCTCACCGGCGAGTACGTCACCTGAAGCTGCGTTTTCAGGCGCTCCGCATTCTCTTGTTGCAGGAACGCTCCCACCTGGACGCCGAAAAAGCCCACCGTCGGGTTCGGGCCAGCAATAATTTGGAGGCGAACCTGCGCTGTGCCGGGGCCAACCATGTCGATTGCGAGCGCCGCGGACATCGAAAGGTCGATTACGCGGTTCGCGACGAACGGGCCGCGATCGTTGATGCGGACTTCGGTTTGCTTGCCGTTCTGCAGATTGGTGACGCGAACCACTGCATTGAACGGCAGTGTGCGGTGCGCCGCTGTGAACTGGTGCATGTCGTAGATTTCGCCATTCGAGGTGCGATGGCCGTCGAAGGGAATGCCGTACCAGGATGCGACGCCTTCCTCGACATACTGCCCGGGAATCGCGGGTTGACGCTCGACGGCGGGCGGAGGTGCCGAAGGGGGCGACGCAGGTTGACCACCGGGCTGCCCGGGTTCTGGAATCGGAGTCTGGCCGGGTGGCTGAGTGGAAACCGTGCGGTGGCCGCAGCCCGCGATGGTGAGCACCGCCATTGCGAATGCAAATATGGTCTGGGCGAACTTGGTTCGCCTGCGATGAAATGCGACTGGCCTATTGGAAAATTCGCCACGCGGGGCGGGAGGCTTCACGCGGCGTCCCGGTTCACTTCTTTCGGCATATTTTCGGTATTATAGAACGCGATTACAACGGCTGCGCGATTAAATCGCGCTCTCGCAAGGAAACCGATTGGCTCTCTCGCCACGTCAGCGCTGGAAACTCGACAGATTCAAGGAACAAATCAGCGGCGCATTCGGGGGTAAACCCGAGGAGGCGCGGCCGAAGCTGTGTCCGGCGTGCGGGACGCTCGTAGGCGCCAGCGCAACGCGATGCCATCAGTGCGGCGCGAGCATGACGTTTTCGCTCGCGGCGGCGAGCAAGTCGTTGAGCAAACTCATGCCGACGACTTCGCCGGCGACCTACGCGATCTTGACTTTGAGCTGCGTGATGTATGGCTTGAGCCTGCTATGGACGATCAAATTGAATGGGATGCAGGCGCCGGCCGGCGGAGGCTTGGGCGCCCTGATGGGCTTCGGTGCAATCGACGGAAATATTCTGATGCGGCTCGGAGCTTCGCTACCGTTGCCGATTAACCTGTTCCAGCCGTGGCGCTTCGTGACGGCGGTCTTTCTCCATGGCAGCGTGATGCACATCGTCTTCAACATGTGGGTCCTGATGGATATTGGACCGCAGATTGAAGAGCTGTACGGTTCGGCTCGATATCTTTTCATCTACGTCGTCACCGGAATCGGTGGATACGTGGTCAGCAGTACGTTCGGGAAATTCAGCGTAGGTGGATCGGGCGCGCTGCTGGGCTTAATCGGTGTGCTGCTTGCGATTACGACGGGACGACGAAGCGCCGGCATGCAGATGTTGCGCGGCCAGATCATCCGCTGGCTTATCTATATCGCGGTCTTTGGTTTTTTGTTTCCTGGAATCGATAACTTCGCCCATGCGGGCGGACTCGCAGCTGGATTCGTTTTCGGTAAGATCATGATCGATCGAGCACCGGTTTCCCCCGAAGAGCGCAAGAGCGCGCAACTGCTCGGCTGGGCGAGCGCGGTCATAGTGGTCGCCAGTTTCGCGATGATGATTGTTTTGAATTTGCGCGTAGGATCGGGTTCCTAATGGCCGGCGTGGAGCTGGCGCGAGACCACGACGCTGTAGTGAATCCCTGAAATCATCACGAAAGCCGCCACCAGGTAGCCGCAAAGCTGCTGCGCGATGAATAATGGTGGGTCATTCCAAATAGCCGCCACGAGGACCAACACGATCAGAACGATTTCGAAGAACGTTGTGGTCTTTCCCCAGATGCTCGGTGGAAACTGCCGGTAGCCGACCGTTATGAGGATCACGGCGCACGCCACCAGAAGCAGGACGTCGCGGCCAAGCACCAAAATGGTGAGCCACCACGGTATTCTCGCTTTCAGCGCGAGCACGAAATAAGAGGAAGAAAGCAGCAACTTATCCGCAATCGGATCGAGGTACGCGCCCAGCGGAGTTTTTTGATTCAATCCGCGCGCGAGCAGCCCGTCGAGGCCGTCGCTGATTCCCGCGGCAGCCAAAATTCCGAGCGCGGCGGCCCAGTGTTCGTATTCGATAGCGATGATGAAGAACGGCAGGAACGCAAGCCGAAGGAACGTGAGCTGGTTGGGAACGGTGAGGATGCGCGTGGCCATTGGTATGTTCGGTCGTCCGTCCGGCAGGTCGCGGGCCCTCGATTACGCGAACTGCCCAAGATAGTCGACGAGCGAGCGGCCGACCTTTCTTTCGAACACTTCCGCCAAAGAGGGAATTGAGCCGCGCGCTTCGTCGAGCGCGATGCGCTCAATGCGCACCATCGGGAAGAAGAGAGTCGGCAAGCCCATTCGGTCGCCTTCGGGATGCAGCACCTGGCTCACGAAATCGTCGAACGCGCCGAGGTCGATGCCGCGCAGCGTGACTCCGGCGGTGGACATTTCGAGGAATTCGCCCCAGACCTTTTCCTTCGGGCTGTGCAGGCTTACGACGACGATCGAGTGCGGCTCCATCGAAGCTCCTTGA
>Ga0185299_10005795_pt1 | contig 13596 bp, 11 predicted proteins | sample PaiPotPPA55metaG_FD_128002 | JGI IMG/M metagenome (GOLD analysis project Ga0185299, IMG submission 128002) | Iron sulfur acid spring bacterial and archeal communities from Banff, Canada, to study Microbial Dark Matter (Phase II) - Paint Pots PPA... ...
CAAATCTACGTTCATCCTGCCGCAGGTGATGGTGGCCTGTCCGTGGGAGCGGCGTTTTACGTTTGGAATCAGATTCTCGGCAAGCCGCGTTCCTTCGTCATGAACCACGCGTACTGGGGTCCCGGCTATTCACGCGACCAGGTGCGCAGCTCCATCGATTCCAGCGCCCTTTCCCGCAACGGGTATTCTGTCGCCGAACTCCCTGAACCGGAACTCATGCGCAACACCGCGCAAATTATCGCCGATGGAAAAATTCTTGGCTGGTTTCAAGGCCGCGCCGAATGGGGTCCGCGAGCCCTCGGCAATCGCAGCATCGTCGCCGATCCGCGCCGTCCGGAAATGAAAGAAATTCTGAATCGCCGCATCAAGCATCGCGAAATCTTTCGTCCCTTCGCGCCCTCCATCCTTGCCGAATCCACCGGCGATTATTTTGAAAAATCTCATCCTTCGCCGTTCATGACCCTGGCGTATTCCGTGCGCCCGGCAAAACGCGACAAAATTCCCGCGCCCACTCATGTGGACGGCACCGGTCGCCTGCAAACCGTCACGCGTGAAGCCAATCCGCGTTATTGGCAACTGATCAAGGCGTTTGAAAATCTAACCGGCGTCCCCGTGGTGCTCAACACCTCCTTCAACGACAACGAGCCCATCGTCTGCCGCCCTGAAGAAGCCATCGACTGTTTTCTGCGCACCCAAATGGACGCCCTGGTCCTCGGCGATTTCCTGATCACCCGCCAGTAATGCTCAGTGCTTCGGTCATCCTCACGAACCCGAATTTCCCGATCGATTGGCGATTATTGCCATCCGAAATAATCCCGCGCGCTGACACCCGAGCCCATACCTGTACAATCTGCCCATGCGCATTTTGTTTTTGAATCTGTATTTTCCGCCGGATACTTCGGCCACCGCGAAATCCGCCGAGTCCATGGTCCACGCACTGGCGCAAACCCATGAAGTCACCGTCCTCTGCGGCCGCCCATCGTATGATCCAACCGAACGCCGCCCGTGGAAGTTGTGGCAAACAGAACGCATCAGTAGCAAAAACGCGCAATCATTTAGCGAAACTCAAGGCGGCGGCGAACCCGCCGCGTTCACCGTCATCCGCGTAGGTTCCACCGACTACCCCCGCATACAAATGAACCGCCGCATTTTGAATTACCTCACTTACGTGAAATTAGCCTTCTGGTGCGCTCTTTTTATTCCCTGCGACGTAATCTTTGCGATGACCGATCCGCCCTTCAACGGTATCGCCGGCGCATTTCTATCCGTTCTAAAACGCAAGCCGCTCATCTACAACATTCAAGACCTGTATCCCGACATGGCCGTTGCCGGTTCCATCGTTCAACCCGGCCTGCTCACAAGATTCTGGGAACGCCTTCATCGCGGGGCCCTGCGCCGCGCCACGCGCATCATCGCTCTTGGCGACGACATGCGCGGTCGCATCATCTCCAAAGGCATTGACCCCAAGGGCCCCACACGCACGCAAGGCATTGATCCCGCCAAAGTTTTCATCGTGCGCAGCGGTGTCGACACTCCTCCACCTGCGTCACCGGGGCTTCCTGTAAATCCCGAAGTAACTCGCGCCATCCGCGGAAATTTTCGCTTCGTCCTTCTCCACGCCGGCAATTTAGGTTTTTACGGCGCGTGGGACACCATCATCGCTGCCGCGCGCAAACTCCAAAACGAAAATATCGGATTTGTTTTTGTCGGTGATGGTGCCGAGCGCTCCCGTCTTGAATCTCTGGCCGCCGGTGCCGCCAATGTCCGCTTCTTGCCGTTCTTCCCCAGCTCCGACATTCCTTCCGTCCTCGCCGCCCCCGACGCCCACATCGTCACCATTAAGCGCGGTCTCGAAGGCGTCGTCGTCCCCAGCAAAATGTTTGGCATCATCGCCGCTGAAAAACCCATCATCGCCGTCGCCTCCCGCGACACCGACGTTGCCGCCCTCGGCGTCCGGCACGGATTCGCCATCTGCGCCGATCCCTCTAATCCCGAAGAACTTGCTTCTAGCATCCGCCGCATCGCCGCGGATCCCGACGCCCTCTCGGCTATGTCCCGGGCCGCCCGGGAGGCTGCAGCCAAATATTCCAGCACCAGCGAGTTGCGCAATCTGGCAGCTATCGTCGATGGCGTGCGAACCCATCCCTAGGGACGCGGAAAATACTCTCGCCCCATCGCCGCGCACCCCAGTAACACTTATGTTAATTAAGTTTCTATTACCGCGCATCTACTACAGTAATTTCCCGGCTTGTAGCCCGCTAATTTACTAAGTATGGTAGTTATGCTGCGTGGGGCAGCGACTTTACCTTGGGAGCCGGACACCCAATCCGGCAAATTTATTTGTGAACGCGGTTTCCTCTCTCGGGCCGTCGTTTACTTCCATTTCATGAGGTTGCATGGCCGCAGGCCTGCTCGCGTTTTTCGTTGCGCTGATTGCATCTCTATTGCTCGTCGTTCCCGTGCGCTCCTTGGCACTGCGTGTCGGCATGGTCGATCTGCCCGGACCGCGCAAAGTTCATGTCAGCCCCATCCCGCTACTGGGTGGCTTGGCCATGTATGGCGCCGTCATGACTGCCGTGCTGTTTGTTTTCGATGGCCCGGCGCGCGCCCAGATTGAAGGAATCCTCGCGGGTGCCTCGCTGGTCGCTGCCGTAGGAATCCTGGATGATCGCGGCTGGCTCCATCACCAGGTAAAACTTTTCATCGGTATGCCTGTCGCTGCCGTAATCCTGCTTATCACCGGCATTCACGCGCAAGTTTTCAGCGTCTTGGTCGGCGGCCGCACCGGTTACATTCTCGACGCCGTTTTAACGGTTGTCTGGGTGGTGGGCATCACCGCCTCCTTCAGTATCCTCGATCACATGGACGGTCTGTGCGCCGGAATAGCCGCCGTAGCCTCCGTCTCCTTTGCCGCAATCGCTTATTTGAATGGCCAGACTTTCGTCGCTACCCTGGCAGCCGCGGTTCTGGGAGCCGCCACTGGCTTTTTACGCTGGAACTTCAAGCCCGCCAAAATCTTCATGGGTGACGGCGGCGCAATGTTCCTCGGATTCCTGATGGCCACCCTGGCGTTAAAGCTACGCCTGGAACACGCCGCGCCACTCGCAGGCTGGCTCGTTCCAGTTTTGATTCTGGGCGTGACCATTTTTGACACCACGCTAGTCACTATTTCCAGGGCCCGCCGCGGATTACTGCCCTTCGCAACACCGGGCAAAGACCATGCCGCACATCGCTTGTCGAACCTCGGCCTCGGCCATCGCGGCTCAGTCCTCTCACTGTATCTCCTCGGCGCTTTCAGCGGCGCCACCGCCGTGCTGGTCAGCTACCTGCCATCCGCCGGCGCCGCCATTGTCGGCGTCATCACTCTTGTTCTGATCTTCGCCGGCGTCGCCTACCTGGAACGGGCCCCCTACGAACGCCAGGACAAAGCCGAAACCTCCGCAGAAAAACCAACGTTGAACCAGTTTGCCGATTGATATAAACCAATTCTCCGGCATCAGCAGGCAAAATTAATTGCGCTGACTTCGGCTATGCAGCTCTAAGGGACTTGTCACCTGCCCATCTTTGGAGAAAATTCCATATTCTCTGCCATCCTTCTTTGTCCCGTGAATTTTCGCTATACTCTGAACGGGCGTCCTATCCCACTCGTCGCGCAATTCCCCAAGGGGCGGACCAAAGGGCCAAACCATTTCTAATGTCGTGATTACGAGCTGAGCAGCAAGACTCCCGCGTCGGTTGGGGCAAATCAAACGGTGGCAGAAATAAATAATACTTCTCGGTCACGCCGGGAAGATGGTGAAGTAATTGTCGTCGGCGGCTCCGCCGCAGGTTTGTATACGGCCGCTGCGGTAGCGCGCGGTGGCCGCCAGGTTCGGGTCCTCGAATCCAAGGCTTGCTTCGACCCTCCTGACCGCACTCTGATTGTCACCAGTCATTTCCGTAACCAGCTCGGCGTCGCCGCCCGCGAAAGCATCGTCAACGAAATTCGCCGCTTCGAACTCTATACTGACGGCCGTTCCGCACAGATTGCCCTATCTAAACCGGATCTGATCATCGAGCGTTCCCGGCTGATCCCCGCTCTCGCCCGCGAAGCCCAGGCATCCGGCGCAAAGTTGTCCTTCGACACCCGTTTCCTGGGCATGGGCCCCAATTCCAACGGCCTCCTCCTGGAAACCGAAACAGGCGGTAAGCGAGAAGAATTGCATGCCGCCAGCGTCGTGGGTGCCGATGGTGCCACCAGCAGGGTCGCACGCACCGCCGGCTGGCCGCCCATCGAAACTGTCCCGTTGATGCAAGCCATCGTGCGCTTACCCAAAGATTGCCCGGCCGATACCACCCGCGTTTGGTTTGTCCCCGACGACACCCCCTATTTTTATTGGCTGGTCCCGGAATCCTCGGAGCGCGGGGCTCTGGGCGTGATTGGTGAACAGGGCAGCGACACCAAACGCCGCTTCGAACGCTTCCTCGAAAAGAAGCATCTCGAGCCACTCGAGTGGCAAGGCGCTCGCATCCCCGTTTACCGCAAATGGGTGCCGGTTCGTAAGCGCGTAGGCAACAGCGACGTCTATTTAGTGGGCGACGCCGCGGCACAAGTGAAAGTGTCCACCGTGGGCGGCATCGTAACCGGTTTCCGCGGCGCCCTCGGTGTGGCGCAATCCATTCTGCACCGCGGTCCCAGCGCGGAACTGCGCGCACTCCGCCGCGAGCTAAGCACTCATTGGCTCATTCGCCGCACTCTGCACCATTTTCAGCAGAAAGATTATTCCCAACTGGTCGACCTCTTGGACGCCAGTACCCGCGCATCACTGGGCCAGATTAATCGTGACGAATCCACCCGCCTGCTTTGGAACGTGATTCGCCGCCAGCCGCAACTGGTCCTTCTCGGGCTGCGCGGATTGTTGATGGGCAAACGAAATTCGTAACCCAAAGTTTGTGGCCAAAGGTAAAATAGCAACCGCTCTATCGTTGCTTCACCAAGGTCGTTTTAATAGCTCGCAGGCTGCCTTTCTGTGCGCCGTTCTGCGATGATAATACTCAGTCTGTTTAGCGCACAGTCCCGCGCTTTCCATTCTGCTTAAAGGGAGTTTCACCTTGCATATTTGTGTAGTCGGGTGTGGTTATGTGGGACTGGTGACTGCCGCATGCCTCGCGGAAGCGGGACATCACGTAATTTGCACTGACATCGATTCCGAGCGCATCACCAAACTCAATGCCGGCATCGTTCCCATTTACGAACAGCATCTCGATACCGTTCTCGCATCCGCTCGCAAAGCAGAACGCATTTCCTACACTTCCGACGCCGGAGAAGCCATTCGCGCGGCAGAAGCCATTTTTATTTGCGTTGGCACTCCTCCCAGGGAAAATGGCGAAGCCGACCTCTCCGCCATTGACCACGTCGCGCGACAAATTGCCGAAGAAGCCCAATCCTCAAAGCTGGTAATCGAGAAAAGCACTGTTCCGGCGCGGACTGGACTCGAGCTGCAACGCGCGCTGGCCGCCTATTCCCGCAACGGCAACATCAAATTTCGCGTCGCCTCCAATCCGGAATTCTTGCGCGAAGGTACTGCGGTAGCCGATTTTTTTCATCCCGACCGCATCGTAGTCGGCGTGGAAGACGACATTTCCGCTGCGCAATTGCGTGAAATTTACGAGCCAATCCTCCAACATCGTTTTCATTGCCCTGTGCATCAGGGCCGATGCCCCGTCGAACACCAGGCGCCTCTTCTGGTCACCACCATCAATAGCGCCGAGCTCATCAAACACGCCTCCAATTCCTTCCTGGCGCTCAAAATAAGTTACGCCAACGTAATTGCCGACCTCTGCGAAAAAGTTGGCGCCAACGTGGATGAAGTCACTCACGCCATGGGTCTTGATCCGCGCATTGGCGGCCAATTCCTCAAAGCCGGCCTGGGCTTTGGCGGTTTTTGTTTTCCCAAAGATGTGCAGGCCTTCATTCATCTTTCCGCTTCTGTCGGCGTGGATTTCGAAATCCTGAAAGCCGCCGAAAAGGTCAATAAGCAGCGCATCGGCCGTTATCTCGACAAGGTGCGCAAGGCCTTATGGATTTTGAAAGGCAAGCGCATCGCCGTCCTGGGCTTGGCATTTAAAGCCAACACTGATGACATCCGTTTCGCTCCCGCCCTCGAAGTTGTAAAACGGCTGATCGACGACGGCGTTCACGTGCGAGCCTGCGATCCTGAAGCAATGGACCGGGCGAAAACTTTATTCCCGCAGCTGCAATATCATGAGGATCCCTACGAGGCTTTGCGCGACGCGGACGCTGCGCTCATCTGCACCGAATGGGATATTTTCCGCACCCTCGATTGGGTTCGCGCCGGAAAGCTCATGTCTCGCAAGCTCGTCATCGATGGACGAAATCTCTATTCCCCCACGCTCATGCGTGAACTGGGCTTCGAATATTATTCTTTTGGCAGGGAAGCTCTCAGCTCCGGAAGCACCGTCTCCGGTTACTAATCCAAAATCAGGCGCTTTGCTGCCGCGAGAATTCCTGTTTGAAATACGCGAGCGTGCGCTTCAATCCTTCTTCCAGATTTATTTTCGGCTCCCACTTCAAAATGCGCTTCGCTTTACTGATGTCCGGGCAGCGCCGCTTGGGATCATCTTGCGGGAGCGGCTCAAAAATTATCTGCGGTACATTATCGAAATGTTTCCGGATGCGTTCCGCGAACTCCAATATCGTAATCTCCTGCGGGTTGCCGATATTCACCGGCATGTGTTCGTCCGACAGCATCAATTTATAGATTCCATCGATTAGATCATCCACGAAGCAGAAACTGCGCGTCTGCTTCCCGTCGCCGTAAATCGTCAGCGCTTGCCCGCTCAGCGCCTGATACACAAAGTTAGGCAGCGCCCGCCCGTCATTCAGTCGCATGCGCGGTCCATAGGTATTAAAAATACGCACAATGCGCGTATCCAATCTATGATGCCGGTGATACCCCATGGTCATCGCTTCGGAGAAACGTTTCGCTTCGTCGTACACCGAGCGCGGCCCCACGCAATTGACATGTCCCCAGTACTCTTCTTTTTGCGGCGACATTTCCGGATCGCCATAGCATTCGCTCGTCGAAGCCATGAAAAACTTGGCCTTCTTACGTAACGCCAGCTCCAGTGCATTTTGCGTTCCGATCGATCCCACCATCATTGTGGCGATCGGATGCTTCAAATAATCGGGCGGACTCGCCGGCGAAGCAAAATGCAGCACGTAACCCACTTCGCCATCCACCTGTAGCGCATCGCGTTCGCTAACGTCCTCATTTTTCAATTTAAATTTCGCGTTCTTGGCCAAATGCCCAACATTTCCCGCCGCCCCGGTAATGAAATTATCCACCGCCAGCACTTCCCAGCCTTCGCCAAGCAACCGGTCGCACAAATGTGATCCCAGAAATCCCGCTCCGCCCGTCACTACCGCGCGCATTCATCCTCCAAAAATGGCAATTCGACAGTGTAGCCTGCGCTCCGCCGATTGACCACCTCACCGTCGCAAGATACGATGCCTCCATCTCATGCCCTTTAATAATTTTGCGCCAGCGAATGCGGTGCCGCGACGCTATACCCGACGTTCCAGTGCTCTAGGCCTTTTACTTCCGATCGCCTCTATTTTGTTTTTCTTTTACCTGGGCCGCTGGCTCGTTGTCGAAGATCCTCTCGACCACGCTCAGGCCATCGCCGTCCTCAGCGGCCGCATGCCTCTGCGCGTCCTCGAAGCGGCCAAAATTTATCGCGCCGGCTACGCCCCGGAAGTCTGGCTCACGCATTCCACCGAGCCAGGTAAATCACTGCAGGAGATGGGCGTAAAATATCTCGGCGAGGAAGACTACGACCGCGAAATTCTCATTCACGAAGGCGTGCCCGCCGCTGCGATTCACGTACTCGAGCCGCCCATTCTCAACACTGCCGATGAAATCATCGCCATCAAATTCGCGTTGAACTCTACGCCACTGCGCACCGTCATCATTGTTACCAGCAAGCCGCACACCCGCCGCGTCCATACCCTCTGGCGCGTCCTTACTCACGGCGAAGGCCGCATCATCGTCCGCGCCCCCTCACAGGACCCTTTTGACGCGCTGCATTGGTGGCGCAATACCGCCGACGCCTTCGATGTAGTCAGGGAAGTTCTTGGCCTGCTGAACGCCTGGGCTGGCCTGCCTCTCCATCATTCGTAATTACATCCTCATAATTATGCGTGTGGTTACAGGGCTCTAATCGCTGTCGTGCGCGACCCCGCTAAAAAAACAAAAACCGTTTCCGTGGCGACTGTGCTCGCTCCTCTTGCAACTCCGGCACGTGCGGCAAATCGCGCCCCTCGAAAGCCGCCTTCGGATTATCTATAAATAATGCGCGCGCTTTATCCTCTCCAAACGCTTTCGCCACCGCATCAAACGCCGGCCGCAACTGAACCGGCCTCGAGCTGGTATTGTGCGCGTCGCTGGACACAAAATGAATCAACCCCGCCTCGATCCATCTCATCGCATCTTTCTGTGCCGCAGGGCCAAATCGCCCCGTCAACGCGCCGCCCGTCACTTGCCCGTAACAGCCGTGGCGTATCCAGGTAACCAGCCGTTCCGGCCGCAAGCGCAATAATCGGTTGCGCTCCGGATGCGTCACAATCGGCCGGATCCCCGCCAGCTGCATCTCATGCAGGGTGTGGTCCATCGCCGGCGGAATCGCAATCTCGTTAAATTCCACCAGCAAATAATCCTTCTGATTCACGCAGAACCGCGGCGCCTGCTGCTTCAACGCCGCAATATTTTCCGGATTCAAGTGAAAATCGCATCCCGTCGCCAGCGTCAGCCGGTCGCCGACTTCCGCTTGCAGCTCTTTGCACAACGCCCGAATCTTGGGGTAATCGAAGAAGTGCGTGCTGTTCGAATGGGGAGTCGCCACCAGGTGGGTCGTCCCATAGGCGATAGCCGCGTTGGCCATCTCCACCGATTCCTCCATCGTTTTCGGGCCGTCGTCCAGCCCCGGCAAAATGTGGCAATGCAAATCAATCATAGTGGGGTGTACCGGTCGCCTGCGCTCTCCATTTTCATCTTCGCTCATCCTGCCGCCGAGTACCAACGCCCCTGTACGAGCCCGTAAACAAGCTGTAAACAGCAATGCAGTCCGGCTGTTTTTGTCGTCGCCGAAACTGTTATATTTAATGTGTAAGTGCCGCCGCCCTTGTGGCCTTGTGACCTCAATAAACCGCTGCATCGCGGATTAAGAGAAAAATTCATACATCAAACGAGGAAGACGACGAACTCATGCCAACTGACCGAAAACCCGAATTTTTTAAAGGCGCCCAGCTCAAAGTAGGCATCATTGGCTGCGGCTACGTGGGATTGCCGCTGGCTCTACGTTTTGCGGAAGCCGGCCACAGAGTTACAGGTTTCGACACCGATCCCAAAAAAGTCTCCATGCTCAACACCGGCAAATCTTACATCGAGCACATTCAGCAAACCAAAATTCAGCAATTTGTGAATAGCAAACACTTCGGCGCCACCACCGATTTCGAGAAGCTCAAGGAATGCGACGCCATCATCATCTGCGTGCCTACTCCCCTCGATGAACGCCGCGAGCCCGATCTGAGCTACGTCGAGCAGACTGCCCTCTCCATTCAGCCCAATCTGCAAAAGGGTCAACTCGTCGTCCTGGAATCGACTACCTACCCCGGTACCACCGAAGAGCTCGTTCTACCTATCCTGGAAAAAACCGGCCTTAGCTGCAAAATCGCGGTCGGCCCGCAGAACGAAAACATCCCTTGTGATTTTTTCCTGGCATTTTCTCCCGAACGCGAAGACCCCGGCAACAAGCAGTATGGCCTGGCGCAAATCCCTAAAGTCGTTGGTGGTATCAATCCACCAAGCACTCGCGCCGCCATCGCGCTTTACGCCCAGGTGGTCGCGAAAGTCGTTCCTGTCAGCTCCACGCGCGCCGCGGAAATGGCCAAGCTACTCGAGAACATTTTCCGTTGCGTGAATATCGCCCTCGTGAACGAGCTGAAAATGCTCAGCCTGCGCATGAACATCGATATCTGGGAAGTCATCGATGCGGCCGCCACCAAGCCCTTCGGTTACATGCCTTTCTATCCGGGCCCCGGCCTGGGCGGCCATTGTATCCCCGTCGATCCTTATTATCTTTCCTGGAAAGCGCGCGAATTCGATTTCTCTACGCGTTTCATCGAACTGGCCGGCGAAGTGAACACCGCCATGCCTTACCACATTGTCGACGCCATCGCCGCGGCGCTCAACAATCACGAGAAAAGTCTCAAAGGCTCGAAACTGCTGATCCTCGGCGTCGCCTATAAAAAAGATGTCGACGATTTGCGTGAATCTCCTACGCTCAAAATCATGGAATTGCTCAAGCAGCGCGGCGTGGACTTCGACTATAACGATCCGTACTTTCCCCAGCTGCACAAAATGCGCCATTACAACTACGAAAATATGAAGTCCGTGCCGATCACCCCGCAGACGCTCGCCAGCTACGACGGTGTCGTCATCGCCACGGATCACACCAGCTACGATTACGCTGCCATCGTGGACGGCGCCAAACTGGTGGTCGACACCCGCAACGCCACTCGCCGCGTCATGCGCCACCGCGACAAAATTGTGCTCTGTTGATCGCGCGCTGGACGAATCGCGCTCGCTGCACGAAACAAGAACGTTATTTGCCTACGAACGCCAATGTCTGATTGGCGTTCGGAAACCTAAGGGTACGCGCAGGAGTTTCTCTACTCCGCCTTCACCAGCTCGACTCGCGCCACCGCAAACGGCATCACCGCCTCTAGCAGTACCGGCAAGCGCGCCTCTGTATTGCTCAGATACAAAATAAAATGCGCGTCTTTCATTTCCGCGCCGTTATCCAAAACCTGTAGCTCAATCTTGTAAGTATTAAAATTCCCCGCGGGCACCGTGACCGGTTCGCCACGCGCTTGCAGCTTGGCATGCACGTCGTACAATTTATGCCCATCGTAAACCGGGCTGCGCACCTCCGGCGTTTTCGCCCAATCCACGGTGCGCAAGTACTGCATCATCCCCAGCGGGTCGCGCGTCCCCGGCAATACCCGCGCCGCTGTGGCATTCGCGGGCGCCGGCTCCCTTACCGCCGGCGACATGCGCTGCACGGAATCCATCGTCTGCCCCTTTTCATTCAAATGCATTTCATATTGCATGCTCACCAGCGTGGCCGCGTCGCTGTAAGAATCAAACTGATCGTCCAGCGCGAATACCATGCGCAATGGATTCTCCGTGTGCGCGAACGCCTGCAGGTGCCACGCGTTTTTCCCCAGGAAATTCCGCTTTTCCGCCACTTTCAAGAGCAGATTCGCCACGCTGCTCAGCTTCGACACAGTCGCGGAATATTGCCAGGTCTCCCCCGCGCGCAAGGGCGAGCCCGCGTCAGCCACCACGACGGTTTTTTTTGTCCCCACCGGTTGCCTTGAGGCATCACCCAGCGAAGCCGCTATCTCCCTCGCTTCAGCACCTCTGCCTTTAGGTTCTTCCGCTATTGCTGCCGGTTGCGGCGCCTTCACCGCCACAGCCGCCGCCCGCAAAACTTCACTCCGGTTGTGTATCAGCCACAGCGCCGTGCCACCAGCCAGCACCGCGATCAACGCCACCCCCAATGTAGTTTTATTGCTCATACCCTATGCGTGACGCTCCTCGCAAACAGTACCTTGCGCTCCAAATTTCCGTCGTACAATAAATCTCGCTCGCGGCAGCCCAGGCTTCTTCGACTGCGTCGCAGCATACTTTTAGCGTATCAAAACGCGCACCGCGCGTCTGCGCTAGGTCTTATGGCTTTTCCATAGCCGCCTGACGCCGCAACATCCTTTCGGGGAGGATTTTTCTTATGCGCTACCTTGTGACCGGCGGCGCCGGTTTCATAGGTTCAAATACTGTCGACGAACTCGTGCGCCGCGGCCACAGCGTGGTGGTCCTCGACGACCTTTCCGGCGGCAAAGAAGAAAATCTCACCGAAGTCCGCAACAAAATCACCTTCATCAAGGGCACCATCACCGACATCGAAATCATCCGCCGCGCCATTTATGAAGCCGATTACGTAATCCATTTAGCCGCGCGCACCTCCGTGCCCTTCTCTATGAAAGACCCCATCGAGACCAATCGCATTAACATCGACGGCACCCTCAACGTTCTGGTGGCCGCACGCGACGCCAAGGTCAAGCGCGTGGTCTTCGCGGCTTCTTCTTCCGCCTATGGAGAAACTCCCAGCCTGCCAAAAACTGAGAACATGCAGCCGCAGCCCATCTCTCCGTATGGTGTCTCGAAATTTGTCGGCGAGCTTTACGCCCAGACTTTCGGTCGCTGCTACGGCCTGGAAAATGTTTGCCTGCGCTACTTCAATATTTTTGGTCCGCGCCAGGACCCCAGCTCCCCCTATTCAGGCGTAATGGCAAAATTCTGCACCGCGTTCCTCGAAGAAACTGAGCCCGTCATTTTTGGCGACGGCACGCAGTCCCGCGATTTCACTTATGTAGATAACGCGGTGCAGGCCAACCTGCTGGCCTGTGAAGCTCCCCGCGCCTCCGGCAGAGTCTTCAATATCGGCACCGGCACACGCATTAACTTGAATGACATTGTCGCGGCCTTGGGTCAAATCTCCGGCAAGCCCCTCACACCTCGCTATGATCCGCCACGCGATGGTGACATTCGCGACTCCCAGGCAGACATCTCCCACGCCCGCGCCGTACTCGGCTACGAACCCACCGTCGGCCTGGAAGAAGGCCTGCAGCGCACCTTCGATTGGTACCGCGCCACCCAGGCCGCAAAAACCGCCGCCAAATCCTGAGTTTTTTACCGCTGGTCGTTAGCACCGCTGCAGCAAAATTACTCGGCTGCCTACGTTGTTCGATTTCTCGCACGATCACCCGTGCCCGTGATTCGTCATCAGGCAGAACGAAAATCTGTTTAGAGCCATCTGGCGAAGAACTTTCCCTGCATCGGATAAAGTTTTCGCGCAGGCTGTTCATGATTAACGCACTCCACGCTCTGGCGGAGTCAGTCGTCACTTCAATGGTGGCGTCTTCCGGATACCAATCCGCAAAATAGCGCCCGCTGGCAGGTCGCGTGTCGGTCGAACCCGCAATCCCATCGTCTGGTAATTCAATAATTGTTTGATCCTCAGACTTATCGCTAAAATCATCGGTGTCTGGACCGGTTAACTCTTTAGCTTGCTTGTAAAAGCTCAAGGGCACAGCAATCTTGAAATGCGCTTCGGCCGCTTGAAGGAACTGGGTCTGGCGTTGAGTCACTTCGTACGGTATCCCCGCCTCCTTCAACGTCAGGCAAGTGTCCACACAGCTTTCTTGCTCATCGCCGGTCCACACCTCTCGCAAATCCGAGCGGTCCTCGCTCTCGGGTTTGACCTCAGTCAGGTTCGCCACCAGATCCACATCGCAGTCGGCGCAGCGCGTAAAGCCTGGCCGGTATTCCGCTTTGCACTCAGGACAAAACATGGCTGGAGTTTACTACAGGCAATAATGACTAAGGCTTGAAGTAGAATTACAGTCCGCACGACAGACGTTGGAGGTTTGCATGGCACTCGATATTCGCGGCCTTGCCCGGCTTCTCCAAG
>Ga0185299_10005796_pt1 | contig 13595 bp, 10 predicted proteins | sample PaiPotPPA55metaG_FD_128002 | JGI IMG/M metagenome (GOLD analysis project Ga0185299, IMG submission 128002) | Iron sulfur acid spring bacterial and archeal communities from Banff, Canada, to study Microbial Dark Matter (Phase II) - Paint Pots PPA... ...
CAGGCAGTGTCGAAAGCGATCTGTTTCCACAGTTGCAGAATCTGCTTGTGGGCAGTCTGGCGAAGCTGGGGCAACGAAATCGCGTGCTCGTTGTACCTCCCGATCAGAGCCGTATACATTCCCGCTCTGGCGACCTGACGCGCTACGCGTGGGAGTATTACGGCGACCGGTTGCAAGCGGTTCTGCCTGCTCTAGGCACGCATGCTGCCATGCAACCCGACCAGATCGCGCGAATGTTTGGCGCCACGCCGACAGCGCTTTTCCGAGCGCATAACTGGCGAACCGACGTTGAGACTCTCGGCGAGGTCCCGGCGGAGTTCGTCCACGAGCAATCGGAAGGCAAGCTGAACTATACGTGGCCGGCCCAGGTGAATCGGCTGATTACGCAGGGCGGTTTCGATCTGATTCTCTCCATCGGACAAGTTGTGCCCCATGAAGTCATCGGCATGGCGAACTACAACAAGAATATTCTGGTGGGCACTGGAGGCCGAGAAAGCATCAACCGCAGCCATTACCTGGGCGCGGTTTATGGGATGGAGCGCATCATGGGCCGTGCGGAGAATCCCGTGCGCAACGTCCTCAATTACGCCTCCGATCGTTTTCTGCGGCATCTGCCCATTATTTACGTACTCACCGTCGTCGGACGCACGGCAGACGACCGACTTGCGGTGCGCGGCCTTTTCATCGGCGACGACGCCGAATGCCTCCATCGTGCCGCCGAGCTGAGCCTCAAAGTCAATTTCGAGATACTCGATGCGCCCATCCAGAAGGCTGTCGTTTATCTTGATCCGCATGAATTTCATAGCACATGGCTCGGCAACAAGGCAGTCTACCGCACCCGCATGGCGCTGGCCGACGGTGCGGAGTTGATCATCCTCGCTCCCGGCGTGAGAGGATTCGGTGAAGACCCAGCCATTGACGCCCTGATCCGCAAGTACGGCTATCGCGGAACTCCGGCGACGCTCGAAGCGGTGAATGCTAATGCGGATCTCGCCGGCGACCTGAGCGCGGCTGCTCACCTCATCCACGGCTCCTCTGAAGGCCGCTTCACAATCAGGTGGTGCCCCGGTCAACTGAGCAAAGAAGAAGTTGAAGGCGTGGGCTTTGAGTTTGGCGATTTGAAAACGATGCTCGCGCGCTACAGCCCACAAGAGCTTCGGCATGGCTACAACCGCGTTGGCGGCGAAGAGATCTTCTTTATTCCCAATCCAGGGTTAGGACTTTGGGCCTGCCGCGGTAAATTGTAGCGATTAAATAATTAGCAACGAAAGAATGATGACCAATATCTTTAGCCTGGAAGGCAAGACGGCAGTCGTAATCGGAGGCACCTCCGGGATCGGACGTATTCTGAGCCTTGGCCTCGCCGATGCTGGAGCCGATGTCATCGCCTCTGGGCGGCGCCAGGAACACGTGGACGAAACTGCGACCGAGATCGAGCGCCGAGGACGCCAGACCCTGCGCCTGTGCTCAGATGTGTGTAACCGCGCTTCGCTGGAAGAACTGCGGGCGGCCTCGCTCCAGCGCTTCGGCAAAGTCGACATCCTTATTAACTGCGCGGGAATCATCAAGCGGATGCCCACACTTACCATGCCGGAAGAGGAATGGGCCGATATCCTCAACACGAACCTCACCGGGACGCTGCGCGGTTGCCAGATCTTCGGCAGGCACATGCTCGAGCGTGGCTACGGCCGCATTGTCAACATCGCCTCTCTCAACAGCTTTGTTGCGCTCAATGAAGTCGCCGCATACGCGGCCAGCAAGTCGGGCGTTGTGTCGCTGACACGCTCGCTCGCGGTTGAGTGGTCAAAGAAGGGCGTTACGGTGAACGCAATCGCGCCCGGCGTCTTCCGCACAGCCCTGAATGCAGATCTGCTTGACAACGCGCCGCGCGGCCAGGAGTTGCTGATGCGGACGCCGATGGGCCGCTTCGGCAGAACTGAAGAGCTCGTCGGAGCCGCCGTCTATCTCTGTTCCGATGCCGCTTCGTTCGTCACCGGAGGGACTCTAGTCATCGACGGCGGTTTTCTGGCCAGCGGCGTCAACCAATAGCTGGTCGACCAATTAAGAGTGGAAGAAACATAGGACGACTTGAGATGATGTCTCGATAATAGGAGAGGGATCGCATGGGATATACACGACGTAGCGTGCTCGCGAGCCTGGGACTCGCAGGGCTCGGGGCGGTATTGCCGCTACAGGTCAGGAAGGCCGTAGCGTCGTCGCTAACGGAATCAGTTGAAACGGGCGCAGGCACTTGCCCGTTCCGCCTGGCGGTGATCAATGACGAGATCACGCAAGACTTCGAAAAGGCATGTCAAATTGTATCCGGTGATTTCGGGCTGCATTGGATCGAGCTCCGCTCCATGTGGGACAAGAATGTGACCCTGCTCGACACGAAACAAGTTGAGGATGCGAAGAAAATTCTCGACGAACACGAACTGCGAGTCACCGATATTGCAAGCCCGCTGTTCAAGACAGACTGGCCTGGCGCTCCGCGGTCGCCGCAGAGCGAAACGCGCGACCAGTTCCATGCGGACTTCGATGCCAGCGCGCAGGACAAACTGCTCGAGCGGTGTATCTCGCTCTGCAAGTCTTTCAACACCGACCGGATTCGCTGTTTCGATTACTGGCGGCTGGACGATCAGAAGCCGTACCGGGCGGCGATCAACGCCAAACTGCAGCAGGCTGCGGAACGTTGCTACAAGGACAACCTCGTCCTCTTGCTCGAAAACGAGATGTCCTGCAACACGGCAACCGGCGAAGAAGCGGCTGCCGTCCTGAAGGCGATTCCAAACAAAAACTTCATGCTGAACTGGGATCCCGGCAATGCCGCAGCCCTCGGAAGCAGACCGTATCCAACCGGCTATGAGTTGCTGCCCAAAGACCGCATTGGGCATTGTCACTGCAAAGATGTGGTGAGCAAGCCCGACCACAAATACGATTGGGCTCCGGTAGGCGGCGGCATCGTGGATTGGGTTGGGCAACTTCAGGCTTTGCGGCGTGATGGCTTCCACTATGGACTAAGTCTCGAAACCCACTGGCGCGGCGCAGGCACGCCCGAAGCATCAACGCGCGTTAGCATGCATGGACTCAAGATGACGCTGACGAAAGCGGGCATCTCCTGCTGATCGCAATATGTTTTGTCGGCGGGTGTTAGACCGGGAATAGCTGTTCGACAGGAGACCCTGCCATTAGGAGAAACGATGATTACACGACGCGAGTTTCTTGATGCCCTCGCAGTTGGAGCGGCCGGGCTTGCTGTAGGAACTACAGCAAAGAGCTACGGCCAGATCCTTGGTTCGAATGACCGCCTCAACTTTGCCGTGATTGGCCTGAATGGCCGCGCCTATGCTCATCTCGCATCGCTTAAGGCGAACCGGAGCGCTGCCCGCATCTCGCATGTCTGCGATGTCGACGGCGATATTCTCAAAAAGTTCGCCGCGCGTGCGCAGCAGGAGATGGGCGAGGCTCCGGTGGCGGAGAAAGACTTTCGCAGGATACTCGAAGATAAAAACGTTGACGCCATCACGATTGCGACTCCCGAGCATTGGCATACACCGATGGCGATCGCCGGATTGCAGGCGGGCAAGCACGTGTACGTGGAGAAGCCATGCAGTCACAACCCTGCTGAGGGCGAGATGCTGGTGCAGGCGCAGCAGAAATATCGCAAGCTGGTGCAGATGGGCACACAGCAGCGCTCTTCACCTCACACCATCGAGATCGTCGCAAAGATTCACGCAGGAATTATCGGCAGGCCCTACTTCGGAAAAGCCTGGTACGTCAATACGAGGAAGTCGATTGGCACAGGGAAAGAAGTCCCGGTGCCGCCGCAGCTGGATTGGGACCTGTGGCAGGGGCCAGCGCCACGCCGTCCGTACAAGGACAATGTGCATCCTTATAACTGGCATTGGTTCAAGATTTATGGCACCGGCGAAACACTCAATAATGGCACGCACGAGGTCGATGTCTGCCGTTGGGCGCTTGGAGTCGACTATCCGCAGCGGGTTACCTCTTCGGGCGGCAGATACCATTTCAAAGACGATTGGCAGTTTTATGACACGCTCGTGACCAGCTTCGAGTACGAAGACAAAGTGATTTCGTGGGAAGGAAAGAGTTGCCAGGGGATGAAGTATTACGGGCGAGATCGCGGATCGACAATCATGGGAACCACCGGAACGGTGCTTGTGGATCGCGGTGGCTACGAGATCTATGACCTCAAAGGAAATAAGACGAGCGAATTCAAGGCTGGCCATGCAACTTCATCCGCTGATCTGATCGGCAGCGATTCCATGACGGACCTGCACTTCGCAAACTTCATCGCGGGAATTCGTAAGGGCGAGAAACTCAACGCTCCTATCGCTGTCGGCAACGTCGCGGTTACGATGCTGCAGCTCTCCAACGTTGCGTGGGAAGTGAACCACGAACTGCATCTCGACACGAAAGATGGCAGGATCCAGGCAGATGCGGAAGCGATGAAGATGTGGGGGCGCGAGTACGAGAAGGGCTGGGCGCCGCATGTCTAAGAAAAATAGCCTCTCCCGACGGGATTTCGTCCGCTTCGGCGCACTGGTTGCGGCAGCATGCGCCGCTCCGAGCGATCTCTTCGCCGCGACTGCACTGACTAACGCACCGCCATCGACCAACTATGCATCGCCAATTCGTTTAGGCCTTGCTAGTTACACCTTCCGCAACTTCAGCCGCGCGCAGATGATCGGTTTCATGAAGCAACTCAACGTGTTTGCGCTGAATGCGAAGGACGTCAAAGACCATCTACCCATGGCCCCGCAGGAGGAAGCAACCGCGCTCGCGGACTATGCCGCAGCGGCCATCAAGCTGCACGCTGCCGGCGCCATCTATTTCGCGAAAGATGAAGATGCGGATATCCGCAGCAAGTTCGAATACTGCAAGCGAGCGGGAATCGGCGTTATTGTCGCCGGCGACCCTGCACCGGAGACTCTGCCGCGAATCGAGAAATTCGTAAAGGAATACGACATCCGCATCGCGATCCACAATCACGGCCCCGAGGACAAGTTGTGGCATTCGCCATTGGATGTTTTGAGGACTGTGAAGAGTATGGATCCGCGCATCGGCTGTTGCATCGATGTCGGGCATACGGTTCGCGCCGGCACGGATGTGGTTCAGGCAATTCACGAAGCAGGCCCGAGGCTCTATAACGTACACATGAAGGATCTGACGAACTTCGAGAGCAAAGAGAGCCAGGTCGCGGTGGGGGAGGGCATCGTGCCAGTGCGGAAGATGTTTGAAGCCCTCATCGCGACAGGGTACAAGGGCTTCGTCGATCTGGAATATGAGATTCATCCCGACGATCCGATGCCGGGTGTGATCGCCAGCTTCGCTTATATGCGAGGCGTCCTGGCGGGCATGGGATTCGTGAGCTTGTGAGAAGACGACTGATCGGCCGTCAGTCGACGCAAAATGCACTTCGACGCCTACTAAAAAGGATGGGAAAAGCAACTCACATAAGCTTCTTGATCTTAACGGCGAGGCAGCCGGATCGAGTCGATCAAGGAAAGCACTACTGGCTGGTTTCGGATCAGTCGCAGGAAGCGCTGCTGTGGTGTCGTGAACAACCGCCGGGCTGCGGCATCCGTTTCTGCCGCGATCACCTGCAACGCCACTACTAGAGCGTTCTCAAGGCAAGCCGATGAATGAGCAGAACGTTCTCCGAAGGCACATCAAACCAGCGGCCAAAGCGCTGGGGCTGCATGTGAACTGGCGATGCCTGCGCACTTCTCACGCGACATGGCTGGTTCAAGCGGGAGCCGCTCCGAAATCGGTGCAAGGTCAGATGCGTCACTCGCGCATTTCGACCACGATGGAGATTTACGCGCAGATCGTACCTCTGGCGCAACGCCGAGCGCTGGAACGAGCTTTCGGAGTTCGCCAAAGATTCACGGTCCAAAACGGTCCAATAAGTCGGCTTTTTGGGGTTAACAGAAATGACCGAAATTGTCGCCAACCCGTTGAGAAGATTGGTGGAGCTAGTCGGGATCGAACCGACGACCTCATCGTTGCGAACGATGCGCTCTCCCAGCTGAGCTATAGCCCCACACCACGGTACTTTTGTTTTTTTTGATTTTACCAGCCGTCGCTCGATTTCGCCTATGCTCGTCCTTCTACAAGACTATCCGCCGCGCACGGTTGAATCACTTAACGCGTTTCAATCATCAAAAAACCGGACGCTCAGAGCGGCTAGCGGCTGAAATCGGGGGCTATAATTTAGTTGTGAGTTCTTTAAAGGTAAAACAAGTAGCATCCGCGGACTTCCCTACGCGCTGGGGGCATTTTCTAATTCACGGGTTTGCGACCAGGGCGTTTGCATCCGGCAACGGCGCCAAGACCGAAGAGGCCGTGGCGCTGGTGATGGGCGAAGTGCACTCGGGGTCGCCGCTGGTGCGCATTCACTCCCAGTGTCTGACCGGCGACGTATTTGGCTCGCTGCGCTGCGATTGCCGCCAGCAACTTGAAATGGCGCTCTCGATGATTGCCGAACTCGGAGCGGGTGTACTTATTTATGAGCAGCAGGAGGGCCGCGGCATTGGGCTGATGGCGAAACTGCAAGCCTACGCGCTCCAGGACAGCGGACTCGACACGGTGGAAGCCAATGAGCGCCTCGGTTTTAGAGCCGACCACCGCGAGTTCCTTATGCCGGTCGAGATCTTGAAGGCGTTGGATATTCGGCGTGTCCGCCTGCTTTCGAACAATCCTGACAAAGTCGCCGCGCTCGAACACGCGGGCATTCAGGTGACGGAGCGCGTGCCCTGCGAAGTCGCGCCCAGCGCACATACGGAAGAGTATTTGAAGACGAAGCAGGAAAAGCTGGGGCATTTGTTCAGCGATCGCAGACGTCAGCATTAATTCTCGACTAGCACGCGCCGAAGTGGCCTCAGGCGGCTGTCCCCACGTGATAGCGGGAGATTGCATCCTCTCAACTCTGCAGCAACCGGCTTAGTCCATCCCGATTTTTCACCGGCAGCCCGCGCAACGCGGCTCGAGCCAGCGCCACATAAACCTCGCGCAGTCCGGGATGCTTCTTCAGCACGGCCAGATGTCTCGCCACGGTCTGCGCGTCTCCGCGAACCAGCGGGCCGCTAAAAGACTTTGCGGGACCGAGACGCGAGTAGTTTGTCAACGTCTGCCGGATGATGGGGAGGCTCTTGCGCCGCGCGTCGTTGCGCGCCAGTCCCGCGGCTTGGGCCGCTTCTTCCAACGTAACCCAGAACGCCAGCAGCAAGGGCGATGTCAGAGTGGCCCACGCGTGGTACGCCGCTTTGCGCGCCGCGGGCAATGAAAAACTCTCGGCTCCCAATTTGCGGATGATTCGCCGTGCAACTTGCGTCGCCGCGCGATCGCCTTCCACAGCAAAAGGCACACCCGTTAAAGAAGGATGCGTTCCCGCGACGAAGGTCATCAGCGGGTGGACCGACGCGACCGCGATGCCTGCCTTACGCAGAGGCTCGAGTTCGCGGCTGAGTAAGGCTCCGCTGGAGTGGAAGGCGAAACGAATTTTACTCGGAACTTTATTCGGAACTTTACTCGGAGCTTTACTCGGAGCTCTATTCGGGACTCTGCCGTTCCTGTGAGCTGCCACGCGAGCCGCCAGATTACCAGCCAGCGCTGAAGCCGCGTCACGAATTTCCCGGTCGGGAACGCAGAACCATAACAACGTGGCTTCCAGCGCGGCGGAGTGTGCGGTGGCTGTCCGCGCGTCCACTTTCGCGGCGAGCGAGCGCGCGTGCCTTCGCGACCGGGGCGTGTCGCGCGCGATGATCTCGGTAATCGTGAAGCCGACGTCGTCCAGCGCCACGGCCAGAAAAGTCGCCAGGCTCCCGGCTCCGACGATGGCAACGGTGGGCTTTCTCGTCATTATTATTGTTATCGTCCTCCCGGTAATCGGTTTTCGGCTAACGGCGCAGCATACCTTATATTGTTGTCATGGCGAAATTGGCAGGGACGAAGTCAACAGGAACGAAGTCAACTGGAACGAAATCAGCGCAAGCCCGCGTTCTGTCCTCCCGCATCAGTTATCGGGGTCCGGTGTTCAGCGTCACGACCGACGAGGTGGAAGAGCCTGGGGGTGTGCGAGCGCGCCGCGACGTCATACGACATTCTGGCTCCATCGTTGTTCTGGCGGTTGATGATCCGGCGAAATCGGCCCGCAAAGCAGAGCCCCGCATCCTGCTTGAACGCCAGTATCGGCACGCCGCGCAGGCGATGATGTGGGAGCTGCCCGCCGGACGGATCGACGATGGCGAAACGGCGCTCACCGCCGCCAAGCGCGAGTTACTTGAAGAGACCGGCTACACCGCTTTGCACTGGAAGAGAATCCTGCATTTCTACGTAAGCCCCGGTTTTCTCGACGAAACCATGACCATCTACCTGGCTCACGGCCTCCAAGCCGGCAAGGCCCAGCCCGAGCCGGACGAGAAGATCGCAACGAAATTTTTTGCCTTGTCAGAGGCGAAACGGATGGCGCTCAATGGGCGCATCTGCGATGCCAAAACCATCTGCGGCATCCTATGGCTGGCCCAGACGCCGCGACCAGCGCGGTAGGATGGCCTGGTATTTTTGCGACTCCCGGCGGAGACGCGGCGAGCCCCGTCTCTACAGGCAGGTGGGATGATACGACTATGTAATACGGAGTCTTGACAGTCCCCCCGGTCAGCAGCACAATGCCTACACATTTTTTTGCGGGTCCCTGGAATCGCGCCTTTTTTAGGGGGAAATCCGCAAAAAAGAGGGGGGGCGCACGTGGAACGTCTGAAAGGCACCGTCAAGTGGTTCAACAACGCCAAAGGATACGGCTTCCTCGGTCGCGACGATGGACCGGATGTATTCATTCATTACAGCTCAATCACCACCGAGGGCTACAAGAGCCTGCAGGAGGGCGACAAGGTGGAGTTTGAGATTGTGCAGGGACAGAAAGGGCCGCAAGCGGCCAACGTAACCAAGGTCCCCTGAGCGGAGACCGCTTTTGCCGGCCGGTTTTCCCGGACCGAGCAGTATGCACCTTGACGGCCGCGCCGATTGTGTCCTCCGGCCCCGCGAGTGCGCGACATTCTCAACTCCCCTTAGCTATGTCCTCGTTCAGCCTGCGGGCTAGACAATGTACCATTTCTGATACATACTTTAGAAGAGTGAGGCGGGATGGCCAAAGAACGTGCGCCCGAGATGCCTGTTCGCTTTTACCGGACAGCTGCGGGTGGCGAACCTGTCCTCGAATGGCTGCGCAGCCTCGACAAGGGAGACCGTCGCGCAATCGGTCTGGACTTGATGCGGGTGCAATTCGGCTGGCCCATTGGAATGCCTCTGGTACGAAGTCTGAAGGACGGTCTGTGGGAAGTTCGCTGCACGCTGCCGAGCCAACGGATTGCACGGCTGATTCTATGTTTTCACCAGGGGACTCTGGTAGTGCTTCACGGCTTTGTTAAAAAGACGCGCAAGACGCCGACGGAGGATATCTGGCTCGGGAAGCGACGAATGAAGGAGGTGACGAAATGAAAAAGAAAAACCCACGTATTGGATCATCGCTGGATGATTTCTTGAAAGAGGAAGGGATTCTGGAGGAGGCGCGCGCCACGGCGCTCAAAGAAGCCCTCGCGTGGCAGGTGCAGAAAGCTATGAAGAGGGCGAAGATCAACAAAGTGGAGATGGCACGTCGCATGAAAACCAGTCGTGCCGCTCTGGACCGCCTGCTTGATCCAGGGAACGCCTCGGTAACGCTGCAGACGTTGTGCCGGGCCGCACGGGCGATTGGGCGCGACCTACGGATTGAACTGGTGTGAAGGACGGGCGGCGAGCATCGCGGGTTGGACGGGACGTTTGCGGTAAGAACACCTTGTGCCCGCAAGGTTTCTGGGTCGACAATACGGGTCGACTCTGAGTACAACTCTGAATGGACAACAAAGCCATCGCCGGAATTCTCTACGAGACTGCCGATCTGCTGGAGATCGACGGGCAGGACTCGTTTCGCGTGCGTTCCTATCGCAATGCGGCGGAGGCCATTGAAGCACTGCCGCAACAAGTGGCCGACCTGATCCAAGAGCCGAAAAAACTTCTTGCGGTGCCGGGTATTGGCAAAGGCATGCTGGCCAATCTGCAAATGCTTTTCAAAGATGGCCGCATCGAAGCGCACGCCGAGCTGCTGAAAAAATACCGCCCCTCGATGCTTGAACTCCTCAAGATTCAGGGTCTGGGGCCGAAGACGATTGCCTTGATCTGGAGCGCCCATCAGGTGAGCGACCTGGAGGGCGTGGAGAAGTTGGCGCGCGAAGGCAAGATCCGCGAACTGCCGCGCATGGGCGAGAAGCACGAACTCAAGCTGCTCAAAGCGATTGAAGACTACCGCCGCATCGCCGGACGATTCCTGCTCGACACCGCCGAACAGCTGACCGAAAAACTCGTGGAACATTTGTTGGCAACGCCGGGCATTGAAAAAGTTACGCCCGCCGGATCACTGCGCCGGGGACGCGAAACTGTCGGCGACCTCGACATCCTCGTCACCGGCAAGGGCTGCATCGAGGCAGAATCGCGTCAGACGCTCATCGAACAACTGCTCCGTTTCCCCGGCCTGATGGACGTGATCGCACAAGGAGAGAACAAAGTTAGCTTCCGGCACCGCAATGGCATGCAGGTGGACGTGCGCCTGCTGCCTCCGGAATCCTTCGGAGCGGCCATGCAATATTTCACCGGGTCCAAGGCGCACAACGTGGCCTTGCGCCAGCGCGCGCTTAAGATGGGCTTCACGCTTAACGAATATGCTCTCGCCACACTCGAAGACGAGAGGCCGGTTGCGGGCGCGACCGAAGAAGAAATCTACTCCAAGCTGAAGCTCGACTTCATCCCTCCCGAGCTGAGAGAGAACCTTGGCGAGATCGAAGCCGCCGCCGGCCACACGCTGCCGATGTTGATTGAGCTATCCGACATCCGCGGCGACGTGCACATGCACACCGTCGAAACCGACGGCCGCAACACTATCGAAGAGATGGCCGAAGCAGCGCGGGAGCGCGGCTATGAATACATGGCCATCACCGATCACTCGAAAAATCTCGCCTTCGCCAACGGCCTCACCGACGAACGCGCACTTGCGCACATTGAAAGAATCCGGGCGGTCGAGAAGAAGATCAAGGGCATCCGCATTTTCGCGGGGATCGAAGTCGACATTCTCGGCGATGGCTCGCTTGATCTCTCCGACTCGGTGCTCGAACAGATGGACATCGTCATCGCCAGCGTGCACTCGCTGTTCAACCAGGATCGCGCCACCATGACGGACCGGCTGCTGAAAGCCATCGCCAATCCCAATACGTCGCTGATTGGGCATCCCACCGGACGTCTGCTGCTGCGCCGCGATGCCTACCATTTCGATCTCGACGCGGTTCTCAACGCGGCGGCAAAACACAAAGTGGCGATGGAACTGAATTCTTATCCGGATCGGCTCGATCTCAGCGACGTTCATCTACGCATGGCCAAACAGCATGGGGTGAAGATTGTCATCAACACCGATTCCCACCACACTTCGCATATGGAGAAACTACGTTACGGAATCACTCAGGCGCGGCGCGCGTGGCTCACCAAAGACGACGTACTGAATACTCTGCCCCCACAAAAATTCGCCAAGGCGATGAAGCATGGCTGGTAGGGCTAGCAGGCTGCGGAAAAAAGTCGCTATTGGAGTGTGCAGCCCCTGAAGGGACATGTGGTTTCGAAGAACTTACGGTATCGCTAGAGCGATACCCTGATACGAAATCCCAGCTTTCCTCAGGTTGCTGTGGCGGCAAGGGTGCACTTTCATTTCCATAGTTGGAGGCGCAAGGTTGCAATCTGCTTCACACCCCTCCAGCGGACGGGCACATTTTGAGGTAAAATGGTGCTGGGCTATTGTTTTTAATGGTTTACAAGTGGGCCGTCGGCTGGCTTTCGGAAGGCGAATTGCACCTTCCCAATGTTCCATTGATTCTGCGGTCGGATTTCAGACACGGCGCATCGATATTGAACTAGTGGCTCAGCTGGTGTTCCGGCGGTTACTTGCAGCCCCAGCAAGTAGCTTGACGAGCCATGGCATGGCAAACAGGGCGAGCTTTAAATATAGAGACCCCCCAATTGATTCGATTCAGCATAAATTTTGGTTAGAACATCCGGGAGGATTACTGCTTTGAACGCAACGACCAGTCACCTTATTGCCCCACACGGGGGAGAACTTATTCAGCTGCAAGTGCCGGCCGCGCGGGCCGCGGAGTTAAAAGCGAAATCGAAGGATTGGCCTTCATGGGACCTGACCGCCCGGCAGCTTTGTGATCTGGAACTGCTGATGAGCGGCGGCTTCTCACCGCTCGGCGGGTTCATGAACCGTGCCGATTACGAGGGCGTCTGCCACAATATGCGTCTGGCAAACGGCACCCTGTGGCCCATGCCGATCACGCTTGATGTCACCGAAGAATTCGCCAAGAAACTGACGCCGGGAAGCAGCAAGATCGCACTACGCGATCCCGAAGGCGTGATGCTCGCCGTGTTGAGTGTTGAAGATGTCTGGCAGCCGGACCGCAAGGCCGAAGCCCAGTCGGTTTTTGGTTCCACCAGCGCCGCGCACCCGGGCGCTGACTACGCCATCAACAAATCGAATCCATGGTACGTGGGTGGAAAGATTGAAGAGATACAGCCTCCGGCGCACTATGATTTCCGCTCGCTGCGCCTGACTCCCGCCGACCTGCGCGCCCAATTCGGCCGCATGGGCTGGACCAAAGTCGTTGCGTTCCAGACGCGCAATCCCATGCATCGGGCCCACGTCGAACTGACCATGCGCGCCGCCAAGCAAGTCGAAGCGAATCTGCTCATTCATCCGTCGGTCGGCATGACCAAGCCGGGCGACGTGGATTATTTCGTCCGCACCCGCTGCTACCAGTTGCTGCTCTCGAAGTATCCCCACGGCACGGTCGAGCTCGCCATGCTGCCGCTCGCAATGCGCATGGGCGGACCCCGCGAAGCGGTATGGCACGGCCTGATACGAAAAAACCACGGGTGCACGCACTTCATCGTCGGCCGCGATCATGCCGGTCCCGGAAAGGATACCGACGGCAAGAACTTCTACGGTCCTTACGACGCTCAGGAACTGTTCAAGAAGCATGAGAAGGAAATGGGCGTAACCATGGTTCCCTTCCAGATGATGGTGTATCTGCAGAATGAAGACCGTTACGTCCCGGCCGATGAAGTGCCGCAGGGCGCTAAGGTACTCGACGTTTCCGGCACGGAATTACGCCAGCGCCTCAACGAAGGGCGCGACATTCCGGCATGGTTCACCTATCCAGAAGTGGTGCAGGAGTTGCGTCGCAGCTATCCGCCACGGCACAAGCAGGGTGTCACCATTTTCTTCACCGGGCTTTCGGGCTCGGGCAAATCCACCATTGCTAACGCGCTGATCACGAAGTTTCTGGAGACGGGCGGACGCCCGGTCACCCTGCTCGACGGCGATCTGGTGCGCAAGAACCTGTCGAGCGAACTCGGATTCTCCAAGGAGCATCGCGACATCAACATCCGCCGCATTGGCTATGTTGCTTCCGAGATCACCAAGAACGGCGGCATCG
>Ga0185299_10005797_pt1 | contig 13590 bp, 13 predicted proteins | sample PaiPotPPA55metaG_FD_128002 | JGI IMG/M metagenome (GOLD analysis project Ga0185299, IMG submission 128002) | Iron sulfur acid spring bacterial and archeal communities from Banff, Canada, to study Microbial Dark Matter (Phase II) - Paint Pots PPA... ...
GTGGCGGCGACAACATGTTTGGACAATAGCTCACGGCCGAATTCGATCAGGCTTGCATCCTTCTCTGTTAGGCCCGCGGTTGGTTTGCGATCCCAGACGGCAGCGACAACAGCCGGTTCGAGACCGTCTTTTCCGGCCTCTAATTCGTTCATGGTCCAATCATACTGCGAGTCGTGCTCGCGCGCGCTGATGAGAATCGCGAGGTCAATATCACGACGCGCAACGCTGGCTTGGAGGGACCTCAAACCACCCCCATGCCGTCTGATCTGCCCTGGTCCCGTGCCTTCCGGTGTCATCGGGCGAGTGTACAGCACAGCCGGGTTGTATGGGACCTGCGGCAGCAGCGGCAACCGATTTCTTGAGTCCGGGTGGATGTCGCTAGGCAGCGTGAAAGGCAGCGGGAGAAACTGCTTAAATCCCGGAGGCATTTGCTGATTAAACGCGGTCAGTGTCGCGCAAACACCAGCGTAGTCGGCCATTAATGAGACTACATCGACCAGATTCGTCTTGCCGAGAATGCCCAATGCACGCGCATAGCTGTCAGTGCGGAGTTTGTGGGTACGGAAGAGTTCACGGCCAACCTCGATAATAACGGCTTCCTTGTCTCCTAACTTTGAAGTAGGCTGGTTACGTCGGATGACCTCGATAACGGTTGGATCTAGGGATACGGCAAGAGCTTGCAGTTCATGAAGCGACCACTCGTACGGTTGATCGTGTTCGCGTCCGGTGGTCAATATAGCGACCTGCGACAAATCTAACCCGACCGGGGATTGCATCTGAAGGTTGATTACTGGACTCGCGTGTAGTCGCATTGATGGCCCTTTGGGTTGAGCACCTGCGAAGTTAGCCATCGCGTTATCGTAAGTCCGCTGTGCGCGCTCAGGTGCATTGTCTGGTTTCAGTAAAGGCAGCCTGTTGCGAGAGTCTAGAGATACATCGCTCGGCAACGCGTCGTTCTGCGCAAAGACTCGGCTCGCCGCGAAGACCGTAATTACCGCGGCTGCCAAAATGATGAATCGATTCATGAGGTCGGCTCCTCGCCGGGATATTAGGATACCGCGTTAATCGACGAGATCGAGTAACGCAAAGCTCCTCGTTCATAGAAGCGGCTGGGGCCATGGTGTCGATCGGTAAGATTAGCGTGGCCATCGCGGCCGTTCAAATGAAGACTGCTTCCGGAAGTCAGGGTCAATACGAACGCGATAGCAATAAGGTAACGTGTCGCTTAGTGAGAACGTGGTGAGCCGGAATCCCATTGGAGGAGGTTGCTGATCCCACCTCACCCCAGGTTGGGCGCCCTGTTTTCCTGGCTCAAGGCTGCGCGTCAGGCTCAGGTGGCCGTTGCAGTGCGCTGAGTGGCAGTTTGTTCACTTCGTCGATGATCTTGGCGTATGCACGCGTGGTTGCCTGCAGTCCCGTCCATGGTACAGTGTCCGGCGTCTCCTGGTCAGTGTGGAAATAGTGGAAGAACTCACTGGACGCCACACCCGGCAGGAAGCGCCAGAACTGGCCCAGGTCCCCTGCCGGCGGACGAGCGTTAGGATCGAGATACAGGGGCACACCGAACTCCCTAAATGCCTTGGCGGCGATAGCCTGGAGTTCCGGCCGCGATGGCCCACCTGCATACCACTGTTGTGCCTGGAACGTGTTCGACCAAACGATGTCGCGCTCCTCCTGGTACCGCGGACGAACATACGTTTGAAGCGTGGCGGGATGCTCGCAGTTAATCATGAGAGCCGTCTTCTGGAAAAGCTTGCCTCGATTGTCCGCTAACCATCTGCGGCCAACGCCCGACCCTTCGCCAGTATTATGATGTCCATCCAGTCCGATAAAGATCAGCGTTCGACGCCTCTGGCTCTGCGGTATCTTCGCGTAGTATTCCGCAAGCCCAATCATCGAAGCGACCCCACCGCCGTTATCACCGGCCGCGTCAAACCAGCCGTCGCGGTGGGCAACCACGTAGATGGTTTCATCCGTCGCACCGGGCAGCGTGCCCCAAACGAGGGCTGTCTTCAGATTCTGAACTCGCCTGACATCCAGTCGAACTTTGACATGTGGGGGGTTCGTTGCCGATGCCTCAGCAATCAAATCTCGCGCCGCATACCCGTCATCACTTCCGACCGTGAAGGCTGGGGCCTTGGTACCGGATGGATACGCTTGATACCGCAAATTGCCGGGCAACATGTCTACTTCAAAAATCACTGCAGCGCCCTTGGCGTCAGCTCGCTTAGGAGCACCTTCCGGCTTCAGCCCCAGCATGCTGAAAGTGAATACTGCCTTTCCTCGAACGTCCTTGCCGGCGAAGTCGGCTTCACTCCCCAGGCCGGCGTACGCGGCTTCAACATTCAGTCCCTCTTGCGATGTGCCTGCCGATCCGTAATCAGGCTGCGCCGAATCGAGGGGTAGTGTCTTACCGCCCGAACTGATCGACACCTCCCACGACTCGGGCATCCATTGGGGCGCGAGGTCGAACGGCTGGGTATGAACATCCGCCAAGCCCATGGCCTTGAATCTTGCAGCTAGCCATTCCGCGGACTCGGCGTCGCCGGAGGTGCCGATAATGCGGCCCCAGAACTTCGGGTGTCCTTGATCGCGATATCGGCGCGAGACAGCGGCTTGCTCAACAACGTAGCGGTGCAGATGTTTGCCATTGATTGCGGCGTAACGCTCTTCGCCCGGAGGAAGAGGCCATTCGAGGAGTGCGTCGCCGAGATTGCCGAGCGGATGCGCAGGAGTTCCGGCCGCTTGGGACTGCTTCTGGCCTCGGACGACCGCGGCGCACATAAGGACGCCCACTGCCATGGCTATTGACTTGATGCGGAGTCTTAACATGAAGTCTCCTTTCGTGCGTCGGATGCTCAATTGTAGTGGATTGCGAGCAGTGCACTGTGGTCCTTTGAAGCTCATGGCGACTGGTTCCTGCGGCGCCGCACAACTCGCCGCTAGACACCGATTGTCGAGCCGGTCTGATTGATTGATCCTCCAATCAAAAAAGGCGGTCGTTGTTCTCTCATTGAAGAGTGTGGTCTTTTTTGATTGCCTCACGTTCGGGCTGGCCGACGCGGGCCGGTGGGAGGTTGGCCATATTCGATTACGAGACTGACGCGAGCGACAACGCGACCGGGACGGCCAGGAAGCGGGCTAGAAGCCGAACGGACGATGGGCCAGTTGCTTGAGCTAGCGAAAAAGTACACTGGGGCCAAGGGCATTGGGCCGATTTGCCATCCCTGGTTTACTCAGGCAGCACGCGAAAGACAGTGGCTGTCGAGACCGGTGGTACTGTCCATTTGGGATATTTTTTCCCCTTAGCCTGGAGAACGGCCGCTTTTTCATTCGGATCCTCGACCAGCGACAAGTTACGTTCAAACAGCTGGTCTCCTATCTTCAGGCGCACGTGAGGATCGCGGATGATATCTTCAACCCACCATCTGCCGCGATAGGAGGTCACATAGAGATTGTCATTGTATACAGCGCACCAAATCGACACCGAGTAAGGCAACAGAAACGGGGTTTGGGTTTGAATCTTGACAGTTTGAATTTTGTCGGTGAACGACCAATCGCTGACCGGGGTAGTAACGAGCTCCCCCTTTAGCCAAAGCCCGGGCGTTCTGCACGACCACGATGCTGAAGCGTTTGCACAGTCCCGAGGTTCGAAACCAGTGGCGCGGAGCGTCACCAGCAGCAAGATCATGCAAATGAATATTGCTCCACCAATTTTCACTATCGTTTTCATAACCACCTCCTATGGACGGCAAAAAGAGATTTCTATCCGAAAAGACCGACAGACGGGACGCTCCCGTTCTCAATTGTACGTCGCTTGTTTCTCCAAGTTTAGCCGGGTAATAGTCCCAGAGGTGGCAATGGGTTTGCGGGCACCCACCACGACTTGAACCGGAGCACCTACCTCTCGGTGAGCGGCCCGTGAGGCCTCTCCGTGTACCGCCTACGAATGCCGGGACTTAGGCAGCCGATACGAGGTCGTGAAACCGCGCGCACAAATCCAAACAACTCACTTCGTTTGAGCACGGTGAACATGCCCGCAAATTGAACGAGTTGTTCCGATCCGCATCGGGCAGTCCATCCCGGATCAGCGCAGTCACAGTGCTGGATGGCATGCGGAAGTGAGTCGTCGGTACAATCCACGAACGTTTTGGACCAAGTGTCGATGACACTTTTAAAGTGGCGGCGCCAAAGCCGCCGAACGGATGTGGCCACCGCAGCCGCAATGTGGAAGGCCCCGATGGATGCTGGGGGACGCCAATCCCGGCGCTCTCATCCATGTGATACCCAAGTGATGATTTCGCGCTAGGTGAACAAGGACGAAAAAGGGCCCACGGATCTGACCATGTGTGGACCTAAAGCCCTTTCGCCGATTCCTTATATCCAACCTTACTTTAATGTCGGCTTTTTGGATTCTTCGGCGCGGGCGCCAGCCAGAATGCCGGCCAGCGAATAGTTGCCTTCATGGCACGCATACTCGTAAACCGGCTTCGAGGAACGATGCAGGGGTATCATCAGACTCCAGGGCCTTGCATATGTATCCGGATCGTTCACGGTAATTTCATACCTTAGCGTGCTCGCATCCTGCAGAGTGATCCGCTCAATAATATGGAGCTTCTCACTCGATATGTTCTGAAACGCGCGAGGCCGATAGTTTGTCGTATCCACGACCAGCGTGTCGCCTTCCCAATGGCCGATTGAGTCTCCCAACCATCCCTGGACGCTCTCCGGCGGGTGAGGACGGTTGTTCATTTTGACGATACGTACGTCGTGGAACATTTCCGTCATGATCATGACCGCGCTCGGCGTTTCCACGATCTGATAATAGCTCTGGTATCCGGCCGTCAACTGCGGTGAGCCGTACGTAATGCACCGGTCGCCCAGAGGCCGGTCCTCGACGCTCCAAGAACGCTCCATCGCCTTCCTTGCTGCAGCTCGGGCCTCGATGGCCCGAGGCGTGAGGGCGGGCATGCGGCCGTCAGTGGGATCTGTAATCAGCGATGTCCGGTTCTCCCACGTGCGCTCGTCATTCCACTCGGAGCCGTAATCCCCAGTCTCACCGTCAACGCTCTTGAAGCCCTGCCTCAGTCCGAGCACGTTATCCAAGACAGCCGGATAAAAGCCGTCGAAAAATACTGCGTCCGACTTGCCGGTGAACAGCTCCTTGGCTTTCTGCCGCATCTTCTCCACTTCGGCATCCGTGAGAGTCGGACGATCGGCGATCTCTTTGGGCCGTTCGAGCGGAGTGGCGATATCGTTTTCCCAGAAGCCCTGAAAGTCCGGATGTCCATCCGGCGTCCGCGGGGCCTTATATTGGCCCTGAGCAAAGGCGGGGACGGTGAGCGCGATAGCGCTGATCATCAAACAGAGACGGCAACCTACAATGAGGAAATCTCGAAGACGCATGCAGCCTCCAGCTAAAAATCTCCTTTGCTGCAGTTATTGTACAGCCGGAGGCGTCTACGCGGTGGCTTTGTGGCCGAACGCTCTTTGGCGTGAGTCAGCTGGAATTTATAGCTAACGGACGGCAGGTTCAGCCCGGATTGAATCCTACGTGGGCCCGCGCAGCGACAGGCCGCCGCCCACCGTCACAATCCGAAGGGAACGCACTTGGCACCTCCTGGGCAGCTATCGCCGCCGTCCCTACTGCGAAATGTGATTCGTCTCCAGGAACGCGCGGATCGAGTTAAACGCCCGCACCCGCTCGTCGGCCTTGAAATTGCCGTGCCCGCCGCCGGGGATCGTCACCAGCTCATTCGGCACTCCGGCGCTGGTGAGCGCATCGCGCAAACGCGTCGAGTTCGAATACGGAACGATGGGATCGGCATCGCCCTGAATGCTCATAATGGGCGGTAGTCCCTTGCGGACGTAGGTGAGCGGCGAAAGTTTCCGGGCGAGTTCTTCGCGATTCGGCAAGCCGGCGAACCATTCGACCGCATACGCACGCTCGTTCGGACCGCTGAGCATATCGTTGAGATCGGTGATACCGTACCAGTTTACGATCGCGGCGACTTTCGGAACTCCCGCGCTGCGTCCCTGGAAGTTGATGCCGGGACACTGCCGGTCCAATCCCACCGAGTCGGGGATCATGCCGGTGGTGAGAGCCAGGTGGCCTCCGGCCGACTCGCCGCTGGTCACGATCCGCGAGGTCTCGACATTGTAGTCCTTGGCGTGCGCGACGACAAACTTCAATGCGCACAGGCAATCTTCCACGGCTGCCGGCGCCAGCGCGACATGCGAAAGCCGGTATTCAACGTTGATCACGTTCCATCCCATTTCGAGCCAAGGCAGGAAGGACATCACAGCCGACTCCTTGGTCCCGAGCACCCAACCGCCGCCGTGGATGAAGATCAGGGTTGGTTGCGGCGTGGTCACGTCTCTCCGCTGATAGACGTCGAGTTTTGCTTCGTATCCGCTCCAGGTGCCATACACAACATTGGGGCGGATGTTGTACTTGGCCTGGCTTTGAGCGGCCCAAGTGTCGGCGGGAACCTGGCCGAATGAGAAAACGGCCGTGAACGTGATCAAGCCAATAAGTTTCGACATGTGGAGAGCATATCAAGGGGGGCGGGTATCGGGAAGAAGTCAACCAGACGCTCGGAACGGCCGATCTGAACGCGACGCGGGTCAAAAGTCGACTTGTGGCTAGTTTGGAGCGGATCACGGCGTAACCGGACAGAACCGGGTAGAGGAAGCGTGGCTGACCTTACGTCCCAGTGGTTTCTGAGATACCGATTACTGCGATAAACTTGCGCCATGCGACACGCGATTGCCCTGGCTTTCTTCTGCGCGCTGCCCGGTGCCGCCCAGACCATCGATTGGAGCAAGACCGGCGAAGAAGGCATGCACCACTTTCAGTCATTGGTGCAGATCGATTCCACCGGTGCCCCCGGTACCGAAACCAAAGTCGCCGAGTACGTGAAGAAAGTTCTGGAAGCCGAAGGCATTCCGGTAACGCTCGTGGCGAAGGACCCAGCCCGCGCCAATGTGATCGCGCGCATCAGAGGCAACGGTTCGAAGAAGCCACTGCTCATCATGGGCCATAGCGATACCGTGAAGATTGACCCGGCGAAGTGGACGTTCCCGCCCTTCAGCGCCACCCGCAACGGCGGCTATGTCTACGGGCGTGGCACGCTCGACGACAAAACCAACCTCTATGCCGCGATGATGACCATGGTGATGCTGAAGCGCACCAACGCCAAGCTCGACCGCGACGTCATCTTTGTTTCCGAAGCCGGCGAAGAAGGCAATTCTAGCGTCGGCATCGGCTATCTGGTGAGCGAACACTTCCCTGAGATCGAAGCCGAAGCGTGTCTGGCTGAAGGTGGTGGCGTGGCGCGGCGTGCCGGCACAGTGCGCTACGCCATGATCCAGACCATGGAAAAGCGGCCCTCCGGCGCTCGCCTCGTGGCAAGAGGTCCTTCCGGCCACGGTTCGCGGCCCATGCGCGGCAATGCGATCGCACACCTCTCCGGCGCTGTGGAAAAGCTGGCCTACTGGGATTCGCCCATGCGCCTGAACGACACAACGCGGACGTTCTTCGAAAAAATGAGTCAGTTCAGCGAAGGGGAGGAAGCACAACGCTTCAAAGATCTGCTGAACCCGCAGAAATCGGCTGCTGCCCGGGAGTATCTCGCCATCAACGAACCGAACCTATTTTCGATGCTGCACACTTCGATTTCGCCCAACATCATCCAGGGCGGGTTCCAGAGTAACGTCATCCCTTCTGAAGCCACTGCCACGCTCGACATTCGTGCGCTGCCCGACGAAAACATGCCGGAGTTCTACGAACTGATGCGCAAAATCATCAACGATCCGGCAGTGGAGATCGTGCCGAATGCCGGAGGCCGCCCGCAAGGTGTGCCCATCAGCATCACGTCCGATGTCTTCAAAGCGCTCGAAGCCGCCTTCAAGACGGTCTACAGTATTCCGACGGTTCCCCTGATGGGCACCGGCGCGACCGACATGTCGCAACTGCGCCCGCGCGGCGTGCAGTGCTACGGCATCGGTGCGATGCGCGATGATGAGGACGTGCTGAAAGGCTTCGGCGCGCACAGTGATCAGGAGCGCATTCCGGATGAATCCGTCTACAATCACCTGCAGTTTTACTGGAACGCTGTGACCGCAATCGCTGGTGCGAAGTTCTGAACTACGCCCATTTTGACGACCCACGGCCTCACATCGTGAAACTGCTCTTGAAAATTCTGGAAAACGGCTTCGATAGCCGGTTACGCCGCTGAGCGCGTCGTGCCTGGATGACGCACTCGTACACTTCTTTCAAAATCGGAGTTCGGGCAGTCGAGGTTCCGTAGAAAAGTAGTGGAAGAGTGCCCGACCAACCGGACACAATCGGGCCGCCACCCATGCTTATCCTCTGCTTGTCCTTGATGGCAGTCTGGTCGAAGGTTCAGGAACCTGTTGCGCGCGGTAGTGATCGAGGACTGCGGTATCATTGCAAACGTCAGCGACCCTGAGGAGGGAAAACGATGTCCGCCCACGCACAACCAGGTGTGCTACCGCCCCCGGTAGCGATGCTCGATATGATCAAGGGATTCTGGGTATCGCGAGCGCTGTACGTCGCCGCCAAGCTTGGCATTCCCGATCTGCTGCGCGATGAACCGAAGAGCAGCGACGATTTGGCGCAGGCTACCGGCACCCACGCGCCCTCTCTGTACCGGGTGTTGCGAGCGCTGGACAGTGTTGGGGTGTTCGCGGAAGACGATCGGGGACGTTTCGCGTTAACGCCGCTCGGCGCCACACTGCGGACTGACGTACCCGGATCGCTGCGCTACTTTGCGATCGAGGAACTCGGAGAAAATCACTATCCTGCCTGGGAGAGAGTGCTCCATAGCGTGGAGACGGGAGCGATTGCCTTCAACCACGTCTATGGCGTGAGCAAATGGCAGTACATGGCGGAGCATTCGGACGAGGCCAGGATCTTTGACGCAGCCATGTCCAGCTTCAGCTCCGTGGTCGCCGCCGCGGTTGTCGCCGCTTACGATTTTTCTTCCAGCGCGACAGTCGTGGACATCGGCGGCGGCGATGGCACTCTTCTGGCGGCAATTCTCAAAGGGAACCCGTCACTGCGCGGCGTGGTCGCGGATCTCCCCCATGTTGCTGAAGGAGCGCAGCGCCGGCTGGAGGCGGAGGGCCTGGCAGACCGCTGCGAGGTTGCCGCGGGCAGTTTCTTTGAGTCGGCGCCTGTGGGCGACACTTATGTGCTGAAGTTCATCATTCACGATTGGGATGACCAGCAGTCGGCGGCAATTCTCAGGAACTGCCGGAGTGCGATGGCGGCGAACGGCAGGGTCCTTCTGGTGGAAGCGGTAATCCAGCCCGGCACGGCCACATCCTTCAGTAAGTACGTCGATCTGAATATGCTGGTAATGACAGGCGGTCGCGAGCGGACCGAGGCGGAATACCGCTCTTTGCTCGATTCGGCGGGTCTGCGCTTAACACGGATCATCCCGACCTACACGGAGATGAGCGTACTCGAAGCCGTTCAGGCTTGAGGCGTCGCGCGAAAGGCTAAGCCGCGTTCCAATTTTTACGGAATGAACGACGCACTCATCCGGCTGTCACGCGGTTCGCACTCTGTTCGGCCCGTTTTCAGGAAGGGATTGCGCCTGTGTCACGCGCTATCCTTCCACTATCCATCGCTGGCGATCCGCGAAAAGTAGGGGAGGGGTGTGGCCGACAAACCGGGGCGCAACTCAAAAATGCGGCCTTCGTTGGGATGACGCGGGCGGTTTATGATCGGAGGATCATGACGACGATTCGCATTTTGTTTTTCCTCCTGGCTGCGGTTGTTTCCCTGGCACAAACACCCGAGTCGGGGGTGAGCCTTGCCGACACTCAACAGCGCACGCTGACATCCGCAAAGATCGGGCAGCGGTACGAACTCCTCGTCTCCCTGCCTGCAGGCTATGCGAAGTCGGGCGAGTCCTATCCGGTGCTGTACGTTCTGGATGGCTGGCACTTCCCGCTCATGGCGTTCATTCAGGAGAACAATGTCTATTCGAAGCGGATGCGCCCAATACTCATCGTCAACGTGAGCCATGGTGCCACCGACTATATGGCGCTGCGGGCGCGTGATTTCACGCCGACCAGAACACCGCGGGAGGCCAACTCCGGCGGTGCCGCGGCGTTTCTCGATTTTCTCGAACACGAACTGATTCCATTCGTCGATCGCACCTGGCGCACCGTGCCCACGGATCGCGGCCTCCTGGGTCATTCCTATGGCGGTTTGTTTGCGATCTATGCGCTGGAGCAGCGGCCTGCACTGTTCCAGCGGATTGTCGCGGCGAGCCCATCATTGGAGTGGGATGGCCGACTGCTTTTGACCGCTGCGCGTGATCGGCTGCGTAAACTGTCTGCGCACGTGCGCCTCGATCTTTCGGTGGGAGATGAAGGCGACAATACCGACAGCACGACGGCATTCGCTAAAATCCTGGACGAGCTGAAGCCAGCGGGCCTCGACTATCGCTTCACCGTCTATCGAGGTGAAAACCATAACTCCGTTCGGTTGGTTTCATTCCCGGCCGGACTTTATTGGGCGTATCGTCCCGCCAGGTAGGGGAGAACTCGATTCGAGCGCATAGTGCACGAATTACGGCGCATCCGGACAGAACTTTGTGAATTGTGGCCTGGGGGATAACTTCCAGCCTTCCGAGCTCGGCAACCATCCATTCGCAATCGCCTGACCCAACTCAAATCTAAGTTAAGGTAAAGGAGTTCCCTGACCCCGCTCGTCAACGGAGGTGATCAATGAACCGACGCGAATTCTCCACTCTCCTCGGCGGCGCGGCAGCCACTTGGCCGCGGCGCGCATACGCGCAACAGCAGGGCGCGCCATCTAACCCGGTTCGCCGGGATTGGCTCGACCGGCGCAAGGAACCAATTCTCGAACCGGAACTGCCGATCGTCGATCCGCATCATCATTTGTGGCAGCGCCCTGGATGGCGGTATTTGCTGGAAGACCTGCTGCTCGATACCGGCAGCGGCCACAATATCGTCGCGACCGTGTATATGGAGGCGCGTTCGATGTACCGCGATCAAGGCCCCGTGGAAATGCGACCCGTCGGGGAGACCGAGTTCGCCAATGGCATCGCGGCAATGTGCAGCAGCGGAATCTATGGCAAGACCAGGGCATGCGCCGGCATCGTCGGACACGCGGATTTGACGTTAGGCAGCCGTGTCGAGCCGGTCTTGTCCGCACTGATTCGAGCCGGCGGCGAACGCTTTCGAGGGATCCGCCACGGTGTGTCATGGGACGCGGACCCTTCCATCGTTAGTCCCGCTTCGCCGGTGCGGCCTAGGCTGCTAGCCGACAAGACGTTTCGCGAAGGGTTTGCGGTGCTCAGCCGCCTTGGCCTTTCCTACGACGTGTCGCTCTATCATCCCCAGATCAACGATGTTGCAGACCTCGCGGGCGCGTTCCCCGATGCGAGAATCGTCCTCAACCACGTCGGTGGGCTCCTCGGAATCGGCGCCTATCGAGGCAAGCGCAATGAGGTGTTTTCGCGCTGGGCGGCATCGATCAAGGCGCTCGCTGCCCGCCCAAACGTATACGTTAAGGTCGGGGGACTTGGTCAGGGCTACAATGGCTTCGGCTTCAACGAAAAGGCCGAACCGCCATCGTCCGAGATGCTTGCCGCTACATTTCGCCCCTACGTTGAGACTTGTATCGAGGCCTTCGGGGCGTCGCGCTCGATGTTTGAGAGTAACTTTCCCGTCGACAAAGTCTCATACAGTTATCCGGTCTTCTGGAATGCCTGCAAGTTACTGGCAAAGGGTGCCAGCGGAACCGAAAAAGCCGATCTGTTTGCCGGTTCCGCGGCACGGTGCTACCGTCTCGACGTAATTTCGCCGACGGCAGCGAATTAAACGGGGCGAGCATTGACAACCAGGTCGCATTTGGTATCGGCTGCGCAAGTTATGTCCACTTTCGGTCCGCAGGGTATCTGTGATCCGGAAATATTCAAGGCCGTTATGCAACATCCTTCTCCAGGCGATATTCATGATGTAAGCCACCGAGCACCGGCGTCTGTGCAACACGGTGGCCCGGCGGCAATCGATGTCGATGGCCACTGGCAGGGACAGTTGCCTGAATCGGTTCCGGGAACCAGGCCCCAAGGCCGAGTGTGGTCTGCCGCGATTGTAGTGGGTAATGAATTCACGAAGGATGCGCTTCAGATGCCGCTCGTTCAGCGGAATCAGATAGTCCAAGCACTCGCGCCGAATACTGCCAATCACCCGCTCGCAATGAGCGTTGGCGATCGTCGTCTACTGCACCTCAAGGTGACGTTGCGGCGCGACGTTTCCGGGTAACTCATCCATTCCACCCTCTGTTCGGACGTGAGTTCGAGCTGGAGATCCACAAAAACAACTGGGGCGAGGATCGGGTGTTCTTCCATTTGGAAGAAGGCCATTTGATGGCTTTGCCGGCGAGTTGGACAGATCTGGTGCCGCACGATCCGTTTGTTGCCGTGGCCGCAGGTCGAAGCCTGTTCCGAGCAGAGGACCTGTGGGAGTTGGCGCAGTTGGTCGGGAGACGTGCGCCCGTGAGGCCAAGCGATGTGTAAATGTAATCCTGTCTTGTATGTAAGGAGAATGACGTCTATCGCTAGCGAGCAGGAGCTAGGGAGACAGCCTTTTATTTGGCATTTATCTGCTTCTAGCACTATCACATCCGCAACAGAAAAAGCTTGACAACGGACCCGCTTTAGACATAATTATATTTACAGGGATATTCGATGCCACGCGACCCAGGCAAGACCCTCAAACGCCAAGCGCTCCGCCAGCAAGGGGTTCTCAACCCGCGCTCGCAGGATGTACAGCACGAGTTGTTTCAGAACAGCAATTTCTTCGACCCGAAGGACCTGGTCCAGGTCAAGTACGAGATGCTCCGTCAAGTCGGAATCGACCGGCAGTCCATCAGCGCGTCGGCGGAAGCCTTCGGATTCTCCCGGCCTTCGTTCTATCAGGCCCAGTCTGCGTTTCAGCAAGGTGGCCTGGCGGGGTTGCTTCCAGAAAAGCGCGGTCCGCGCAGCGGCCACAAGCTGACTGCCGAGGTCATGGAGTTCATCCGCCGAATCCAAGCAGCCGATGCCTCGCTGTCCCCAGCGCAGCTCGCACAGGCCGTCCAAGAACAGTTTGGCCTCTCGGTTCATCCGCGCAGCATCGACCGGCAACTGCGCCGCCAAAAAAAACGGCAGTGATCGTGTCTACAGCCGCATCCGTGAGCGACGCACTGGTGGCCGCTTACGAAGAGCTGCGCCGCGAGTTTCTCGGCTCGGCTCATGGCCCCGCGCGAGGCTTGGGTATGGCGCTGCTACTGGATCGTGGCATGCCGGATTGGATGGAGGCATGCGCGCGTTTCGTCAACACGGCCGTCCGTACCGAACCGCAGCCGGGCCGGCAACCAACGCTTCCCGCCAGCTTGCGGACCGAGATCGTTGTGTTGCTGGCCGGGATGGTGCTTGAAGTCAGTGGGAGGGCAACCAGTCTATGAACCAGGACGCTCATCAGAAGGTAAAGGCCACTCATCTGAAACGCAACGCGTATCTCTACGTGAGGCAGTCCACGCTC
>Ga0185299_10005800_pt1 | contig 13576 bp, 7 predicted proteins | sample PaiPotPPA55metaG_FD_128002 | JGI IMG/M metagenome (GOLD analysis project Ga0185299, IMG submission 128002) | Iron sulfur acid spring bacterial and archeal communities from Banff, Canada, to study Microbial Dark Matter (Phase II) - Paint Pots PPA... ...
TGTGCAACTCCTTCGTTGGAGGCGCGGCGGTACTGGTGACACAATCGGTGACTGGCGGCTTCTCCGGAGGAGAGGTCAATAGTCCCACATCCAACTTGTCCAGCATCCACGAATGGTCAGGCAGCTTTTCGAAGACGATCGGTAAGCATCAATTGCAGGCTGGAGGGGGTTGGGATGAGGTAAATTACACGGCCGAACTACGCCAGGGAACCGTTGGATTTACAGGAGGCTCGACGGCAAATTTCAACTACAACACACAGAGCCCTACGCCTACGGCCGCATCGCCAGGGTGTCCGAAGGGGGTGCAATGCTCAACGGTCAATTCGGTTGGGTCCGGCTCCACAGCGACGAAGCAATCGGGCTCTGGGCTTGCCGATTTTCTGCTCGATTACCCCAACAATGAGAACAAACGCAACGTGCTGCTTACTGAGCGTCCGGGCGGCATCGGCAGCGCTTATCTCCAGGATAGCTGGAAGCTGACGCGCAGCCTGACGGTGAACTATGGCGTCCGCTACGACCGCAGTGTAATTCCTGCCTACGGCACGCAGGCTTCGGTGGGACTGCAAGGCAGCATCGAGACGGGCGAGTTTGACTTCAATGATGGTTCGTACGTCATCCAGCAATTGCCGCCGCTCTGCAGCGTTCGCCACCAAGCACCCTGCCTGCCCAGCGCCACTCTGCCGCCGCACGTTAGGGTGGCCACGGGTGGCAAGATTTTGCACGGCAGCAAAGACAACATCGGTCCGCGCTTCGGCTTCGCCTACCGTGTCAACGACAAGATGTCGGTCCGCGGCGGATTCGGTATCACCTATGACAATTGGGCGGCCATCATCCAGATGACGCAGAACTACCAGGGATCGTGGCCCGACACTGGCACACTGCAGATCAACAACACCAACACCCCGGGCACGGCCTATACGTCGGCCCAGAATCCCTTCGCCGCCAATGGAGGCAATCTGCCGTCTGCAACCCCGTTCAGCTCCTCCAACGTAAACTACATGGTAGATCCGCTGTGGAAGAACCCGTACTCCGAGCAGTACAACCTCGGCATCGAACAGCAGTTTGGCCGCGACACCATTCTGGCTTTGAACTATGTCGGCTCCGCATCGCACCGGATGGACGTGGGTGGCTACTACAACACAGGAACTCCTGCCGCAGGGGCCTCATTCGCCAATCGGCAGACGGCTGGTACCACGGGTCAACCCTTTCCCTATACCGTACCCGAAAAATCCTGGGACCATGCTGCAGCCAGCGGCTCCTACAACGCTTTACAGGCATCTTTCCGAGGAAGGTTCGCATCCGGCTTGAACTACATGGTCTCTTATACCTGGAGTAAGACACTCAATGAAGGCGGTGACGGCTTCTTTGGCGTGGAAGGCGGTGTTCCTGAAGATCCGTATAACCCAAAGGGCAGCCGCGGTCCCGCAAGCTTCAACATACCTCAGATGTTCACTGCCAATTTCGCGTATGAGCTTCCATTCGGCACCGGCAAGACCTTCTCCACGGGAAACAGGTACGCCGACTATGTCGTCGGCAACTGGCAGTTGAACGGGATCGTCACCGGGCGTTCCGGACAGAACTTCAATGTCTTGTCGGGAGGGGACATTGCCAATACCGGTAACGCGGGTACGTACGAAAGGGCCAATCTGATCGGTAATCCTTACCAGAGCGGCGTCATTGCAGGCAATCCTACCTGCACGCCCCCCTCAGGCCCTACTCATACTGCCGCACAGTGGTTCAATCCTTGCGCCTTTTCAACTCCACTCAGCGGCACGCTAGGCAATGCGCCACGCAACTTCATGCAGGATCAAAACTACTGGGACCTGGATGCATCGGTGTTCCGGAGCTTCCCCATCAAGGAAAGCTTCAGGCTGAAACTCGACCTCGAAGCCTTCAATGCGTTGAACCATCCTGTCCTCGGAAGTCCGGGAGCGACCACTACTACGACCTCAAGCTACAGCGTCATCACCACGACGTCCAGCACGAACCGGATATTGCAAGGCTCAATAAGATTTGAGTTCTAACATTCCTTGCAATTTCGCTTGCTCATACAGGGCTTAGGGCCGCCTTAGTTTTGGACTCAGCCAAAGCAGCTGCTCAGGTTAGGCGTCGTCTCTGCTGGATCGCCATCCATTTGCTGTCGCCTCGACCTGGGAATCCTCCAACCACACGGCCCCGTCCGGATAGCGGTATCGATCGAGCGACTCCGGATAGATTTCGATGCTGTATCCAGGCGCCTCGGGAAGCAGATACCGACCACGGCGAATGCGGACGGGATCGACGAAGTGCTCGTGCAGATGATCGACGTACTCGATTACACGATTCTGAAGGGTTCGGGAGACGCAGATGAAGTCGAACGCCGAAAGATGCTGGACATATTCGCAGAGGCCGACGCCGCCTGCGTGCGGACATACCGGAATATTGAACTTTGCCGCCATGAGGAGGATCGCGAGATTCTCGTTCACGCCGGCGACGCGGCAACTATCGATCTGACAGACGTCGATTGCGCCGGCTTGGAATAGTTGTTTGAAGACGATGCGATTCTGGCAGTGCTCGCCGGTGGCGATCCGGACCGGAGCGACGGCGGCGCGGATGCGCGCGTGCCCCAGGATATCGTCGGGGCTGGTTGGCTCCTCCATCCACCAGGGCTGCAGTTCGGCCAGTTCGCGAGTGCGCTGGATCGCTTCGTCAACGCCCCACTTCTGGTTCGCATCTACCATCAGCTTGTTGTCCCAGCCGATCTCCTCTCGAACTAAACGTCCGCGACGGATGTCGTCCTGCGGATGCCCGCCAACTTTGAGCTTGAAGTGGGACCACCCCTCGGCCAAGGCCTTACGGCAGAGCAGTCGGATCTTTTCATCGCTGAACCCAAACCAGCCGACTGAGGTCGTGTAGGCCGGATAGCCGTCGCGCTGGAGCTGATCGATGCGCTCCTGCTTGCCGGTCCGGCCCTGCTCCAGGATCGCGACGGCCTCCTCTCGCGAGAGGGCATCGTCGATATAGCGGAACTCAATTGCGGAGAGTATCTGTTCCGTATCGAGTTCGGCAAGGAGTCTCCAAAGGGGCTTTTTTTCGTAGCGGGCATAGAGATCCCAGACCGCGTTGATCAAAGCGCCAGCCGCGAGATGAATAACGCCCTTCTCGGGACCCAGCCAGCGGAACTGGCTGTCGTCGGTCAACTGGCGGCAGAAGGCAGCCATGTTTGTGGTGAGGGACTCAAGCGTTCTTCCTTTCACGAATCGTGCGAGGTACTCCAGGGCCAGAACACATAGCTCGTTTCCGCGGCCGAGGGTGAAGGTCAGACCATAACCTTCGAGCCCCTTGTTCGTCTCCAGGATGCAGTAGGCTGCAGAGTAGTCGGGATCTTTGTTGACCGCATCCGAGCCGATATTGCTCCGCGAGGTGGGAAAGCGGAGATCTATGACACGAACGTTAGTAATGACAGTCTCGATCACTTAGGGGTAACGCCCTCTCAGTTCCATGGTATCGGTTTAAGAATTTTTCCAACGAAGCTATTTAGAGCTTTATTCCGGTCATCCCAGCGAGAATAATTTTTGTGGTTACAAGTAGTTTCTATTCCCGAAATAGTATATTTGTCAATGAAAACCAGTGGCGCACCTTTGCCTCGCCTCGGACGGCAGGGTTACAAGCCGGCACTCAGATGACGGGAACATCTCGCAGGGTTTCAGGTGCGGGACGGATGGGGCGCTGCTTCGTGCGCGCGGCACGGGACCGGGCTGCGGCCGCCGGCTTTCCCTGGGGTGCCGCGCCCATAGCTTCCGACATCTTTCTGCTTGCTTCGCGCAGAGAGTTTACGGCATCGGCGATGCGGATGGTGTCCTCGATCCGCTTTACAAAAGGAACCGTCAAACCCGCGATCGCCTGGCCCTGAACGTTTAGAACGGGAAAGCTGATGTTGATGACGCCAGCGACCTCATAGCTCGCACGCCGCTCGTGGCCGCGGGCCAGAATCTTCGCCAGATGTTCGTCGAGATCGACCGGCTTTCGCTTTTTCGTCTCCGACCGCCACTCGTCTATCGCTCGCTCTCTTGCATCCTCATTAAGGTGCGCGAGAATGACATGGCCGGTCGCCGCGTGCATCAGATCAACCTTGGAGCCCATTTTCACGTAGAAACCAGTCGATTCGGGCGAATCGACCTGGGCGAGGATGACGACGTGTCCACCGTCTATAATTCCGAGGTGGCAAGACTGGCGCAGTTCGTGGGAGAGCCAGTGCATGATCGGGAGCGCCTCGGTGACCAGCCGTTTGGTCGGAGGATGCTCCTGCGCGAGGCGGAAGAGGCGGAGGGTGAGATGGTACCGCTCCTTGTTTGGGGACTGCGCCAGATATCCACGCTGCTCGAGGCAGAGGATCATCCTGAATATCTCAGAGACGGTGCGGCTCAGCCGCCGGGCTGCCTCGCTTACTGTTAGCCCCTCCGGGGTACTGGCGAACAGTTCCAGAATATCGAGGCCCTTTTCCAGTGCGGGGGTGGGATAGTACCGCTTAACGTCGCGTTTTGTCATATGCTTGCGAGATGCCGGATCCCTCAAAGACAACCTACCAGAAGTCACCCCGGCTCCGATAGGAAACCCGCACTCTTTCGTACAAATGTTCTTTGTGGGTCTCTGGGCGGTTTAGAGGATGGATCACGGGCCTGCGCCGCACTGCGGTTTAGTAGGCTTTCGTTCGCACCAGCCCGTGATCTTTGACTTTCAGCTTGCTCACGTGCACGTCATAGCCTGTTCCGGGCAGCAGTGCTTCAGGCGCGAACGAGTCCGTGCCATCAGCCTTCACTTCGCGATAGCGGTAAACGCCATCTCCCTCTCGGAGGTTTCACGCCCATGCGATGATCCGTTCAGAAATTGCTGCACTTAGCGATCGTTGCCGTCCTGCGTTCTTTGCCTGGCGCTGGTCCCTCCGCTGCATACGACCGCACCAGCTTCATCCAATAACGCGTCAATAACTCTGTATCGCTGAAGATGTCCGCCCAGATGACCTCTCCGTGCAATGCCACGCCCACGGCGTGCCCCTGGCGCAGAGAGGCTAGAGCCTGCTCCCGGCGGCCGCCTCATCTGCCTTCGCGCTAACGGCCTGCGTCTGCATCGCCTTTGCATAACTGGTCGTAGAGAGCTTGGTGGCCGCGCTCCACTCAGGGCAACCCTGAGCCCGCCAACTGCAATTGAGTCTGGCTGCACTTGCACGGTGCTGCTCACGGGCCCGCGGCCGTCGGGTGTGCCTCTTGAGGAACTCGCGGCAGTGGCCGTGGCGGTGATCGCCCCGTTTACCGAGTTCCACACCTGCTGCTGGTCCTTCGCGACCATTGCTCCTGCCGCACTGTGGCTGGACCTTAGAGCTTCCGGTCGAAGTCTTCGCTGTCGCGCCAAACTCTCCGAGCTCTCTACCAACGTCCATGTTCGAAACAGAATACGGAAAGACCCATCGGGTCTCCACCGGCGGGCACAATTCTGTCCTTCTCAATGCGATCGGATGAAATCCCTGCGGGCACCGTAATCACAAACGAAACCTCAAAAAAAGGAGAAGTAAATATCACCCTTACTCCTTCGGGCACAACGGCGGTCTCCACACACACAATACTCATTGGGGACTAATAGCTGCGCAGATGTAACTTATCCGTTTACGACAGGTGGCGGGATCTGGGTATTATCCCTCCACCTGAGATCCTCCTACGCAGCCGATTGTCTGGAATAGTCCGAGGCTTACTCGGCCGGGTCGTAGTTAAGGTTTTGCCCGAGCCATCGCTCGACCTCTGCCACGCTCATCCCTTTACGTTTATGATAATCCGCGACCTGATCGCGATCGATCTTGCCCAGCGAGAAATATCGCGATTCCGGATGGGCGAAGTAGAGTCCACTGACGCTTGAACCAGGCCACATCGCGAACGATTCGGTGATCAGCATTCCGGTGTTCGCCTGCACATCAAGCAGGCGCCAAAGTGTTCCCTTCTCTGTATGATCCGGGCACGCCGGGTAGCCTGCCGCGGGCCTGATCCCGCGATATTTCTCCTGGATGAGGTCGACGTTACTGAGGTGTTCTTCGCAACCGTAACCCCATTCGTCTCGCACGCGTTTGTGCAGGCATTCGGCGAAGGCTTCAGCGAGGCGATCGGCGAGGGCCTCCGCCATGATCGCGTTGTAGTCGTCGTTGTCGGCACGGAAACGATCGCACAGTTCCTTCAAGCCGATACCGCTGGTCACGGCGAAGGCGCCTATGTGATCGGGGAGGCCGGTTTGCTTCGGCGCGATGAAATCGGCTAGCGATCGGCACGGCTCACTGCCTTCCCTGTTCGCTTGCTGGCGGAGAAAGTGGAATCGCTCGAGAACTTTTTCGCGCGCGACGTCGGTGTAAAGTTCGATATCGTCGCCTATGGCGGTGGCGGGAAAGAATCCGTATACACCACGCGCTGTGATGAGGTTCTTCTCGATGATCCGGTCGAGGAGAGCATTTGCATCGGTAAAGAGTTGGCGCGCTTGTTCCCCCTGGTCCGGATGTTCGAGAATGCGCGGGTAGACGCCTTTGAGCCCCCATGCATGGAAGAGCGGCGTCCAGTCGATGAAATCGCGGAGTGTCGCCAAAGGGAAATTGTCCAGTACGCGCACGCCGGTGAACGCAGGGGTTGGCAGGTCTTCGATGCGCCACTCGATCGGTGTCCGCCTTGCGCGAGCGGTTTCGAGGGAGACCACCTGCTGGCGTGGTGCGGCGTGGGCCTTGCGGAGCGCCTCGTAGTCGGCGCGATGCTGTGCCACGAAGTCCGCCTTGCCGTCGTCGCTGAGCAGGCAGGTCGTTACGGGCACCGCCCGACTGGCATCGAGCACGTGGACCACCGGCTCGCTGTAGTGCGGCGCAATCTTGACGGCTGTGTGCCTGCGGCTTGTGGTTGCCCCGCCAATGAGCAGCGGCAATTTGAAACCCTGCCGCTCCATCTCGCGGGCCACGTGCACCATCTCGTCGAGAGAGGGCGTGATCAGGCCGCTGAGGCCGATCATGTCTACCTTCTCCGCCTTGGCGCGTTCGAGGATCTTTTCGCTCGAGACCATGACGCCCATGTCGATGACCTCGTAGTTGTTACAGGCGAGAACGACGCCGACGATGTTCTTGCCAATATCGTGCACGTCACCCTTGACGGTTGCGAGCAGGATTTTTCCCTGCGCCTTGACTACGTGTCCAGCCGCCTCCATTGCGGCCTTTTCGGCCTCCATGAACGGCGTCAGGTGGGCCACCGCCTTCTTCATCACGCGTGCGGACTTGACCACCTGCGGCAGGAACATCTTGCCGGCTCCGAAGAGATCGCCGACTACGCTCATGCCGGCCATCAGCGGGCCTTCGATGACCAAGAGAGGGCGGCCCAGCTTGACGCGGGCTTCCTCGGCGTCGATCTCGATGTAGGTGTCGATTCCCTTAACGAGGGCGTGAGAGAGGCGTTCTTCGACCGTGTCATTGCGCCATTCTTCGGCTTTCTTCTCGCTCGCGACCGAGCCAGCTCCCTTGAGTGTTTCGCCGTACTCCACCAGGCGCTCGGTCGCATTAGGGCGGCGGTTGAGCAGCACGTCCTCGACCATAACCTTCAACTCGGGTTCAATCTCCTCATATACCTCGAGCATGCCGGCATTCACGATCCCCATGTCCATGCCCGCCGCAATGGCGTGATAGAGAAAGGCCGAGTGCATGGCCTCGCGAACTTTGTTGTTTCCGCGAAAGCTGAACGAGATGTTCGACACGCCGCCCGAAACCTTCGCGTGGGGCAGGTTCGCCTTGATCCAGCGTGTGGCGTTGATGAAGTCGACCGCGTAGTTGTTGTGCTCGTCCATGCCGGTGGCGACGGTGAGGATGTTGGGGTCGAAGATGATGTCTTCGGGCGGGAAACCGACTTCGTCGACCAAGATCCGGTAAGCTCGCTCGCAGATGCGAATCTTTTCCTGGAACGTGGCTGCCTGGCCTTGTTCGTCGAAGGCCATGACGACAACCGCTGCGCCATACTTCAGGACTTTCGCGGCGTTTTGGCGAAACCTTTCTTCGCCTTCCTTTAGCGAGATCGAGTTCACGATGCCCTTGCCCTGCAGGCACTTCAGCCCTGCCTCAATGACTTCCCACTTCGAGGAATCCACCATGAAAGGCACCTTCGCGACTTCAGGCTCGCTTCCCAGCAACTGAAGGTAGCGCGTCATGGCCGCGACGCCGTCGATCATGCCCTCATCCATGCAGATGTCGAGGACATTTGCACCATTTTCGACCTGCTGCCTAGCTATGCTTACCGCTTCTTCGTACTTGCCTTCTTTGACCAGCTTCGCGAACTTGGGCGAACCGGCCACGTTGGTCCGTTCGCCGATCATGATGAAAACGCCGCGTTGCTGGGTGAAGGGCTGTGATCCGGACAAGCGGAGGGGCTTCGTCTCCGCGCCTGCGCCTACGCTCTTGGTTCCCGTCACGCTGCGACCTCAATCTGACCGAGCTTCCGGGGAGGCTGGCCCTCAAGCGCTTTGGCGATGGCACCGATGTGTTCGGGAGTATTGCCACAGCAGCCGCCGGCGATATTGATCAACCCTCCAAGAGCAAAGTCACCCAGATAACGGGCCATGTCTTCCGGACCCAGGTCGAACCCGGTTTCGGACAGTGGATTCGGCAGGCCCGCATTCGGGTAGCATGAGATCGCCACGTCCGCCTTCTCCGAGAGCTCTTCCAGAAACGGATACATCAAATCGGGACCGAGAGAGCAGTTGAGGCCAATAGACAGGGGCTTCACATGCTTCACCGCATTCCAAAACGCCTCTGTTGTCTGCGCGGAGATCATCGTCTCCCCGCCACGCCCCACGGCCGCAGAGATCATCACGGGGAGTTCCTTGCCATCCTGATCGAACACTTCGCGGATGGCCACAAGCGCCGCCTTGGCGTTCAGGGAGTCAAAAATAGTCTCGACCAGAAGCAAGTCCGAGCCGCCGGCAATGAGGGCGCGCACCTGCTCGGCGTAAGCAGTCTTGACCTGATCAAATGTGACCACTCGAAAGCCTGGATCATCGGCATCGGGCGAATTCGACAGAGACACCGTTAATGGCCCAATCGCCCCGGCGACGAAGCGTTGACGGCCGGTTGCGTTTGTCACGCGATCGGCCCACTCGCGGCATTGCCGTGCTGATTGCTCATTGATCTCCCAGGCCAGGTTGCTGAGCATCGGATCGGCGATGATCTTCTGGTAGAACTCGGGGTCTTTGCGGCCGCCGCGCTCCCGCGGATCCTCCACGAAAAATTCGCTCTGCGTGATGCTGGTCGCTCCAAAGGTGTTCGTCTCGATGATGTCAGCTCCGGCGTCCAGGAACCGGCGATGAATGTCACAGATCATATCCGGCTGCGTCAAGGAGAACAGGTCACCGTTGTTCAGCAGGTCCTTGGTCGAGTTTTTGAAACGCTCCCCGCGGATGTCAGCTTCTTTCATACCGTAGGTGCGGATCGTCGTACCCATCGCTCCGTCGATGATGGCAATGCGATTTTTCAGAATGTTTTCCAGCGGATGTTGTTGGGTCTTTGTCATATCTCCCTGATGGCCTCCGTGGTGGTTATGTCCGCAATAGCAAGCATGCCCGAGTTGGGTTTCCTGACGCCACAAACGGCAGGAACGCGAAGAAAAGCTCGAATGGCGCCGTAATTCTTCTCGATTACGCTTCGGGCCGTTAAGGTCGGCGTGTACAACCTCTGCCCTAGCGAATGGGTCAGGACGACCCACTGAGTTCAACAGGGCCAGTGTCTTTGTTTGCCATATCGGCGCCGTAAGGCGTTTCTTTCATTATAGCTATAACGAACCATCATGGCTCTGGCGGGCGGAGTCCGAAGAGATCAAGCTCAGACGGCCGAACCGGTGTTTTCTTCTTTGATGGTCGATCGTCAGGCACGCTTCTTCCCTGAAGCGATGCCGAGATCGTATGCTCGTGCGGGAGCGTGGCATCAAAATCGGCGAAGGGTTCTCGATCTTTTTCAACAATGCGGGTCAGCTGATCCAGCCGACGGAAACCATCCATCTTCTGTGTATCTCCCAACGTGCTGCTTCCAAGGATCGGCGCAGGGCGGCAAGCGATTCGTCATAGGCCTTTAGAGGCACTGAAAACGGATGACCATTCTTGCCGGCATGCGCGAAGGAGAATCGCGCCGGGTCCGGAAAGCGACTCGGTGCTCCATGTGCGACCTCAGCGATAATCGCGAGAGATTGCGACGTCTTGGGCCCGAAGCCTTCGCCCAGTAGAACAGAGCTTGCGGACGACCCTCACAAGTGCGAATACTTCGTAGCCGTTAATTGGCTTCAAACCGTGCCGGCGAAGGAAGCGATTATGAGGTTGGGCTTTTTGGAAATCAGAACACAGTGTGCAAGCCCACAACCCCGAAATGGCGTTCCACTGCCGAGAGGTTAAAACAGAAATCAAGGACTTTGACCGGGGTGAAGAAGCTCTGGCGCTTCCAGTGTCCGTAGCCGAAACACCGTATCGTAAGGCGCTGTACGTTTTACAGAGACGAAGTATGGGAGCGCTTCGAACTGGGAATAGATTTTGTAAGTCGAAAATTTATCCGCAAAGTTTTTTGAGGCGGCTGCTGCTGAGAAAGGCAGGGTGTATGCGCCACCGTCTAGATAGTCAGAAAAAATGTTGACACGCGTTGACACAGTTTCAAGCGAACACAGAGAAAGTCTATAAATCATTGAAAAATGGAGCCGATGAGCGGAGTTGAACCGCTGACCTACTGATTACGAATCAGTTGCTCTACCAACTGAGCTACATCGGCTCAAACACGTTACGTTGTGCGACGACTTCTCTTACGACGTCACTAGTCTACTTGCGAACGGAGGCCGATTGCAACGCCACGTATCCTTCAATCTTCGTTTCCTTCATCGCAGCGTCAAATCGATCGTCCCAGCTCGCGTCGTAGTAGCTTTTAAAGGTACGCGTGAGAGCAACCATTCCGCCTACAAGCGTCCATGAGGAACCCATCGGGCCTAATCATTGCGCAGGAGAGGATCCGATTGAGCGGTGGTAACGGATGGCATCACCCAGCCCTACGGTATCCGCCCAGCCCGGTCCATACACGAGGATGGTGCCGGCTTCGCCGATGCGCGCTGTGATCTTTGGAGCCTCACCTCTGGAGGGAATAAGCAGCGTAACGAACTCAACATCAACTCCTTTGCGCCGTGCAATCACAAATGGGACCTTCGCAGCGGGATGGGGACCAGGCGCCACTCCTTGAAAGATCTCGGTTGGCATACCGCCGAGTACTTCAAGCGACATCGTGGTACCCTCGTTCTCAAAGCGGGTCCTTAAATCCCCGTCAGTTTCGCCGCGCCGCGCCGCCTCAAGGTGCAGGTATCCATTCACCTTCGGGAAATCACCGTAGGGCACTGTGGGCAACAGCATCGTCTGCTTGCCATAGTTGTGATAGTTGAAGTCGTAGACGTGCGGCCTGCCGTCGGTAGAATGCGCGTGGTCAACCTGCAGTGCGTATTCTTCCGTCACCAAAATACTTCGCGTGAGATTGGCGAACTTATAAGCCGGCCCCGCACTTGCAGTGACGGCGACGTAGCCGTCCTCGTCCTTCCATGCGATCAACTTACCCGTCGCCTGGTCCTGTCGTAGTTCATCCGCCGTTATCGTATTGTGGGCGACAGACATCTGGTCCCACTCCTTATGTAACGCCATTCCATACAGTTGCGTGCCGGGATCGACAGCCTGAGTCCGGCCTTCGGCATAGACGATTTCGCCGAGCTTGTCATAGTGCCCATGACCTCCGCCGTGGGGACCGAATTTCAAGATGATGCTGAAGTCGTTGTTCTTTGCCCGCAACATGGCGTAGCCTGATTCGGGAAAGACAGCACTCTTAAGCAATGACTTCTTCGCCTCCGGCAAAGCCTCAACGCCGAAAAGCAGAGATTCCTTGCTGCTTCGAGGAGCATTGTCGAGCACGGCAAGGAGCCCGGGATCATTCGTGTTTTCGTATGCCAGTTCATAGATCGGAGCATTGTTGTACAAGCGCACTTCCTCAGAATCATTGAAGGCAGGCAACTCGCCATTGGGCATCATGACGCCGAGCGGTGAGGAGAACATGCTTGCCAACGCTGGTTCCTGTTTCCAAAGGTCGACCCCGTGACGCTTCGCCATCTCGGCGGTAGCTGTCAGTGGACGCATCGCATAGAACTGGTACCCCCATGCACCCTCGATCCAGAATCCCTCGTGCACATAGTTCTTCATCTGATAGCGAAAACCGAGCGGACCATCGATCGCCTCATCGATCAATGACTTGTCCCCCAGTTCAAATCCGACAGCTGCCTGTGCTCCATTAATCCAGCTTTGAATATTGTTGGTTGGTTCTTTATGACCTCGTACCACCGTGGCCGCACTCGGTATCAGGAGATCCTTTTCAATATGCGTGCGATCACCGGCCTTAAGTTCGCCCGACCCACGCACCAGGTCATACGCAAACGTCATGTCGATCAGCCAGATGGACTCGTTAAGTGTCTGCGAATAAATCCGTGCACCGGTATTCGATTGCTTCCCATAGTTGTCGACGATCGAATAATCCTTGTACTTGTCCGCATACATCTTCAGGATCTCCGCCGCGTGCTGTGCATATATTTCCCTGCCGGTCATGCGATACGCAATCCCTAGCATCATGGCATCGCGACTCAGCGTGTCGTGCATATAGTGATAGTGCACATCGCTGATCGGCCAGTCCTGGTAGTCCTTGCCGGTATCCGGGCAGATGTTGTGATTTGGCGGGTGGAACTGCAAGTGGGTTCCTGTGTCCGGGCAAACATACCAGTGCGCCCACTGCGCAGTCTTGGGTGCCTCGACCTTTGTCAAGCCAAATTGCTTGAGATAGTCCTGCGGATAGCCATCAGCCTCTTTGAGAACAGCTGTTAGTGCAGCCTTCGCCCAAGGTTCGCGCTGCACGATCGCTTTGCGTGCTTCAAAATCCTGCAGCGTAAGGAAAAGATGTGGATCGAGCGACGGACTGGATGCCACTGTCGTTTGAGCGCCCGCGAGACTGCTCAGAAATAATTCCATCGAAAGCGCTATCTGGAAAATTCGGGTAATTTTCATTTGTGTGGAGGAAGGCCGCCTAAATAATAGACACTTAGACTCGGCGCGGCTTGAACCATTCGCTCCAGTGCCGGATTTGGGAAGCGTTCCACATAGGGGGGCGCCCAGCCAATCTGATCTCCGGTTATGGTCTTCGACACCTCTTGTTGCACGCCCGTTGCTTTGGCGAAGGGCGTTGGATCCTTGAGGCCGGCCACCGAGAAATTCACCAGCCGATGAATCGCACCGTTTGCGTGGGCATAAAGGTCAAGATGATTTGCTTCCCCAAACTCTGCAAGCAGAACGAGAGGAGCCAAAGCATAAAGGTGATAGTGCAAGGCCCGGCTGCCTCTTGCCATCTCCAGTGGGAGAGCTCCGTTTGGCTGTATCTGGTCGACTCCATTGTCATAGGTCGCCATCGCCCAATCGAAGTCTTTGCGGTTATTCGCTGCTACACCAATCGCAGCAAGTTCGACCCCGGCCCAGTACAGATGGTTATTCTGAC
>Ga0185299_10005801_pt1 | contig 13575 bp, 11 predicted proteins | sample PaiPotPPA55metaG_FD_128002 | JGI IMG/M metagenome (GOLD analysis project Ga0185299, IMG submission 128002) | Iron sulfur acid spring bacterial and archeal communities from Banff, Canada, to study Microbial Dark Matter (Phase II) - Paint Pots PPA... ...
CTTTGTCCATCGCCTTCAGCGATAGGAAGCCGTCCTTGCTGTCGGCAATATTGTTGAAGCAATGACGCGTGCCGAGCACCTTCAGTCTGTTTTCCTTCTTGACATAGGCTTTCACCTGTTCAAGCGAGGTGGAGGTGTAAACGCGTTCGGTGCTGTACTCCAGATTCCCCGCCCAGTTCTTGAGCCCTTCTCCTCCCGCCCACGCCAGCATGCGCGCCACGGTTGGAGACGCAAACGTGGCGGCAAGAATCTTGATAAATGTCCTTTTATTCATACTTGTTCAGACGTGCGAATCCAGGCGAGAGTTGATCCGCCCGAGGTTGTCACCTGCCTCTGCTGTATATTCATCGTATGCATCTCCCCCGATCCTATGGTGATGGCTTCATTCTGCTCCCGGCAAGAGCAGACGGCAAGAAGATGCGAGTGCCGGTTAAGATTCCGAGGGCGATATTTCCTCTAAGAGCTTCGTTGCGTACTCTCCATACGGCAGACGTATTTCCCTCCTTCCGCGATTACGCAGGTTGTCCAAAGCGGGACAGTTCGCCGAATGGCGCGTTGTCTTGCATGGTCAAGGTTCGGCGTTTGCGGGCCGCTTGTGTGCAGTACGAAAGAGCGACCGCGCGATTCAACAGGCTCATCGGCGCTTGCAGCGCAGAGCGAGCAAGAAGCAAATGATCACTAGGCCGGGAACACTCGAATTGGCTAAGTACGTGATCGTGTTTACGACCTACTCCAGCGGTTCGACGGCGGACGTTTTGAGATCTTACCGTATGCGTTGGCAAATTGAGCTGGTGTTCAAGCGACTGAAGGGTCTCGCCCAACTGGGGCACCTGCCCAAGCATGACGACCGCAGTTCCCGCGCTTGGCTTTATGGGAAATTGCTGGTCACGCTCCTGGCACAAAAATTGATTCGCATCGGGCGCGATATTTCCCCCTCGGGCTACCCACTCTCGCCGCGCAGGACCTTGTAGTCCCTCGCGTGAGTTCAGTTTCGCGCTTCACCAGGTCCAGCAAGCTATCGAACCGCACCTCTCCTTTCAGCAAACGCTCTATTCGTGGAATCAGATTGCACAGGCTCTTGCGGAAAAGTCACGCAGCCGGCTACTTGAATTGGCGAAATGGCATCCCTCGTGAACATCGCTCCAAGACCGACCGATTGGAAACTGCTGCCTGTCAGAAGCCGACTTCGATGCGGAGTCGTGGGCCCCGTCCTCGCCCATAACTTCAGAGTTGCTGACAATAGGGGGAGTTAGGGATTGTTCAAATAGGGTTTCGTTGGAAGCTCTGCGGGAGTCGCGAAATCGGTTTCACGAGAGCGAAATGGCGCTCTTCTCCTGCAAGGGCCATGCGGACGTCTTCTCGACGAACTGGAAGCCATACCGCCGCCAAGGAGTGCCGGAGGATTCCTTGCGCACCACCCGAGCTTGTCCAACATGATGTTCGCCTCGGCTGCTCAGAATAACCTCAACAATCGCATCCTTGACCAGCGAAGACATGCAGTTGCACATAAACCCTTCTGCGCTCACGTTTTCGGTAGTAGTGATTTCCTCGAATGCTTTTCCACTAGCGTCAGTGCCCCGCAATCTTAGGGCAAGTCGCATGCGGACACGCACGTGGGCGCGCTGCTCCGACCGTTTGCTCTGCAGTTCCATGGTGAGCCTGCGCCTGAGTTCATCGAGTCTGAGAGGCTTCTCAAAGTACGCAACGGCGCCAAGGTTTGCGCAATGGTCCTTGTATTTCGCCTCCGTCTCTCCCGTGATAACAAGGATCGGAATCGTAGAGGTGTAACTCAGGGAGCGAAAGCTCTGGCATAGTTCGAATCCGGAGAACTTCGGCATCATGAGGTCCAAAAGAATCGCGTCCGGCTTGTGTTCCAGAGCCAGCCCCAGAGCCTGTTCCGGGTCTACCGTGTCGATGACCTCGTAGCCTTCGGACAAGCCGGCTCGCAGCAGATCGCACATCGCCTTATCATCGTCCACGATCAGGATTTTGTGCACGCGCACACCTCCACTTGAAAAGCTTCCTCCCCGAAGGGACGATTAGTTTCCCTGCTCTTTATCGCGTTGTTGGTTTTCATATTCTTCGCGGGAAATTCCCAGCTTCTTAATTCTGGAATACAACGTTGTCCTTTTCAGACCCAGCCGCGCCGCTGCTCCCCATGGCCCAGCCAGCACTCCGCCGGTTTCACGCAGCACGCGAACAATATTCTCGCGTCGCACGCTTTCCAGCGAGCCGTCGTGGTGAGAGTTTTGCGGGGCCAGGCGTAATTCGCCCAGGGGAACCGTTAGAATCGGACCCTGTGAAAGGATCACCGAGCGCTCGATCATGTTTTCCAGTTCCCTCACATTTCCCGGCCACGTCCAATTCACCAACGTATTCATGGTTTCCGTGGGGATGGTTTCGATCCGCTTTTTCATACGGCGAGCGAAGTCTTGCACAAAATAGCGCACCAGCAGGGGGATGTCCCGTTTCCTCTCCCGCAGCTCTGGCATACGAATGGGAAAGACACTTAGGCGGTAGTACAGATCACTTCTGAACTCCCGGCTGACTATACTCTTCGCCAGATCCCGGTTCGTGGCCGCGATTAGCCGTATATTGACGCGGATGGTATGGGTGCTGCCCAGGCGCTCGAACTCATGATCCTGCAGCACTCGCAATAACTTCGGCTGCATTTCCAGTGGGATCTCTCCGACCTCATCCAGAAAGAGCGTTCCTTTATCGGCCAATTCCAGACGCCCGATCTTCTGGCTGACGGCGCCCGTAAACGCACCCTTCTCGTGCCCGAATAGCTCGCTTTCCAGCAGTCCTGTAGGAATCGCCGCGCAATTAAGTTTGATGAAACTGGCACTGTTGCGGGAACTCATCCGGTGGATGGCACGTGCGATCAGTTCCTTGCCCGTCCCCGTCTCTCCCAGGATCAGCACCGTGGCATCGCTGGGAGCTACGGTCCTGGCTTCATTCAGCACTTGTTTGAGCGCCGCGCTCTCACCCACGATCTCTTCGAAGTTCCGTTCAGAGCGGAGTTCATCTTCCAGATAGACCTTTTCCTTCGTCAGTTTGTCTTTGAGCTTCGCAATTTCACGGTAGGCGTGGGCGTTGTCCAGCGCGACGGCTACTTGCCCCACCACCTGCTTCAAAAAGTCGAGATCCTGGCCTATGAAGGCGTTGTGTTCCTTGCTAGCCAGATTTAAACTGCCCAGAGTACCTTTGTGCGTGACCAACGGAATGCAGCAAAGTGATTGGATCCCCTGTTCGAGCATCTGGCTAACAAAGCTGGACCGAAGCGCCACCAGATCCTCGCGGCTGAAGATCCTAATCTCCCCTTCCAGCAAAGCCTGACCAGCGGGGGTCTCTTTGACGGGGAGCGTCGGATCCGTCTCGAGAAGTCCCTGCGTCAAAGGAGAATCGAGCGGATACAGGGATAGCGCTTGAGCGGCCTCGTCATAAACCGACACACTGGCATAGTCGTGTCCGATCACCCTCCGCAGGAACCTGGAAATTTCTGGAAATAGCTTCTCCAAGTCCCGATTGATCATTAACGTGGCGTTGACTTCCAGCAGCACTTGCAGCCGTTCGGTCTCCTGCTGCAGAGCTTCGCGCGTGAGCGCGTTCTCCACGGCCAAGGCGGCCAGTTCCGTCACTTTTCGCAGCGACCGTAGACTCTCTTCGCTATAGGCACTCACCCGGGGACTACCCAGACCTAAGGCTCCCAACCGTTTTCCCCCAGTTGTCAGAGGCAGGGCGCAGTACGAGCGTATTCCTTTGTTTTTAAGAAGATTCACCACAGAGGGGAAACGGGTTTCGGCGTTTACATCAGGCACCACCAGTGGCCGCTGGGTTTGCCAAGCGATACCGCCGGGCGAGTCAGCGACCGGAACCTCGATCGGAGGGCGGGCAAGGTCGTCGCCCTCCAGCACATGCAGTCGCATAACGTTTCTCCTGGGATCGTGCAGCGAGAAATTGATGATTTCATCTTCAGCCACGTCACTTAGTTGCCCGGCAATTGCAACGAAGAGTTCTGGAAGGTTCCGATGGTGGACCATGAGGTCCACCATCTTGAGAAGCTTGTGATCATCAATTTCAGAACTAGAGTTGGGTTGTGGCACTGAGTTAGACGACATCGCTTACAACATCCTCCTCGCACATCGGGCCGCATTCGTCGACGTGCTCCACACGATTCCGGCCATTTTGCTTCGCCGCATATAAGCCCCGGTCGGCTTGGTCTTACCCACCAGCAGGCGGGCCTTCAGTTCCCGTTGGTCGAACGGTTTAACCAGGTAGTCATCTGCTCCATCCTGCATCGCCTCCAGCATGCCTTTCTTGTCATCCTGCTACGCCCCGCGAACTTCTCTGGTGGGGCAGGATGAAACCCGTTTTTTATCCCCTCGATGCTTTCGCTTTGCCCAGAACTTGCGTGACGGTGTGAATCAAAGCTACAGAATCGTTTTCGAACAGTTTGTCCGACTTTTCCACGCAGGCTGCGGCACCCTCATTTAATAGCTCTTCCTTGGTTGGTTCTGAAAGTGCCGCGAGGACGATCACGGGAATGCTCTTTGTGATGGCATCCCTCTTCAGCGCTTTAAGTAGGTCGAGGCCTGAGATTGTTGGTAACACGAGGTCCAAGACAATCAAATCAGGTAGTGTCTCGCGCGCTGCACCTAGACCCTCCTCTCCGTGGTTCGCGGTGTGGATGGTGTATCCCGCTCGGCTAAGTGCTTTCTGAACTGCGATTCGCATGAATCTGCTGTCTTCGATAACAAGTATTTCTCGATTCTTATCTAAAAGCGATCTGACGGTACGAGCCAAGGCGTCGAAACTAAATGGCTTTTGCAGGAATTTTCCGAAGCCTATCGCTTCGCGGTCTAACGCGCGGTCTGTGTATCCGGACACAAGAACAACGGAAAGCGCTGGCCGCAGCTCCAATGCGGATTTGGCCAGTTCCAATCCTCCCAGGCCAGGCATCACGATGTCTGTGATCAGCACGTGAATCGAGCGATCATGGCTCTGGCAAATCTTCATCGCTTCTTTCGCATTGCCGGCCTCTAACACGGTGTAACCCTTGGATTCCAAGTACACTCGGCATACGTTGCGAAGGACGGCTTCATCCTCCACCAGGAGAATTGTCTCAGTCCCTGCGGATGGCGCATGGACTAGTTGGAGGCTCTCGTCGGAATCCGCAGCAGCGTCGACACGGGGGAGATAAATCTTAAAAATGCTGCCTTTGTCCGGTTCACTGTAAACCCAGATGAATCCGTTGCTTTGCTTCACAATTCCGTAGACCGTCGCCAAACCCAACCCCGTTCCTTTTCCGGCGTCTTTGGTCGTGTAGAACGGTTCGAAAATATGAACTTGAGTCCTGGCGTCCATGCCGATGCCTGTATCGCTGACCGCCAACAAGACGTACTGCCCTGGCGGGACCTCGATGCCTTGGTAGTAAGAGGCGTCCAGTGCCACGTTACTCGTCGCGATGGTGAGACGCCCACCTTGTGGCATGGCATCCCTTGCGTTCACCGCCAAGTTCATGATGACCTGCTCAATCTGACCTCGATCAGCCCGCACTGTACCGACCTGAGGGTCGAGTTCCAGCACTGTTTCGACATCTTCTCCCAGCAAACGTGGCAACATTTTCGCCAGGTCCTTCACTACGTAGCTAAGATCGAGGACAGTTGGTTCGAGCACCTGTTTCCGACTGTAAGCCAACAGTTGGCGAGTCACCGTGGCGGCTTTGGAGCTAGCATCTTGGATGCGGCTGGCGTATTCAACTACCTTCTTGGGGTCAGCAGAGGACTCGTCCAGAAGCTGTGCGTACCCGCTGATAATCATGAGCAGGTTGTTAAAGTCGTGGGCGACTCCGCCCGCTAATCGGCCAACTGCTTCCATCTTTTGGGCGTGTTCAAACTGCTTCTGGAGAGATCGATGTGCGGTTATATCCTCAACAAAGACATCGAACCCGCCCGGAAGTTCGTCATCATCTGGCAGGCGCCGCCCACCGAGTCGCACTGTTATCGTTTTCCCATCTTTACGCTTCCACTTGGCCTCGTAACCAACCGCGGGATCTTCGGCTGCATAATCACGAGCGCGTTGCTGCTCCGTCGAATTGAGATAAACGTCCGCACCTGTGTTGAGGCCCAGAACCTCGTCTGGAGCTTGGTAACCAAGCATGGCTGCGAAGGCTGAATTTGCCATCGCGATGCGACCACTCTGGTCAACGCGAAAAACGCCATAAGGCGCCCTCTCAATAATTGAGCGATACCTTGATTCCGATCGCCTCAGAGCCTCCTCGGACTTCTTGTGCTGGGTAATATCGAAAAAGGTGACGACGCTGCCTACAACCCGACTGTTGTGGCGTACGGGATAAGACCAGTACTCAGCGGGGAAGCTAGTTCCATCCGCACGCCAAAAAACTTCGTTTGTCACATGCGTCCCCTTCCCCTGCCGGAAAGCCTGGAAAATATTGCATTCCTCCTCGGGATAAGCGCGCCCATCGGGCCGGGTGTGGTGCATCAGCGCATGCATGTTCTTTGCAAGCAGTTCGGAGTCGCGACTGTAACCCAACAATCGAAGACACGCGGCATTGCAGAGTGTGCAAGCTCCATCAACATCAATGGAGTAGATCGCCTCCGCCGTGGAGTCGAGCAACAATTGCAACTGCTCTTTGGCCTGCAGTTCCAAATTCAACTTGTGAATCTGGCCCTCAACGCGTTTCCTTTCGCTAATGTCGCGAATCGCGGCCGTCACCAGAACGCCCTCAGCAGTCATTAAAGGACTAAGACTAATCTCGACGGGAAACTCGTGGCCATCCTTGCGAATAGCGTAGAGTTCCAGGCCTGCTTCCATCGGTCGTACGCGGGGGTCACTGAAATATGCTGCCCTGTGGTCTAGATGTCGATCTTGAAAGCGGGCAGGAATCAGTCGCTCGATCGAATGACCAAGCAGGTCCTCGCGGTCGTATCCGAATAGTTTTTCTGTCTGAGAATTGATGAGGACGATTTCCCCAGCTTCATTGACGATGACCATCGCGTCTGGCGTCGACTCAAGCAGTTCACGGAAGGGGAGGATTTTGGTCTTCACAGCAAGTTGATGGCGCACACACTAACCTCTCGATTGGAGAGTGATCTCGTCGCATATGGGTGCCTCGGAGGTTGTAGCGATATTGCTCCTTCCGAAGTGCGCACGAGGGACACCATCGGCCGAATGTTCTGACAACCATCGCGCAAGCCTGACATACAACGAAAGTAGCGCCGCGCACGGTAATGATCTACTTCTCGTTAGTAAAGACGGGCTTGACTTAGCGAAGATGAACTCCCAGAGGGTAAAGATGGGCTCGACATTAGTGAGGATGAGTGTTACAGGTTCAGGGCTTCTTCGGAATCGGAATTCCCATTTTCTCAGCCATCCTGACCAAGTCAGCTACGGAGTCCGCAGCCATTTTTCGCATGAGTTGGCTGCGATGGACCTTGACGGATGCTTCGCTTGTTCCGATGGCGTCGGCTATCTGTTTGCTCAGGAGGCCAGAAACGACCCAAGGCAGCACTTCTCGTTCACGAGGTGTCAGCGATTCGAAGCGCTCCCGCAACACCGCGATTTCAGCGTCTCCTTGGCGCCTGGCCCGATCCCTTTCCAGCGCGTGTTGAATCGCATCCAACAGATCCTGCTCGCGGAACGGTTTGGTGAGAAACTCTACGGCTCCCGCCTTCATGGCTCGCACAGTCATGGGAATGTCGCCGTGCGCAGTTATAAAGATGATCGGAATATGAATGTTAGCCTCGGCCAACTTGTGCTGGAAATCGAGCCCACTGATCCCTGGCAACCTGATGTCGAGGACGAGACAACTGGGTGCATCCGGACGCTTGCTTAACAGGAACTCCTGTGCGGACCCGAATAGCTCGACTTGCAAACCTACCGATCCGATGAGGCGCTTGATCGAACGACGAACCGAGGGATCGTCATCGACCACGAAAACGATAGGTGCGCGCTCGTTCATGAAACACTGCTCCCATCGTTTGGCAGAGTGAATTGGAAGAGCGCACCAGAGGAACCGGGTAGGGTCCACAAACGACCACCATGGGACTCGATGATGGAGCGGCTGATCGACAATCCCATTCCGATACCCTGCGGCTTGGTGGTGAAGAATGGTTCGAAGATACGGCCTACCTGCTCCGGGTCGAGTCCTTTTCCAGAATCCTGAACTTGGATCAGTACAGCATCCGCGTTCTTTGCCGATTTGACGAGAAGCTCCCGTGGCCGGTCAGTGAGCGTACGCATTGCTTCAATGCCGTTGATGACTAGGTTGATCAAGACCTGCTGTAATTGCACACGGTCACCTAGTACGCGTGGCAGATCGGCGGCAAGTTCGAGCCGTACGGAAACACCGCTTAGGGTCGCCTCATGGCGGACAAAAATGGTGACTTCCTGAATCACCTCATTGATGTCCAGTTCAACCCTATCAGGAGCGCCCTTTTGCAACAGCGCACGAATTCGCGAAATGACGGCGCTGGCTCGGGTTCCGTCATTCACAATCTCCGCAATTGCCTCGCGCAACTCCTCCAGATTCGGCGCTCCACTTGCGACTTGGCGCAGAGCAAAATTGCCGTTGTTGACGACTGCGGTTAGGGGTTGGTTGATTTCGTGGGCGATGGACGCGGTCAGTTCACCCATGGAGGCGATTCGCGCCACATGGGCTAATTCCAGTCTGGTTTCGGTCAGGGCCAGTTCGAAGCCCTGAGCGTCGAATCGCCGGTCCACGAAGGATGACAATACCGCCAAACCAAGGACTTGCAAGGTAGCAGCAGCGATTCCGAGCGTACCCAGGGACGAGATGCTCACCGCATGCGACTGGTCCAGAGCTGGGGCTGCGGGAATAAAGGTGGCCGCAGCCATTCCGGTGTAGTGCATTGCTGAGGTGGCCACGCCCATGACCAAGGCGCTTCCCAGCTTCCGCCAAGCGCTGTTCTTGGGCTCATCCCGAAAGTAAAATGCCAGCCACAGCGAAGCAAACGAAAATACGACTGCCAGCACCACGGAGAGGGCTACCAGGCGAAAGTCAAACCGGCATTCCGCAGGCAAACGCATAGCAGCCATGGCGATGTAGTGAAGGGCTGCAATGCCGCAACCCATCATGGCGCTGCCGAGCAAGGCGTAAGTAAGTCCCATTCTTCTTCGACTCACGACCACCAGGGTGAAAGCAGAACAAAGGATCCCCACCAGGAGCGAAAGCAGAGCAGTGGGCCAATCGTATTCCACCGGGACGGGCAAGCGGAAGGCGAGCATTCCGATGTAGTGCATCGCCCAAATGCCGATGCCCATCGCGGCACTTCCGCCGATCAACCAAATCAACTGTGCTCGACCGCGCGTTGCTGTCACCCGTCCGGCAAGATCGAGAGCCGCGTAGGATGCGGATATCGCAATCAAGACCGAGAGAGCGACCTGCGGAAGGTCGTATGAGCCAGTCAACGCCGCGTTTCCAGAGATCATCAATGAGGATCTCCTCTGCCGGCTTAGAAAGCCCAACAGTCACCTTAAAATCAGCAACGTCTTCAACACGACCAGCGTAAGATCGTCAGCCAACAGCTTTGTCCCTCGAAACTCGGTGATCGATCTGTAAATCGTCCCTACCAGTTCGTCAGCGCTCTGTTGCGAGTACATACTCGCAATCTTTGCCAGCCGCGTCGCCGAGTATTGTTCTCCTGCTTGATTCTCAGCTTCGACCGCCCCGTCAGTGTACAGAACCAGAACGTCTCCGTGGCGCAGATCGATCTTGTCACTCTCGTTGTCCGAATTGGGAAGCACACCCAACACCGGACCTCCTTTGTCCAAGGGGACTGGTCGCTACCCGCACGAAGCAGGAGCGGCGGATTGTGTCCCGCATTTGTATATTCCAAGGAACGTGACTGAGCGCAGAGTTTCCCGTAAAAAAGGGAAATGAACCGGTGTCCGCCAGTGATCTCGCAAACAACGTTGTTGAAAGTATGTAACAGATCACTCGTGCTCGGGAATCGCGGCACATCCAGGCGCAGGGCTACTTCGATGGAAGGCATCAGCAGACCAGCAGCCACTCCTTTTCCCGAAACATCAGCAATCACCACCGCAATCTCTCCTGTAGGCAGCTCAATGAATCCATAGTAGTCCCCCGCCACTATCTTGGACGGGTACATTCGTGCTGCGAAGTCAAATCCAGGTACTGTGGGTATGGAACGGGGCAAGATGCTCTGTTGCACTTCTGCAGCCAAGTGAATTTCGTTCGCAAGTTCGTCGCGTTCTCTTGCAGCCAGATCCACCAGTCGCTGTCGCTGCCTGCCCAGCTGATTCACGACGACGACAACGAAGACATATCCAAGAAGGGTGGTCGCATCCATTGTTAAGTGTCGGGTTCCAAGATCACGGATGGGGCCAACAAAGTCATGCAGAACCAGACAGACAATCGAAAGCGCAAGACTGATGCGAAGCGGATGGACTAGAGCGTTCAGAGCTAATGGCAGGAAATACAGAGGAGGGAGGGAAAACGAAGCCACGGATTTGTCCGCGAAGGCTACCGCAGAGATCCCCGCCACCACCACAATGGTGAGAACGAGGACGCTCATCCGCTCATTGATGTAGGGGCCTTCGGTTCTGACCCTACGAAGAATGGTCGACCATCGGGAGGGCGTCATAGCGTCAAGTGAACAGCAGTTTGCAACACCTCATTCGCCCTCGTCACATTCACATAGATCTCTTTCGGGGCTTACAGAGACAGTAGCGCTGATCTCAAACCGCTTCAATGGATTAGCCCAGATAACGCCAGGTCTCCACCGCTCGGCCCAGTCGGCCGCGTGTGTTCCTCCTTGCTCCGATGCGCTGTGGAAATCAACTCGAAGCTGCAGGAAATACCGACCTGTAGTTGCGGGGTAAAATGAGTTATATATAGTATTATCAATAGCTTAGATAGATAATGAATCCCTGTGATATTATGTTAATACACTAAGAAAATCTGCTATTAGACAACTAAGATATTGCAACCTTTTCCGCTGTCGTGCGTCTATTCAAATCGAAAAAACCAGGCAGGGTCCCCTGCCGGGAAACTCAAGAAGAGGAATTTCTTAGCCTGGAGGTTTGAATATGAAGACCCTGAACCGATTTCTCTGGTTCTTCCTACTCGCGTTCTTGCTGGGGATTTCTGGCTCCGCGCTGGGGAGCGATGTAGGAACCGCAACGGCGGCGAGTAAGGACACTGTTCTTACTCAGCAACTACAACAAGATTTCAGCAACCATTTGGACTTCCGCATCGGCTTCCCGAGCGGCACGTGCTGCACGAGCGCACCGAGCACGAGCGGGCGGCCGCCCGCGAGGGACGCCCCGGCGTGGAAGAGCACCGCGAGCACCGCTCGCGCTAACTTGCTTTCAGGGCAGAAAGTGCTGGATGCTCTGAAACAGGCTACCGCGACGGCAAAGAAGGGAAAAGAAGGGGTTGGGAGCGCGGACGCTTATGTCCGCGCTCCGCTTTCCTCAGCAATACCAATTCATATTTCGATTTAAACTTGAGTCTGACATGGTCGAGGACAGATTACGCCGCCGCTTTGACTACTATCTGGGCAAGACCGAGATAGTCATCTACTCCGTTCTCGCACTGTTGCTGGCGGTCACGGCCTTGGTGACCATCGCAACCGCGGGCCAAATATTGTGGATCGGTCTCAGTCATTGGACGGTTGCAGCCCAGACTCTGAGGGTATTGAACCAACTCCTCATTGTGCTGATGCTGGTGGAGATTCTGCACACGGTACGTATCTCCATTCGCTCCCATGTTCTGGTTACAGAACCTTTTCTGGTCGTCGGACTGATTGCCTCAATTCGCCGCATTCTGGTGATTAGCCTGGAAGCAGCCACTCTCACCAAAGAAGGGGCATGGGCGACCGAAGGTTCGAGCGGCATTTTTCACTCTTCTATGATCGAGCTTGGTTTGTTAGGTCTGCTGGTTCTGGTGCTGGTAGTTTCCATTACACTTCTGCGTCGCAGCGCTCCCGCATCGAAAGACTTGTCGGAACTCTGAGGTCCGACTCTTCTTCCCCCAGGATGCGTAAGGATGCCCCCTATCCACAGCCAAGTGCAACGATTCTGGCCGGATGGTCGGCTTTAGCGGCCAATCTCTGCCCATTCTTAGGGCGTGTGAATTTTGTACGCTTCGGTGACGATCTTGCCAGTTTTCTGTGATGACGATGCTCTCTCCGGCGGGAATCCCAGCTGGCTCGTTTTCCAAGTCAGCATCTCGTTCTGCAGCCGAAGCTCTCTGCCGTCCGAGTTCGACTGGCCTCGAAAACGGCCTCTCGTCCCGTATTGTCCCGGAACCGGGACTTCTCTACCTGAAGTGGAAAATCCAACTAGAAGAGAATACAACTTCTCACTCTGCAGAACACGTCGGGTGGTGGTTTCGCAGAGAGCGATTCATTAAATTAAGACCGGGCATGGAAAGTGAGGACAGATCATCTGCATCTGTGCATTGTCGAAAGACACTCAGGGCGAGCTTGGCGGATAAGCCCCCGTCCTGTTTTGCGGGTTGAGTCAGTAGCGCTGTGTATTCACGAACGCGTTCCAACCAACGCGGTTCAGCCTCGATCAGGAGGCAGTGCGTATTATCGCCCTCGAAAATATCCCGATGAAGTTGGTATGGTGGACAGAAGAGCACGCTCAGAGGCTTGCACCGTACTGTGCGCCTTCAAAAACTTTCGTCGAATCCGCCAGATATAGTCAGACAGAAACAGGCACGTTCATGGGCATGTTCAGAATGCCTTGTTCCAGCCGCGTAGCGGACCTGCGTCAATGTTAGATCGGCTATTCGCAGGTCTGCGAGATGGCTGCCGTGGTGGCGCACCAAACCCATCGCGATGTTCTCCAATTCAGAAACCCCTGGCTACCTTTCCGATCCGAGGAGTCGACACGAACATTGATTGTTGCTGGCGATTTGGATTTCTGGCCGACCTTCAGATTGAAGCTCTTGTGCCAGGCGACCGTGGGGGGCGAAAGGCTAGGGAGAGCAGAGCGACAGCAGATAGCACGAACATGCCTAGCCTCCTCAGTCAACGTACGCAAAATGAAGAGAAAAGTTCCCGCCCGGCCCGAAAGGCTGGGCGCTGATTCGTCGCCACTCTAGGCGGCCGCGCTAGCCAAGGGCGCGGCCAACCGATTCCGCCAGCAAGCCGTCCGTAGATGACTCTGGGTGGATGACGGCAAAGCGGAAGTAATCCTTAAGTTAGCGCTTATGGGGCATTGCCCCCGAGCCAGCGGCACTCGCCACAGCCGCATAAGACGCCAACACCTGCACCGTTTGGCTTTCAGGCCCGACGTGTGGGCCGAGCGCACCAACCCCTAACCCAACACACATGAGAGGAGAAAATCACGCCTAGTACGCAAAATGTACCAAAATCATAAGAGCCAGTGCGCCCGCCAGCCTCCATCGCGTGGCCGGAATGTTGTCCTTACGCACCAGAACTTCTTGCGCTGTTGCGCTGCAGTGTCCCATCCACATCAAAGCCCAATACGCCGGAGAAGATCTTGAAAGCGCGGATCCGGACGAAGAATGTCTAAACCGGGTTCGATTTTCTGGTA
>Ga0185299_10005802_pt1 | contig 13575 bp, 20 predicted proteins | sample PaiPotPPA55metaG_FD_128002 | JGI IMG/M metagenome (GOLD analysis project Ga0185299, IMG submission 128002) | Iron sulfur acid spring bacterial and archeal communities from Banff, Canada, to study Microbial Dark Matter (Phase II) - Paint Pots PPA... ...
TCTCCACATTTTTATTAGCTGATCGCGCTTGCGGCGTCGATCTGGCGCTGACGGATGGTCGTGTCAGGCCCGAGCGTGTTATTCACAACGTTGGTGCCTGTGACCTGAACATACGTCCCGCTGCTTTATCAGTCCAACGCATACCAAGATATCGTTTTCTGATTATCCCGTAATAACCGTTAGACATCTGTTTTGCACGGTTTGAAAATTCCATGCCCGCTCTAACATAACCTATAAGCGTTCCATCTTTTCGCCACTCAGCAGCCCAATCTTCTATAGTATTGATTAGGATTCCAGTCCGAACTTCTATCTCTTTCGGACCCCGCTGTTGCCGCAATAATTCTAAAACTTGACTTCGTATTTCTTCAGAATGTGCTCTCATATAATCTCCTAGTAAAAGAATTGGGGAGTGTTACTAGCACTCCCCGCTCGTCGTTCATGAGGCAACGAGAATAAAGCATCAACGATTAGCTGATTGCGGAAGCTGCATCAATCTGTCGTTGCCGAATGGTAGTATCAGGTCCAAGAGACGTGGTAAAATGTACACGATAACTTGTCCATCCCGGTATCAAACCTTCCGGGTCGGCAACAGTCGGCTCAGCGTTCTGCACGATGTTGCATTCGATGTTGCGCCACTCACCGTCACCGAAGCCCGTGTCACCCTTCGCTCCGAGGTTGATGGAGAAAATACCATCGCGACCGAAGATGTAGGTGCGGAGTGCGGTCAGACCTGTGATTCCTTGGAAGTTCGAGGTCTGTGTGACCAGGTTGGTCTGGTAGAAGTCCACGCCCGTAGAAGGCAACGTAATGACTTCGGTCAGATCGACCGAGACGAGACTTTCCATCTTCATCTGACCCACTGGTGTGTGCTTCAGAATGTCGATTGGGGAATCGTTGCTGTTATCAGCCAACACATCACCCAAAGCGAACGGATGGATCACGCCTGCGAAACTCTTAGAGCCTTCGTCGAACGGACGCACGCTGCGACCCGCCAGCGACTGAACGCTGTTACGAATCTGAGAGAGCGACAGAGCGGTGAAGCTAGAAGTGCTCGAAGCGGCCAGTTGGGTCAAAACACTGGCGTCGATGCTCGCTGCACCGTCAGCGGTTGCACGCACGAGTGCGGACAACGATTCGCCAAGACGGTACGACATTTCACGAGCAACGTTCTCGACGGTGTTGTCAATCGCGGTAGCGAGAGACAGCGAAGAGAAGTTCGCGTAATCGGCGTACTCACCGATAGTCGCTGTGGTGGTCAGAACGGAAACGCTCAGAGACGAACCAACCGTCCCTTCCGTGGTCTGCGTGGTGTTTGCAGCCAACGGAACGTACATGAACATCTCGTACTGGTTACCGGAGTTGATCGGCAAGTCGAGGCGTTCCGAACATGCGACGAACGGCGTTTGTGCCTTCAAATTCTCACGGAACTTCTTGTCATAAAACTTTACCGTGGACTGAGGCAGGTTGGAAAGCTGGTTACCCGCTGGGGAGAAAGCCATATTTGTTTACCTGTTATCGACGTGGTTTCGGAGGACGGGTTGCTTCCAACTCGTTCACACGTTTGACAAACGCTGGGTTTGTCATAATCTGCTTCCGATATTCTTCAGAAGACATTACGTCGATGTCTCTCAGAGTCAATGCATCTGTCACGCTTACCGCCATCGCACCCGTAGCGGGAGCAACACGGTTATTCAAGCCTGACGGAACATGACTCTGTCGCTTTTCTTGCGGCACCGGAGCCTCGTTAATTCGAACGGGTTCCACTGCTACAGCCTGCGGTTCCGGCTGTATTTCCGCCACGGGAGTCACAACTTGCGGTTGTGGTGTCTCTGGCAGAACCTCACGCACGATAGGAGAGGAAAGAAGCAATCCGGCTTCTTCCATCTTTGCTTGGGCAAATTCAAAATTCTTAATGGATGGTTTTAGCCCGGTCTTTGTCATCCATTCACAAACTGTATTGATGTTCTCGGTGCACGAATAAAATTCTGGGTGCCGTTCGAGCCACACTTCAGCGTTCTGACGGGCTAAAATCTGCTGCGTCTGTTGCTGCTGTGTATTCAAGGTCTCGCGTAACTGTGCAGGCGGGACGCCAAGCGAGGACTCTAAGAGTCGGTCGCGAGCGGATTCAAACTTCGCAGGGTCGTTCATGTCCTGAGATATCGCGTACCGTTCTTCTGTGGTAAGCGGCTTCTCCTTGAACTGGATAGTCTGCGTAGTTAGTTCTATGTCTGCGGGCAGGGCATCCACTTCGGGAGTTCCGAGGCGGGCCTTGCGTTTTACATCACGCATGCCGAGGATAGAATTGGTGTGTGCTTTTTCCAACTGCGCGACTAATTCTTCCATGGTGGTATAGCTGAATCGTTGCTTGCCGCCGACAGGACGATTATGTTCGTCTACAGGCTGATATTCGTGCCACTTCACTTCAGGCACGGGCGCGACCACGGGCACGACAGCCACAGGCGCTTCTATCACTTCAGGTGTTACGATTGGTGTACCCATACAAATCCTCCTCCAAGGTTACTGCAACTCCGGTATCTCTGTCGCATTCTCAATCTGCGGTTTGCGGTTGGTGTAAGCCACGATCTGGCACTCGCTCTCAATCTTTTCGATGAGCGCAGTGTAAAACTGTGCCACGCCTTTTGCGATGAAGTGAGCGGCGAGAACTTCATCTTGCTTCGCAGGGTTGGTATCAAGCAATTTGAAATTGAACTTGCGAACTTGATCTTCCATAATCCGCTGCATGATTTCAAAGCCGCGTTGCTTCACGCTTGCGGCTAGGACTCCACGCTCGTCTTCGGTCAGTTCCAACTCAATGTCCAATCCTTTTAGTTCGTTTGTCACTTTAAGCACGGCTCCTCCAAGATAATGCTATCGGGTGGCGGTATCCAATTGATCGGGTGTAAAAGCCAACGGAACGTCTAATCCTTCGGCAGATTTATCGCCAAAGGACGTTACTGCGATAATACTTCCGTTCTCGTCAAATACTCCCGAACCTGAATCCCCGCCGAAAGTAGGCAAAATGAATTTTTCGAATTGGACTTTCAAATCTGGGTCTAATTGTTTTTCAGTAGAGTATCCAACGAAGTATCCACTACGATAAACGTCGCTGTTATGCCCCGGTGCTCCCCAGATATGTACAGATTCATTTGGAACTAATGGTCGCTCGTTGATGCTGGCCCACGTCTTGAATGACCGATCTACAAGATAGATTACATGGTCGTTCCCATCAAGGATGGCGGCAATGATTCGAATAGGGTCTTTCTCTGAATCCAATCGAGTAAGATTGCTATCAAAAAAGCAGTGTTGGGCCGTAAGAATCGCGTGTGGTCCGACAACTGTAGCTGAACAGTGTCCGACTTCTTGATTCCAACTATCACCCTCCGTCAGAGAATAGACTGCGATACGGTGTGTGGTTTCGTGCTGTTGTTCTATGGCTGTCTTTGTCACTGCGGATACGTGGACAGGTTCGGTCGTCGGGGCGGATAGACCCAAAGCCAGCATGAGTACCAATATGAAGGTTTTCAACATCTCAATCTCCAAACAGAGCACATATTAGGCTGGTTCTCTTACGAGGCCCTCTGTTCCAGCTTTGTACCTATATATGGGTCGATTAGACCTTAATCGACCCATATAAGATTACATGACTTGCGGTTGCTGTCCTTCTAACCCACCCGTACTTGGTTCGCCCTCTACCGTTTCGGAAAGTCCTGATGCCTTGGCCGATGCAATAACGAGGTCGCGCTTAATGCGATTGTTAGATGACTGGTCTTCCATTTCCTGCTTCTGTTCGAACTTCTGTTGTGTAGACTGCTGGCCTGCTTGCACCTTCGCCGCGTTAATAGCTGCTGGCGAATTCGCTTTTTGCTCCGCAATCTCGGCTGGGGTCATCGGTATGACAATGTCATTACCGTTCTTCCATTCGCTGGCTTCCATCCACATCCTGAAGATGGTGAGAAAGTCAACTTTCTTCCCCTGCTTAGCAAGTGAATCCTGCAACTGAGGATTGTCAAGGAATTGCGTCAACATCGTCATGGACTGAGCCATGGTACGCTTCGCAGACATTGCCGCGCCCGCGAGAACTTCAAAATCCATGACTGCGTCCCAATAATCTTGCATGCCGACGGATTTTGCTAATGGCTTGCCCAACACTTCACCCAGAATGTGGAGGATGGTCGCGTCTGACATTTTGGTGAATACGAGTTCATCCATGATGTATAACCATGGTTTGAACACTTGCTCGATGAAATTGTCCAACGGACCATCGAGCCGTGTCGCGCTCGCGGATGCTTGAATTGCAGCACCCCCGGAAGTACGACCCATGGAGGATCGCGGCCCTGCTGAACTTCCCTGCACCAACTGTTGATCTGCGCCGGATGAGGATTCAGTAGCCTGTTCAGATTCCCTTAATGCCTGCCAAACATCAGGTGGCACCTTCGGGGTTTCCATTAGCTTGAACGCTTTGTCCGCCTCGCCATCGACGGTCATAACCTTGCCGACGCTGGTCTTAATCATCTGGGTGAAATTGTTTCCGTCACGCTTTTTCAGATAGATCGGGTTGACACCGTATGACAAAATTTTGAGAATTGCATTGATCGTGCCCTGGTCAACTCTCTGATTCTGTCCGACGATGAGACCCAGACCCATTCCATAAAACGACTTCGGTCTGTTCCACCAGTTTGCAGATAGGAACGGTACGCGTTTGAATTCGTTGTCGCCCCTGTATAACACTTTCTCGCCCTTTAGGACGATGATCTTTTGTTTCCCATCCCAATACTCAAGCACTTCCAACTTGGTCATCAGCGGGTTAGGCGTATTACCGACGTTGGAATCTTGGGCATGATGGACGGCACCCTTCATATACAAGGCTTGCTCGACCATCTGGTTCGGCGCGGACGGTGACTGCACCGCCCACATTTCTTTTAGATTCGTAGGGAACGTCCATCCCCCCATTACTGCGGGATTGATTTTCGCTTCCTTTTCTAATGCAATGCGGATAGAATCTACTTCGTAAAAGTCCATCGAACGAACGTCAATAACCCATCGCGATTCGCGAATATCTGAGACAGATAACTTAGGGTCTACAAGAACCGCATCCAGTGGACGATGCTCGAAGAATGGCATGGGCACGACCTTAGTCGTAACCGTAATCTTGGGTGGCTCATCCGTAGGAATCGTAACCGTTGTTGACTGGCCGTCAGGCCCGACTTTTTCTGAAATGATGGCGGCTTTGCGCTTGGACGTTGTAATCTCTGTCCAATCATATCCCCACTTCCATATACCTGTACCGAGGTGAGCCATTGTTTCAAGACCCCACTTCGTCTCGGTCTTAAACTTGCTCTTGTCAAGTATGTATGAGAACAAAGCTGTCTTCGCGTCCGTAATTTCCTGCTTAACGCCTGGGCGCGGGCGAAGAATCATTGGCGGGTCATCATAGAACATGCCCTTATACAATTGCGGAACGACCGAGTTACAAATCTTCGCAACGGTAAAACGTACAACATTGGGTTCGAGAACGTACGTGTTTTCGTACACCGTCATTGGACGAGGTGCTTGGAATAGCAAGTCGGCATCGCGCCAAAGCAGATTCCACTGTTTGTTCAACAGAAAATCCCTGGCTGCTTGGGATGACTGGACGACAGTTCCCAGATGCGCGGAAAGGTCACCCTTCACTTCTTTTAGTTCGCCCGATTTGTTGTAATTCTCACCCGTAAGTTTTTCGTTCGGGTTACCGTCGCTGTGCAGTTGGTCGTCGATTAGTTCGGGCATATCACTCTACCTTTATTCCAAGGCACTCGGCCTTTATTAACCTGACCTACCGTGCGACGAAGTTTCTCATCTGCCCACGTTTTTAGATTCGATTCACGAGATTTATTACGGGTCGCTTCAGAAACGGGACGACCCTTCATTGACTCGCTAATCTTACGACGAATTTCAACAGATAGTGTTTTACCTTTGTGGGCTGCGCTTAATCGGCGGCAGGTTTCTTCTGAAGATACTTTACCTTTATTCCAAGGAATTTGACCCTGACTTAACACGCTAAGTTTTTGACGGGTCTCTGGAGTGTGTTTATACCCCGACATTCCTTCGCCGCCATCCGTCAAATTTCTCAAGCACCCAGTCCCTAAATCGTTACGACCATAGTAGGCAATTAGAAATCTCTCAGCAACAAAGGCGTCTGATTCTGATGGCCACTCCTGTGTAATAATTCGGGCTAAATCTACCGGAGGACGAACATGATGATTTTGGCGAATGAACCCCCTATCGCCTTTTCCTTTGCCTGCATAATAGGGCGTCCCGTCTTCACGAAGCCACAGATAAGTATAGAAAGTTTCCATAATCCTCAATCATAGAGTCCGGCCTGTTGTAGTGGGTCACTATAACCCCCAGCGAAGTCCTGCTGGGCCTTGACCGCATCCTGCGTAGACATATCAGGATTTTCCAGAGCCACGTTGAGCGCTTTCTGTTTGAAGCATTTCTCGTAAGTGCCCTTGCCGTATATGTGATCGTACTGCTGTTTCTGTTGTGAACTGATGACGAAGTCGGGGGAGGCTTCCTGCTTCTTGCCTTCCATGTCCGCGTATGAAGAGAACTGGTCAACAAGAATTGAAAGTGCGCTCACGATATCGTCGTGCGTTCCGGCTGCGGTTCCGAAATTGGAGAGTTCAGTGTACAATTCTTCTAGTCCAACCATCTGGTTAGCGAACAACATGCGGTCGTCTCCAAGGTATCGGAGAACAGGCTTCGCCTTCTGATCTTTCGCAGTAGCTTTGCTGCCCTTTCCAAGCGGCACAAACTCAATCGGTACACGTACACGCAACTTGTCCATCTCTCGGTAAATTTCTTTCCCGAGCCATTTTACGCCAACAGATTCCTCGATGCACATACGTGCGGGTCGCCATTGGTTCGCCACAGATGCGATCTTTACAGGCAGTTCAAATTCGTTCCACTTACCACGAGCCATGTCAATGATGTAAAACCGCCCGCCGTAAATGAGGGCAGTTATCATAACCGTGTAATCCGCCCAACTCTTCGTCGAGTAGGCCGTGTCAATGCAAGTGACAACCAACCCCGATTGTGGGAGCAGGTTGGAGTGGACTGTCCGGCGTTCTAGCAACTCACGCGGAAATTTTACCGTGTGTGCTCGCGTCGGATCGTTCAGATACTTGATCGCAAAACCTTCAGCGTCATGCATCTCGCCGCGAAGGAATTGGTATGTCAATTGGCCTGGGACGTTGAACCACAACTCGTAGTCCGACTCATGCATCTCGGATTCTACTTTACCCGCCTTCACTGCGGCGGCATTCGGCCACCAGCAAGGACGCAGGTACACTTTCATGTTGATAGGGTCGCCAGATTTTTCGCATTTTGCGATGTGCTTCATGTCCTGGCCGTACGTATCCTCGGAATCATACCACGTTCCGATTTTATCGTAGAAGCCGTATGGGTGAAGCATGGCTTTGTTGATACTGACTTGTTTATTGACGTTAATAATACGGTCAACCGTGCGACTGTTTTCGTTGGTTACAACGTCGTCCAACTTCATGATGCCCGCGTGCCAACCAGATAAGTTCTGGTCTATGGATGCGGCCCAAACTGTGGACCCCGTGCCCTGGACAGAACTGGCTGGTGTGTCAAATTCCGACTCGCGCCCATCATCCTTGGCTATACAGTGTTCCGCGAACAACACTTGAAACATGAACGGGGTATCGTCATCCAATGTTCGGGGCTTAATGGCTATCTTCGTCTCGAACAAGTTGACGTTTTCCATCGTCCCTTCTTCAAGTTTGAAGAAGCCCTTGATTTCGGTAACGAAGTCCTTCGCCAACTGCAACACGCCTGTAAGAATGATGACGGTGACTTCCGGGTAGTTTATGATCCACTGCACGGTATCAGCCATGTCAATAGACGACTTGAAGCCGCCACGAGGCACGAGCAACAGGCGCTGTTTCTGGTCTACATACTCTTGCGCGAACTGTTTGAAAGTTTTTACCGTCGGGTCTTTGTGCACGAAAAACTCATTGCAGATTTCCTGATGGGTGTCATGTGTCGTCCCGTCGATCCATACGTACGTCTTATCCGTTGTATCCTTATACTTCTCAAGAAGATGGCATAGCGCAAACAGGTTGGTTTGAGCCATGAACCGATACCGCAACATACGGGTTAGAGTTTCTGGTTGTTCGTCAATTACTACCTTGTAGGCCCGACAAACTTCCATTACTAACTGTTGATGCGCGGACTTCATCTTGGTAAAACTCTGGTAGGCCCTTTTATCCATTTCTTCGGGCGACATGCCTAAATGTTGATAATCTTTATCCAGCAGATGCTTCTGAAACCAAATCTCCAACTGGTCTACGAGCACGATTCCTCCAATATTCTACGTAATCTGCTGCTTTACGAAGAAGTTCAGGGGTTAATATAAAGCCGATTCCTTGGTTACATCTTTGACAAAGGAATCCCCGACGTTGCTCCGTTTCATGATCGTGATCGCTGTGTAGAACGCCTCGCGAGTCAGGACTCCCGCAGATGGCACAAAGTCCCTCTTGCTCAACGTACAAGGCTTCGTATTCTTCGGGTGTTCTCCCTGTGTTACGAATTCGTTGTCGAAGGAAAAGAGATTCTCGTTCTATGGTCGATAAACCTTTATATCGGTCGTCTGCTCTATCAAGAACACAAGTTCGACAACACCGTGTACCTCGATTACTGACATAGACATTATCTCCTTGCAAGGAATGTCCACGCCTACAAAACAGTCTTGAATGTATTCCACGTTTCATATTTTCTCCTAGTATAGAAAAGGGCGATGTACTAGCACCGCCCGCCACTCAGGTAATTAGTCTGGTGGATAAAAACTTTATCACAAACTTAGCACGTCACCGGACTCTGGCCCACTGCGCCTGGACGACCTGTTGCTGCGACATGGTTGTCGCCGCCGCGTTTCGTACCTTCCGAAACCTTGTTACTTACCCCGACTGGCTTTGTTTCGTAGTCAGGATAGGTGGTCTTGCCTTTGCGTTTTTCTGCTGCTTTGTTGAATGCCATAATTCTCCTTATGCTGCGGGTGCTGCCGGGGCTGCTGGTGGAGCGCCCGAAGCGGTCATCTGTGGTGTACCAGCGGGTGGTGCGCCTGCATCTTCGTTCGGCGTCCCTGCGTGATCGTCCATGTGCTGGTGAAGCGCCGTAATGTCATTCATGACATGAGTTTCATCTTCATGCGCGGGGTGGTGATGTACGTGTTTCACGATGTGCTTGCCATTGTGAGACTTCGTAATCTCCATCCGCTTGATTTCTTTCTTGGCGGGTTTTGCTTCAGTACGTCCCGGCACGTGTGCGTAAATATCTGCGGCCATATTTTTCTCCTTGGGCACTACTGCTTCGCCTTCGTGCAGTTTGTAATTGCCCGTCTTCGGAACGTAATCCGTTCCCTTCTTGAAACTTCCAAGCGGCCTAGTCATCTGGTCTACTGGGATTCGTACTTCGCCCTTACGGTCTCCAAACTTCGCGTGCTTGTTAATCTTGTCTGGATTCTCCTGGGGCGGGGTCGCCTTCGGCATCTCTGGGGCCACGTCGTTTACCACCGCGTTCGTCTCTCGAACATGTGATCTGAGACCAGGCCCTTCCTTCATGATATTTTGTTCTGGCATACTATCCTTTTGGGGCAATCCCCTAGTCTCATGTTCCAAATCAACTTCATCTCTTCGTAGGTTAAGAGGGCACCCTTCATCGTATTACAACGTGTGCAACAGGGTACGGAATTTTCAGAGGTATATCCAAGACTGTTGTCTTTTCTATCTAAACCGTATCCCGCCTTGGGCAGTGAGCCACCGCAGTATTCGCAAGGCATTGAGATGATCTCGGTGAAAATATCCCGAGGAATAGTCATCAACATTCCTAGTCGTTTACAACGTGCTCGCAGCGTGGCAAACTTATATGCCACGGTATAAGAAGACTTTAAACGACGTTCGAGATGGGCCTCTCTGTTATGCTCTCTCCATTGCCTATTATCTTCGAGAATCTGTTCTCGATGTTCTTTTCTCCACTGCTGCATATATGTCATAATTCTCCTTGAAAGAATAGAGGAGTGTTCAAGGCACTCCTCTCCGACAGTTAATTAGACTGTAGGTTTATAACTATTTTCGACTTCGTTCCACATTTTGTGCGCGGTGTATAGCATACCCTGTCCAGGGTCGTACGGAGGGTATAACACCTTGAAAATCTTTCTCGCCCGATTGAAGGGCTGGGGCAATTCACCGATAGATCGCATGAATAACAGAGCCGTTGTCGGCCCTCTGCTGTGTCCTGCGTTACAGTGTATCAGTATCTTTTTACCCTGTGCCCACATCTCCTGGGCGAATTCAATGCCCTGAAGAATCATCTTCTCGGGAATGAACGCGGGATCGTCCACGTCTATCAGATTCATCGCTGCGTGGTCACCCTCGCGGGCGAACAAATAATCTTTACCTTTCGGAGCACCCATGGTCGTATACCCAAGAATCTCTCGGTGACCATCAGGGCCGTCTTTAGCGGCGGTAAGTCTTGCGTACCCGCGTTTCTTCGCTTCGGGTACATCCTCGTCACTGCCTACCCAAAGTCTCGGGATTACTTGTTCCATACGTTCTCCTCAGACAGTGATAGACCAAGAGATTTGAAAGCATCAGCCACATGCTCACGAAAGTGATTATTGTCTTCGCGATTCGCGAATAGTGAACGTCGTCTGCTGGCTAACTTCTTACTGTCAGTCCCGAATACCGACAAATAATCACATGGTCTTTTCGGAAATGCTGTGGACCGGATGACCGCAGTCGTAGCAGATTTGAGTTTTCGATTCCGAGAATCAGGGCCGCGTAGCGCAACTAACGTGTTCCACAAGTCTTCGCTGTACTCAGTCCCAGACAACATCCTCTGAATTTGATTGAGCGCACCACGAAGAGTCTTGGGAGTCATTTTCGGGTTTGCCACCTTCCGTTCACATCCACGTAATCCGTTTCTAGACGTTTAGTGATCTGGGTAATGGTGCGATGATACTTTTCCTGAAATTCAGAATCCGACATGAACGCTATGTCCCATGTCAACTGATCGGTGTGCCAACTGGCAGGAGCCGAAAATTTCTTTTGAGCGTACTGACATCCGTTCATTACCCCTCCAAGGTGTTAAAATACCTTCCAATTACCGCCCGAAAATCAAAATTACGATAGCGCCGACAAGGACAATCGCGCCAAAAATTTTGTAGCCCAAACCCAACTCAGTCCAGAATTTCATGGCTCTCCTATCTCTGTTCGACGTTGTATCCCAACTTGCTCAGGATGATGTTCTCAAACTCGTACTGAAGCACGACCGGAATCTCGCTCGCCGCTGCGTACACTCGCGGACGCGTCCAGCAGAACGTAATGGCATGGCAGGCTTGGTATTCCAAGAAGCCGAATCCTTCGTCTACGATGATCGTACCGGACGGGTCTTTATCCTTCGACCAGTACGGGTTGACCTTGACCAAATCAGCGATGGTCGTATCGGGCACGGCGATGACCGAAACATTACTCGGCTGAACAGTCGCCGCTCTCGGGTCGGCGGGATGCGTCCCGCTACCATAGGCGCTGTCAGGGAAAGCGTTGGTTGACAAATTCTTCTGTGCTGCCTTCCACGAATCCAGCAACACTGCATCAGACACATTCGTGTAATTATGGAACTGTGCGCTTGGGGTCAACAGGCTCAGAACTCTGAACCACAACTGCATTGGCATTTCGAGGAAGAAGCTATGGAGAAACCGTGAAAACAAACTCGTGTACTGCCCGGTGATGAACTTCATGATGCCTCCTACTCCGTTGAAACAATCTTAGGTGCTGCTGCGGCTTTAGCCTTCAGCATCTGTTGTTCGACAAAAGATGTCACAATCACGTTTGCAAAATCCGCTGCGAAGGACGCATGGACTTCGTCAATTATGTGGTGAATGTTGCGGTGCTTCCACTGCTTCGCAAAGGCGAGTGCCTGTTCGGTTGTCGCGATTTTAAGCAGTTGCATTAGTCACCCCCGTCGCGGCATGTCGGGCTTTCAAACTTTCAAGCAGTGGATCGGGACTAGAGATTGACGAGATGGAAGGTTGGCCTGAGTCACCTGTCAACCCCGGAATGCCATCAAGGTGCGCGAGCAGCTTCGCCGCTTCGAGCATGATGCTCAATTGCGCTGCCGAGTGGCCTTCCTTGTTTAGCATGATCCTTTTTAATGCGCCCGCGTAAAAATCAGTGCACTGACCCCGTCGTCTTTTGTTTGGCATATCTTTCTCCCCCGAAAGTCTAGTGCGTCTTCTGGTGCTTCTGGTCCCTTAAACTGATTCACATTCAATAAAGGGTCTAACAGCGATGAACTCAAATCCCTAGGGAATGTATCCATACAAAATCTCTCCTGACAAATACTTGGCTCCTTGCGACAAAGTTGAAACTTTGTCTCTGGCTCCTCCTAGCATGACATTACAGCCATGACAGAGTATCCCTCTGGTTTGATTAGTAGTGTGGTCATGGTCAGTGTCCCAACCAAGTTTAGTTCCTGAATCAGACGTTCGACATATGGCACATCGTCGCCCTTGGCTTTCGAATAGAGCGTCCCATTGCTCAAGAGTCAATCCGTAATCGCGTAAATAACGTCTAGCCTTCTCTTCTTTGCTTCTACGTTCAGTATTGCGAATATGATAATCCGCAAAATATTCTTTCCTGCTCTGGTAATCTTGTGGCATATTCTCCCTTCAAAGAGAATGGGCGATGTTGAAGCATCGCCCGTCACCTGATAGCGAATCAGGTGATTATAATATTTGGGGCCGCGAGCAATTGGCCGAAGGCGATCTTTCGAAGCCCCAAAATCTTACTGATGTTGAGCGTCTTGACTGAGACCATCCTGTGAAGTTGATCCCACAGGCGGGGTCGGAACAAGGCCCACGCCGGACGTACAGACTAACGCGTTTCCGACATTGCCTGCCGTCCCGTCCACCTTCAACTGTGAAGACCGCTGAACAGTGCCATTCGTCTGCTTCTGAGGCGGTTTTCCGGGGTTCGTGTTAATCACGATGGTTCCTGAATCACGCGGAGTGATACCCGTGGATGTGTTCAAATTCGCGCTGGTTGCCGCGAGTTGATATTGCTGTGTAATCCCCTTGGGCTGGACGCCTGCTACTCCGCTGCCCGCTGGTTCTAAAGTTGCGCCTGCCATATGTTTCCTTTCCTATCGACTGTGGCGATCCCACCAATTTGTTACTAACCCGCTCGCGTCATACCTATATCCGCCGCGCCCGATCTGCACGGGTACAGGTTTAGAAAACTGCTCATGACAGGCGTACATCTTTGCCTTGTCATAATTTCCAGCGGACAACTCTACCGAGATGATGTCGTTATTCACGTTCGGAAGGCGTGGCGCAATTGCGTACTTGGACACGTTCAAAGGAGAATCATTGCGGATAATCTCGCCGCGTTTGACGGGCTGGGACAGAGCCATACCTATCCACCAATCCTCGCACCAGTACGTCACCTTTGAATTTACGATTATCTGTGCAGCTTTGGCACTTAACCAATAGCCGCCGCCAAAAATGTAGCTCTC
>Ga0185299_10005804_pt1 | contig 13571 bp, 13 predicted proteins | sample PaiPotPPA55metaG_FD_128002 | JGI IMG/M metagenome (GOLD analysis project Ga0185299, IMG submission 128002) | Iron sulfur acid spring bacterial and archeal communities from Banff, Canada, to study Microbial Dark Matter (Phase II) - Paint Pots PPA... ...
TGGCAATCTCGATCTCTCCGACGACGTGCTCGCGCAAATGGACATCGTCATCGCCAGCGTCCACTCCGTCTTCAATCAGGAGCCCGCCAAGATGACCGACCGCCTGCTGAAAGCCATCTCGAATCCGAATACTTCCCTGATCGGCCATCCCACCGGTCGCATCCAACTCCGCCGCGATGCCTACCCCTACGACATGCACGCCGTCCTCGCCGCCGCCGCAAAACATAAAGTCGCCATGGAATTAAATTCCTACCCCGACCGCCTCGACCTGAACGACGTCCACCTCCGCCAAGCCAAACAACAAGGCGTGAAAATCGTCATCAACACCGATTCCCACCACACCTCCCACATGGAAAAAATCCGCTACGGTGTCCTCCAAGCGAGACGCGCCTGGCTGACAAAAGAAGATGTACTGAACACGCTTCCTGTACCGGAATTCGCGAAAGCCATGAAACACGCTTGGTGACCTTATCCGGTGGATCGGTTGGACTGCCCGAGGAGGTTAATGTCAGCGCCAAAACAAACCTTGTCATTCCGACCGAAGCCGGAGCGCGAGCGACGGCGCAGCGGAGGAACCTGCTTTTCTTGATCTCTGACAAGAAAGCCGGCGGTGCCCCATCGGGCATCCCGGCACCAATCGGAGGCATCTGGCAACAGGGATGTTGGACCGTCCGAGGCACTACCCGGAGGAAGAATGCGGAACCTTCTGCTGGCATTTTCCGCCATGATAACTCTCTGCGTAACGATGGCGGCTCAAGACAGATCCCGCTTCGAAGTGTTTGGCGGGTATTCTTTGGAACGCATCGCCCCTTGTGGAGTGCTGGGATCAGGGGAATATCCCTGCAACGCTGAAACGGGCTTTCTTGCGCCGACGACCAGTTTTAATGGGTGGGGCGCGGCCTTCAGCGCCTATTTCACCAGGTTCCTTGGCGCTACAGCTGATTTCAGCGGTCACTACGGTCCGTACAATAACGCTAATTTCACTCCCAACACGTCGACTTCGCGATATAGCTATATGTTCGGGCCCGTCTTCGCATGGCGGTCGCCCAGGGCCACACCGTTTGCCCACTTCCTACTCGGGGCCACTTCCGAGAGTCTTGCGGGTTACATTGGGAATTACAACGTATTCTCCTGGGCGGTAGGTGGCGGGCTGGACTTGAGTGTAAGTAAGCGTATAGCAGTTCGATTCGCAGAGTTGGATTACGAGTCGGTCCACGTGCCCGGTAACGCGGCCGCTAACGGACTTCGCTATTCAGGTGGGGTGGTCTTCAGATTCTAGGACGGCTGCCCACTCTCCGTTCTTGAAGGGTGGGATTCCACCAGCGCGGTCCGAAGTTTTCCACAGCTTTAATTCGCTGGTTGTGACGAACAACCTTTACTGAGGTTTTGGAATGCAGCAAGCTGTAAGGCATGTGCGCGAATTCCGCATCGAAGTCCGCAACCCCATCGAACGCTCAAAGAGTCGCCTCTAAGTCCTTGTTCCCTAAGATTTTACCCATAACCCATTTAGCCTCAAGATTTTGCAAGTCGGCGAGGCATATCTCTGCCCTAACCCAAACAAAGTAGGGATTTTATCAATTTGAACCCAAAAAAAGTTACATGCGACATCCGGCCCCAAAAGACTGCGCAAGAGTCCAAACTCGACTGACCGCCCGCGAACCGTCGCCTCGTTCCTGCGCCCTCCGAGTTGGAAAATGAAAGTAGACATACTTCGCAAAGTGGAAACCAGCGAGTCAATCACCGGAGAGTTTTGGCTGGATGGCGTCAAGGAATGCTATTACCTGGAGCCGTCGCGCTATACGCCGTTCTACTCCGGCCACCCGTGCATCGAAGCGGGAACCTATCAAGTGGTGCTGACCATGTCTCCGCATCTCGGGTACGTATGTCCCGAGGTGCTCAACGTCCCGGGCCGGACTGAGATTCGCTGGCACATCGGGAATTTTCCGAACGAGGTGCTGGGCTGCTGCGTGGTTGGCACTGCGGTAGCCATAAATCAAGTCGAAAATTCGAGGGCCGCCTTTGACGCCTTAATGGCAAAGCTTCACGGGCAGAAGATTCTCGCGGAGTATCACGATCCCATCTCGCTTCTCGCCGGCGCGGCAACGCATGAGCGCCCATCTGAAGTAGAATCAGCCTTGCGAGAAGCGCCCATGCCTGATCAAACTCCAGTCCCTCCGCCGCCAGCGTCCGAGCCTGCGCAGCCAGTCGTTACCGCGGCCCCTGCGAGCAAAGGCCCAACCATCAACATTGGCGAAGAGTACGGCACGGCCAAGAAAAATCTGCCGCCCGCCAAGATCGTGCTGATTGCCATTGGCATCGTGCTGGTCGTGGTGCTCATCGCTTCGTTTCTGAAGCGCGCCAAACCGCAAGCCTCCGGCTCTCTCGACAATGTGGCCGCCGTCGAAATCCCCGGACAGGGTTCGACCATGGTCGCGCTGACCGTCACGGTCCACAATACCAGCGAGAAGATTCTTTACGTCCACACCATCGAGAGCAAGCTCAAGGCGGCCAGCGGTGAAGACTCCACCGCCGAAGCCGTTTCCGCCGTCGATTTCGATCGCTACTATCAGGCGTTCCCCATGCTGAAAAGAGGCGCGCAGCCCGCTCTCCCGCCCGAAACCAAAATCCAACCCGGCGAGAGCATCACGCGGACCGTCATCGCGGCCTTCCCCGTGACTCTCGACGCATTCAACCAGCGCAAGTCGATCAGCGTCGTGATCTGGCCCTATGACCAGACAGTGCCGGTAGTCTTGACACAATGAAAACGCCACGCTTGCGCGAATGCGCCGAATACGTTTCTATAACAGCATGAAGAATCTCCGGAACCCTATCCGCGTCCTCCCCTTGCTGTGTGCACTTCTACATTCCACGCTGGTCTCCGCCGCTCCGGCCAAAGCGCACGGCAAATATATTTTCTACGTGGGCACCTACACCGAAGACGGCAGCAAGAGCAAAGGTATCTACGCCTACCGCTTCGACTCGGAAACGGGCCAGGCCACGCCGCTAGGCCTGGCTGCGGAAACCACCAATCCATCCTTTGTGGCTTTACACCCTAACGGCCGCTTCCTTTACGCGGTCAACGAAGTCGGCAACTACCAACGCCCGAACAGCGGCGGCGTCAGCGCATTCTCCATCGATCATGCCACCGGAAAGCTAACGTTGCTGAACGAAGTGCCGTCGCGCGGCGCCGATCCCTGTTACATCACGGTCGACAAAACGGGAAAATATGTTTTAGTGGCGAACTATACCGGCGGCAGCATCGCGGTTTTTCCAGTACTGGCGGATGGAAAGCTCGGCGAGGCCTCGGCTTTCATTCAGCACGACGGCCACGGCACGAATCCGCAACGCCAAGAAAAAGCCCACGCCCACTCCATCGATCTCTCGCCCGACAATCGTTTCGCTATGGTCGACGATCTGGGCCTCGACGAGTTACTCGTCTACAAGTTCAATAGCGCCAACGGATCGCTCACGGCCAACAATCCGCCCTTCGCCAAACTCGATCCAGGAGCGGGCCCGCGTCACTTCGCGTTAAGCCCGAGCGGTAAGTTCGCCTACGTGATCGCCGAAATGCACTCGACAGTTACAGCGTTTTCGAATGACGAGAGGACGGGGACTCTCAAAGCCCTGCAAACCATTTCCGCGCTCCCCAAAGATTTCACTGGGCAGAATGACGACGCAGAAATCGAGATCCATCCATCCGGTAAATTTCTCTACGCTTCCAATCGCGGAAGCGACACGATCACTGTATTTAGCATCGATCCGGGAAAAGGCACGCTGACGCCGGTCGAATACACCCCAACGCAGGGCAAGATCCCGCGCAGCTTCGAAATCGACCCCACGGGCAAGTTTCTCTTCGCCGAAAACCAGAAGTCGGACAACATCGTCGTCTTCCGGATCGATACCAACACCGGCCACCTCACGCCCACGGGGCAGGTGCTAGACGTGCCTTCGCCAGTGTGTGTGAAGTTTCTGAAAGTCGATTGATTCGTAGAGACGTAGCTTGCTACGTCTCTGCCGGCAGCAGATCGAATGATGGTGAGAGAGACGTTGCAAGCGTCTCTACTATTTCTTCTGGATAAATCTTCGGCGCACCAGGTGGGTATTAGCGTCCGGCTTGATCTCATCGTACTTCAAGCAGCTGATCGAGCCATCCACTTCCAGCACCGCAAGCGCGACTTGATCACAGCCATGAATCCCATGCTCCCGCAAAGCGCGATGCAGTTCATCCATGCTAACGTGCTCCCGCGCCATGTGCGACTCGATGATCTTGCCATCGTGAATCAGCAGAGAAGGTTCGCCCTCAATCAAACGCCGGAATCGCTTACTCCCACCCGAAACATCGGCGACCAGATAATTCAGAACCAGCAGCGTGGCCGCCGCCACAGCGCCGCCCAACAGCGACGTGTCCGGTCCGGTCATCGCATTCTGCACGGAGTTCGACAAAAGGAGCAGCAGCGTGAGATCGAACGGAGTCATCTGCCCGACTTCGCGCTTGCCGCTCAAGCGCACGCCGATCAGCACCAGCAGATAGATGACGCCGGTGCGCACCACAATCTGCAGCAGAACGTGGCCGCCGGGAAAAAACGCTCCGCTCATAAATTTGGGTTAGTTCGCCGTTACCGGCACTGGAGCATTTTTCGGCGTGCTCAAATAGCCCGTGGCTTTATTCTTGTCGACGCTCCACACCACCAACTCGAACAGAAGATGGTCGCGCCCGGAGTAGAACTGAATCGGTTCGGCGACGTTTCGGTCCTTCTTTTCAATCGTTCGGTCGTCCGCGGTCACATTCACCGTGAACTTGCCCTTCTTGATGTCGGCCTTCTTCAGCTGCAGACTCACGGTTGATACCGGCTGGGGCTTGGCGCCCTTCAGCAGCGTGAACTCGTAGTAGTTCCGGTCGCCCTTGTGCTTCAGCACGTCCAGGTCGCCCTGCGTGTGAGCAATCAATCCACTCTGTACACCCAGATCGCCAATCGTGCTTTGCAGCTTGGCTTTGGTGGCATCCAGATCGGCCTTGGTTGCGGCCACGTCGGTGCGCACACCGCCCACGTCATTCTTCACGCCAGAGATTTCCCCACTCACCGTATTGATCTGCGCCTTTTGTTCATTTTCCAGCCGGCTTACCGCAGCTAGTTGGGCGGCCTGCAACGTGGCGGCGCGCTGTGCCAGTTCTTTCTTGGTCATGCCGGCCTGGCGGGCCAGAGTTTCTTCCTGCGCTTCCGCAGTCTGCATCCGGTTCTGCAATTCTTTGACCTGGGCTCGGCTCGCGCTGAGGTCCTGAGTTAGTCTCTCTACATCGGAATGTGTAACGTACTGGGCGTATCCGAACGCCGCCACCGCTAAAATCGCCAGCACGATCAGAATCCATTTCCCGGCATTCGACTGTTGTTCTATCTGTAGATCGCCTTCATCGGCCATACACCTTCCTCCTCAGGAAGCTATTGAATGAATTGCAGGGATACCTTTAATTGTTGAGCAGGATCACCAGAGTGTCAACTGGCGCGTGTGCTCGCGCGGTCCCGCGCGGGACTATAGAAAGAATGATTCTCAAACCACGAATCGAGAGGGTCACGAAAGACCAGCGCGGGCAAGAACGCCCGCGCCACCCTTGGTCATTTGAATTTCCATCGCGTCGACTTACTCTGAAAATGCTTCTCCCACAGGCCGAACACTACCCGCGGACGGACTGCAAAGACAGGCTCCTTCAGCGAGAGAATCTCATCTTTCATCGTCCCCATATCGAAATCATATTTGGCTTTGTACCTGGCTAGAAATTTGCGGCGCGCGGGGACGTCGGCGATTTCGGCGACACCTTCGACAATCACGGCTTCATTCGCGAGTTCAGTGCAGACGATGCAGTTCGCGTTGTGCTCGAGATTACGGGCTTTGCGTGACTTGCTACCGGTGCTGAAGAGCAGGCGTCCGTCCTGCCACAAGCCCCAGACGACCATTGTGTGAGGAGAGCCGTCGGGCTTGACGGTCGTGATCCAGTAGTTGTGCGATTTCTTCAGCCGCTGCTCGGCCCAACTCCAGGGCAGTAGACCTTTACTACCTTTGGGTAGTCCGTAGCCAGGCATGTGTGGACGACTTGGTCTAGGTTTCAGACTACGTGGTGAGATCGGCCTGGTGACCATTGGAACAAAATTATATGGGCTCTCAACTAAAGGTGTTCAAGCCCCAACTCATGCAGCTTCTTAAGCTCTCCGTTTATCAGGTAGCCTTCAGGAAGAATTGCGTCGAAAATTGCTTCGTCACTTCCAAACTCAATGATGATGGTTCTCTTGATTGCCGCCTCTAGCGCACCCTCGTCGGCCAGCGCCCGAATTGACAAGGCTTTACGCTTGCGCTCAACGTTTTCTACAGCCGCCATCAACTCCGCACAACCTTCAAACGTCCATCCGTCGATGGGACAATGAAGGGATGAATAGTAGTGAGCGGAATTGCATCGCCAGTATGCCCTTCTCACTTGAATACACCGTCTTCGTCAATCACAGGTTCCTCTTGGTCCACTGATCAAGGCGATCCAGCGCCTGCTGCAGGTTCTCCAGTGAATTGGCGACGCTGAAGCGCAGGTAGCCTTCGCCAAATTCGCCGAAGGCGGTGCCGGAGAGCGCGGCGACACCTGCCTGCTCCAATAGAGCATCCGCCAGCGGCTTCGACTTACGTCCGGTTTGCGTGATGTTGGGAAACGCGTAGAAGGCGCCTTTGGGCATGCGGCAGGAGAAGCCTCTGATCTTATTCAGTCCGGCTACGAAGACATCGCGGCGGCATTGGAATTCGTCGCGCATGCGATCCACGGAACTCTGATCGCCGCGGATGGCTTCGATTCCCGCGACCTGCGTGAAGCTCGCCGTACAGGAGTTGGAGTTAGTCATCAGGCGCGTCATGTGCGCGGCCAGGTCGGGGCGCATCACGCCGTATCCCATGCGCCATCCCGTCATGGCGTAGGTCTTCGAGAAGCCATCGAGCAGGATGGTGCGCTCCTGCATTCCGGGAAGCGACATGATGGAAAAGTGCCGGCCTCCGTCGAAGAGCAGGCGGCTGTAGATTTCGTCGGACAGAATCATGATGTTGCGGTCGCCGATTGCCTTCGCGATCTGCTCGATGTCGCGGCGCTCCAGAACGCCGCCGGTGGGATTCTCAGGAGAATTCAGAATGATCAGTCTAGTTCGATCGTTAATGAGCGATGCCAGTTCGTTGACATCGAGCGAGAAGTCGCGTTCCTCCCGCAAGTGGATAGGCACGGCGTGTCCGCCAACGTAGTGGATCATCGACTCGTAGATGGGAAAGCCAGGGTTGGGATAAATGACCTCATCCCCTTCATCAATTAACGACAGAATAGTGAAGAAAATGATGGGCTTACCGCCGGGGACGACGACTACCTCCTCGCTCGTGACTCTCACGCCGCGGGTGCGACTGACGTATTCGGCTAAGGCCTGACGAAGATCCGGCAAACCAGCGGCGGGACCGTAGTGCGTCCAACCAGTGCGCAGGGCGTTGACGCCGGCATCAATCACGTTGGCGGGCGTCTCGAAGTCCGGTTCGCCGATTTCCAGATGAATAATGCTCTTGCCCTGGCGCTCGAGGGCGCGCGCTTTATTCAGAACTTCAAAGGCAGTCTCGGTGCCTAGGCGCGACATGCGGCGGGCGAGTTGCAATTCGTGTTGGGTGGCTTTCTCCATATTTCGGGACTCCGGCAGGGAAACTCCTCAGGGCGGCAAACTGGTTATTATAACGTTTCGCCAATCGAGCAGCATGGCGAAGAGCGATTTAAGATTCGACATGCGTGCGCGTGGCTAGAGAGACGTAGCAGGCTACGTCTCTACGACCTGTACACTCACGGGGAATTTTACGGAGGCAACAGTTGTTCTCATATCTCGACGAACTATACGCGCATCAGGAATGGGCGGACGCCGAGCACTGGCGCGCGTTGGAGGCTCATCCCGCGGCGCTCGACGATAAGGCCATTCGCGAGCGGCTGTTTCACATTCATCTGGTGCAGCATGGATTTTTGTGGGTAACTAGTGTGAAGCGGCCAGACTTCTCATTCAAGAAGCTGGAAGATTTCCCTTCCATGACCGATCTGAAGAAATACGCGCGTCAGGGTCTCGAAGAGTTGAATGGGTTACTGAAGAACGCGGATCAGGGGCGCATGGAGGAACTGATTGAAGTGGTATGGTTCAAGCCGACGCTGAAAATCAGTGTTCGCCAGGCACTGACGCAGGCAGCGATGCACAGTCACTATCATCGGGGCCAGAATGCTACGCGGTTGCGGGAATTGGGAGGCGAGCCTCCGCGGACTGATTTCATCGAATGGCTGCATAAGGGGCAACCGGCTGCGGAGTGGGGATGAAGCTTAGAGACTGCGAAACCCCAGGCAGGTGTGCGCGTGGTTAGAAGAGACGTAGCCAGCTACGTCTCTACGAACGGGTCTATTCCGAAACGCTGTGCTCTTCGCTCTGGGCGCGCAGGACACGGTCGACGGAGTAGGGGGCGCGGCGGCTGGGTTCGTGGTAGTGACGGACTTGCATTTCGCCGAGCAGGCCGATGGCGAGCAGGTTCAATCCGCCGAGCAGGAATCCCATTGCGGCCATCATCAGCGGACCGTGCGCTTCCATGACCGGGACGTGGCGCAGGAATTTTTCCACACCGAGCCAGAGCACGATGCCGCTGCCGCTGAAGATGCTCATCATGCCGATGCTGCCGAAGAAATGCAGCGGGCGCGAAAGATAACGCAGCAGGAAGCGAATGGTCAACAGGTCGAAGAAGACGCGGAAGGTGCGCGTGATGCCGTAATGCGAGACGCCGCGCTCGCGGTTGACGTTGCGGATGGCCACTTCGCAGATGGTCGCCCCGTGCCATGATGCCAGCGCTGGGATGAAGCGATGCAATTCGCCGTAGAGCGGAACTTGCTCGAGAATATCGCGGCGGTAGGCTTTGAAGGTGGTGCCGAAGTCGTGGATGTCGACGCCACTGATCTTGGCCATCATCCAGTTGGCGATGCGCGAGGGGATGCGGCGCATCCAGAAATTGTCGACCCGCACTTTGCGCCAGCCGCTGACGATGTCGTAGCCTGCGGCAATTTTTTCCAGGAACAATGGAATGTCGTTCGGATCGTGTTGCAGATCGCCGTCCATGGCAATAATGTACTCGCCGCGGGCATGGTCGAAACCGGCTGCCAGTCCGGCGGTCTGGCCGAAGTTGCGGCGCAGCTTGACGACCGTCACGCGGCTATCTACTGCGGCGATTTCGCGCAGCATGGCAAAGGTGTGGTCCTTGGAGCCGTCGTCCACAAGAACGATTTCGAAGGTTTCGCCGTGGGCTTCCATGACCGCTTTAAGGCGATCGTAAAGGTCGGTGACATTCTCCTGCTCATTATGGAGCGGGACCACTATGGAATACTTGGGCACGGTGGTTTGATTATAGACCTAAAATCAGTTCTCAGTTTCCGGTTCTCAGTTCTCAGTTGGGTACTTTTGGTTTGGGACGTATGTGCGACAGCGGGCAGATGCTCCCAGATCTCGCAAAAGAGGCGAGACCTGGGGCACCCTGTTTCGCCCGTCCGCCTAGGTCAGGCGCACATCCAGTAGAGCAAACCAGTATTGGAGCGACTGCAGGGCAAATCCGCAGAGGATGAGTACGACGCCGAATACTCCCAGGCGGCGCTCGGGGAGATTGTCGGCGTAGTACTCGATGTAAGGATTGACTGTAACCCCGACGCCGGTGACGATTCCGGTGACCAAGCCTACGCGAATCGCAAAAGCCCAGGCATGATCCACGTGATGGATAAAGGCACTGCAAATCAGCGCAGTCGCGATATAGCCGACGGTGCGGACGACCGTTCCCCAAAACTGGCGCCGCGTAAGGCGTGGGCGGCGAGCCGATGAGTAGTCCATGGCGGGACGCATGCCGCGAGCGTAGGCCAATATTTGGCCGATGGTGATCAGAATAGCGAACGCGATGGCGAATCCGGAGCCCAGAATTCTGTAGAGTCCGACTGCGAAACCGAGGCCGCGAATGGCGGAAAACAGTGCTTCCCAGGGCCAAGAATAGTGATCCAACCCGCGAGCTGCTCGATTGAACTCGATCGACAGCGTGATGCCGGTCGCAATGCCGGACGCCAGTCCGAAGAAGAAACCCAGGCCGATGCCGTAACCGATGCCGAAGACGAGCGAGTAGGTTACCGCGCGGGTAAGCAATCGCAAGGGACCATGTTGTCCGCCCAACAGGTCGTAGGCAAGATAGAGACTGCCCAGCACATCAAGACACGTGCCTGTAATGCTGATGGCCGCAACGGTATGATGGTCCATCAACGATAGAGGGTAACACTTTGGGGAGGGTGCGCTGCGACCTTAGGATGGGGCATCCCCGCGTGTAGTGACTTTCGTAATTTTCCTTAAATTTCCACTTGCGGTTCTAATAAAATCACGCTTTCGCGCTGGATCACTCATGGATAATTTGGTGTTCTACCTGGTTGCGCAATTGAATCTGGCATTGGGGGTGGCCGGACTCATTTGGCCGGACAAGTTGATGCCGCTGTTTGGCCTGTTGATGTTTCCCTGGCCGGCCAGCTATCGCTCAATTCGAGTCAACGGCATCGTTGCGATTGCAGCGTATCTCCTGGTTCTTGGGAAATTATTTGTGACTAGCTTCTGACGAGGAGCAAGCCTCCCGCGGAGGCTGAAGCCTGACCTTCCCAAAACCATTCGTCCTTAAGACCATCATGGGACAGCTTTTAGCCAGGATTTGTGTTCCCTTCATGCCTGCTCTTTGAGCTTTAGCTTGGACTTGTTTTCTTCCATGAAGGATTTGATGTCATTGGCGGCGCCGAGCAGGCGGTTCCATTGTTCATAGTAGAGCGTGACCGGGAAACGGCCCAGGCCGTAGACGCTGACGCCGCCTTTTTCGCCGACTTTGAAGATCAGGTCGCCACTGCGTTTCTTGGTTTCGACTTCTTTTTCGAGTTGAGAGAGTTTGGCTTTCAGTTCTTCGTAGGTTGGTTCTGCCATGATTTCCTCGCGGTTGAATGATTAGTGCAGATCGTTTCTTTCGCCCCTGCGGGGCTGGTTGATTTTAATCCGGATTACCCACGGCTTATGCCCCTTCGACGGGCTCAGGGCAAGCTGTGGGCTGTATTATTTCGCCGCTTCGCGGCTGCATTTTGGAATCCTTTTTGCCACAACTGATTCCAATGTCTCACGGGCTCGTTACACCGGTTTACCGAAATTCTCGAATGACCTAATGAGGCGAATCGTCAGCGCCTCCTAATAGTAACTTGTGCGGCATTGCCTTGGATCGGATAACCCTTATATGCTGTTGAGAGTCTAACCCGAAATAGGAAAAGCCAGATCAGGTAATCGATGCGTTTGTGGACGAGATGGTCGGCATGGTTTTGCGTCGCGCTGATGTTGTGGGCGGCGGCGGCCGAGTCGACCCATATTCACCCCACGGCGACAGAATCTGCTTCCTGCTCGATTTGCGTGGTGGCGCACAGCGCCAGCCCCACGATTAGTTCCGGACAGACTGCTCCGGTATTTGCAGCAATTGGTTTTTTGCGAGAAGACGACGTTGTGGCGAAGGCCCGGTTCGATTTTTCGGAACTGGGAAGTCGCGGTCCTCCTGTCCTCTAGGAATTCCCCATTGAAAGTTCCGGCTTAACGTTGCCGCTTGACGATCCAACAATCGGGCCGGCCGGATTTCCTCCGGATTTCCTATTGATCTTCACCATTGCTGTTCACCCCAGGAGGGTATATGCGTACGTTCTATCGAGCGCGCCTCGCTGCATTGGCGGCACTTGCGCTATCGCTTGCCGCCACCGCGGCCGCGCAGTCTGCCGGGAATTCCGGCTCCATTGATGGCACCGTAACCGACCCAACCGGAGCAGTCGTCTCCAAGGCCCGAGTTGAGATTCGGAATCCGGTGAGCGGATTCGATCGGTCTGCAATAACCGACAGTTCGGGAAAATTCCAGTTTACAAACATTCCTTTCAACCCCTATCACCTCACGGTCACAGCTCCAGGATTCGCAGCCTACGTTCAGGACGTTGAACCACGATCTTCGGTGCCAGTGAGTGTTGCCATCAAAATGCAAGTGGCGGGTTCGACAGAACAGGTAACGGTGGAGGCGGAAGGCGGGGACCTGATCGAGAACGATCCGACCTTCCACACCGACGTGGATAAGAACCTGTTCGATAAGCTGCCGCTGGAAAGCCAGTCTTCGTCGGTGAGTTCGCTGGTCACGCTTGCCACGCCGGGAATTTCCGCTGACTCCAATGGCCTGTTCCACGGGTTGGGGGATCACGCCGAGAACTCCTTTTCGGTGGACGGCCAGCCCATCACGGATCAGCAGAGCAAAGTCTTCTCTAACCAGATTCCGCTCGATGCGATCCAGTCGATGGAGGTGATCTCGGGTGCGCCGCCGGCGGAATATGGCGACAAGACCAGCATCGTCATCAACGTAACGACGCAGTCGGGACAGGGCGTTACGACCCCGCACGGCAGCCTGACGGCTTCTTATGGTTCGTTTGGTACGTCGAACGTGGATTTCAATCTCGCTTATGGCGGGCAGAAGTGGGGCAACTTCATTTCTGCGAGCGGACTGAATAGCGGGCGATTCCTTGATCCTCCGGAATTTGCCGTCATGCACGATAAGGGGAACGAGGAAAACTTATTCGACCGCGTGGATTATCAGCTTACAACTGCGGATTCGGTCCACGTCAACTTCGAATACACACGTTCGTGGTTTCAGACACCGAACACATTCGACACGCAGAATGCCACTCCCTGGAACGGGGTTGTGGTAAACAACGGGGGATTGGATCCCAGAGGGAACGTGGTGGGGGCGTCTGACCAGCGCTCGCAGATTCAGACGTTCAATATCGCGCCGTCCTGGACTCGGCTGGTCAACAATGCAACCGTGTTCACGATGGGCGCTTTCGTCCGGCGCGATCATTTTAATTATTATCCCAGCGGCAATCCGTTCGCTGACCTGGGCCCGACGAATCTGCAGAGGGAGACGGTGGGGCAGGATCGTACCTTAACCAATGCCGGCCTTCGCGCCCAGTTGTCGTACGTCAAAGGGATTCACAACATGAAGGCGGGAGCGGTTTATCAGCAGACGTTCCTGAACGAAAACGATCAGCTTGGCATCGTCGATCCGACGTTGCTGCCGTCGCTTTCCGATGCAAATGGAAATCCCTGTTACAACGCGACCACTCATCAGGCCATCGCCGCACCGTGCACGGACCTGTTGCCGTTCGATTTAACGCAGCCCGGCGGAGGTGGTCTCTTTAACTTCAAAGGCCACACCGACGTGAAAGAACTGGCTCTCTATGTGGAGGACAACATCACCAAGGGGCCCTGGGCGTTCAACCTGGGATTGCGTGGTGATTTCTACAATGGCCTTTCCACCCACAAAGAAGGCGAACCACGCCTAGGTGTCGCCTACAACATCAAAAAGACGAATACCGTGCTACGCGTTTCTTATGCGCGCGTGCTGGAGACGCCCTTCAATGAGAATCTGATTCTTTCCAGCGTAGGGTGTAACAACGCTGTTCTGAATCCGCTTCTGGG
>Ga0185299_10005805_pt1 | contig 13571 bp, 9 predicted proteins | sample PaiPotPPA55metaG_FD_128002 | JGI IMG/M metagenome (GOLD analysis project Ga0185299, IMG submission 128002) | Iron sulfur acid spring bacterial and archeal communities from Banff, Canada, to study Microbial Dark Matter (Phase II) - Paint Pots PPA... ...
GCAACGCGCTCTCGACGGAGCGCCCGCTCGCGCAGATCAGAAAGGCGATGATCGAAAAGCACTTGAAGCTGATCGAACAGGCGGCGCGCAAGAAGGCGCAAATTCTTTGCCTGCAGGAGCTTTTCTATGGGCCATATTTTTGTGCGGAGCAGAACGCGCGCTGGTACGAACTGACTGAACGTGTGCCCGACGGTCCGACTACGAGTCTGATGCAAAAAGTTGCGGCCAAACACCGCATGGTGATGGTGGTTCCCGTGTACGAAGAGCAGATGCCGGGCGTCTATTTCAATACCGCGGCCGTTATTGACGCTGACGGGCGATATCTGGGCAAATATCGTAAGCACCACATTCCGCACTGCCATCCTGGATTCTGGGAGAAGTTTTACTTCACTCCTGGCGATCTCGGCTACCCCGTCTTCGAGACGAAGTATGCGCGTGTCGGGGTTTATATTTGCTACGACCGCCATTTTCCGGAGGGCGCTCGCATCCTGGGACTGAATGGTGCAGAGATCGTCTTCAATCCTTCCGCGACTGTTGCCGGGCTCTCGGAGTATTTGTGGGAACTTGAGCAGCCTGCCCACGCCGTCGCTAACGGCTATTTTGTGGGCGCGATCAATCGCGTAGGAACGGAGAAGCCGTGGAGCATTGGCGAATTCTACGGCAAAAGTTATTTCTGTAATCCGCGAGGAAAGATCATTGCCCAAGCCAGCCGCGATAAAGATGAAGTCGTGGTCGCGGATCTGGATCTTGACATGATCGCGGAAGTCCGCAAAGTTTGGCAATTCTTCCGCGACCGCAGGCCGGACAGCTACGGCCCGCTAACGACGCAGAGCGGGAAATCGCGTGGAAACTCCGCAGCCGCCGACTAATGGGCGCTGCCACTCCGATGACGACCACGCCGCGGTTGCGCTCTCGAATCGAATCCAGCCCTCTGTATAACGACGACCTCGCGCCGGCCACCGCCGAGCGCCGAACCTGGGGCACGTATAACTTCGCAGCGCTGTGGATTTCGATGTCGGTCAACATCCTCACCTACATGCTGGCCGCCAGCCTGATTCAGGGAGGAATGAACTGGAAGCAGGCGATCGCGACCATTTTTATTGGCAACGTGATTGTGTTGGCCCCGATGCTGCTGAATTCGCATCCCGGAGCTAAGTACGGAATTCCGTTTCCCGTTCTGGCGCGCGCTTCGTTCGGAGTGCTGGGCGCGAACATCGCTGCGGTACTTCGCGCGCTTGTCGCGTGTGGATGGTTCGGCATTCAGGCGTGGATTGGCGGCGAAGCGATCAGCACCTTGCTGGCGACGCTCGCTCCCGGCTGGAAGAACTTTACCTATGGCACCGCCGTTTGCTTCTTTCTGTTCTGGCTGATCAATCTTGCAGTCGTCCTTAAAGGAATCGACTACATCCGAGTTCTGCAAGGCATCAGCGCTCCGATTTTGCTGGGCGTCGGATTGCTTCTGTTGGGTTGGGCCTACCATGCGGCTGGTGGCTTCGGCCCTATGTTCTCCGTGCCTTCGAGGTTTCAAACCTTTCCCGAGTTCCTAAAGTTTCTGATCCCCGCGCTAAATGGTACGGTCGGTTTCTGGGCTACGGTTTCGTTGAACATTCCCGACTTCACGCGTTTCGCGCGAAATCAACGGGAGCAGGTAATAGGTCAGGCTTTGGCCTTGCCCACAACCATGACGCTGTACTCTTTCGTCGGAATCGTGGTGACATCAGCCACGGTGGTGATCTACGGAACAGCCATATGGGATCCGGTACAACTGCTGAGCCGCTTTCATTCGCCTGTGGCGGTTGTGATCTCGCTGGTGGCGATTCTGCTGGCTACGCTGAACGTCAATATCGGGGCGAATGTGGTTTCGCCGGCGAATGATTTCTCGAATCTGTGGCCTCGCGGAATCAGTTTCCGCACTGGAGGAGTGATCACCTGTTTCATGGGGATCGCGCTCATGCCGTGGAAACTGCTCTCCAACTACAGAACATTTATTCTCGGTTGGCTGGGCGGCTACGCCGCATTTCTCGGGCCCGTGGCAGGAATCATGATCTGCGATTATTTCGTCATCCGGCGGCGAGTCTTGCAAGTGGACGACTTATATCTTCGCGGCGGGCTGTATGAATATTCGCGTGGATTCAACTGGCGCGCAGTCATTGCGCTGGCACTGGGAGCAGGCACTGCACTTGCCGGACTCGCGATTCCGTCGATGCGCGCGCTTTATGACTATTCGTGGTTCGTCGGCTTCGCAGTTTCTTTTGTAGCCTATTACGCACTGATGAAGTTTCAGCGCCAGGCGGCATTGGCTCCTCAGACAGTAGCCTAGCCTTCAGGCCTTTTGAGCTTTCAGAAATTCAGGCAGCACGTCGCGTTGATAAACGTCGAGCGTCTGCTCTTCATCGCCGCACATGAGATAGATGTTGAACTGGGTGACGCCTACGTTCGCGAGTTCACGCAGTTTTTTGCGATGTGCGTCAGCCGGACCAACCAGGCAGAAGCGGTCGATCACTTCGTCAGAAACGAAGTCTGCATTGTCGCTGCCGACCTCGCAGTGATGTTGATAATCATATTTTCCGCGATCCTGCACAAACGAAGTTAAGGCTGGAGGCAGATCTTCGGGCTTGTATTGCCGGATCAGATCCATCACATGGTTTGAGACCAGGGCCGGAAACCAGCGCACTCGCTCTCTCGCTACTTTTAAATCATTCGAGACCCATACCGGCGCCGCGGCCATCACTTCGATCTTGCGAAAGTCTCGACCCGCGGCACGAGCGCCGTCTTTCACGAAACCCATGCACCACGCGATCAAAGCCGGGTCGGCAAATTGCAAAATGATTCCGTCGGCCACTCGGCCGGCCATATGCAGCACCTTGGGCCCATAGCCCGCAATCCAAACTCGCGGAGAGTCTTTCGCCCAACTGAGGCGCGTAGGCTGACCGTCGTGCTGCACCTCCTTGCCGGACGTGAGATCGCGGAACTCGGCAACCGCCGCTTCTAGTTGCGACCAGCTTACCGGCTTCTTGCCCATGACACGCCGGGAACTGTCGCCGCGGCCGATGCCAAGTTCCATGCGCCCCCCTGAAATAAGATTCAGGGTTGCGAACAAGCTCGCCGTAACCGTTAAATCGCGAGTCGCGGGATTGGTCACGCATGTACCCAAGCGCATACGCTTCGTGTTTGTCGCCATCAGGGTCAGCAGCGGATACGGTTCTTTCCACAAAACGTGAGAATCGAAAATCCAGCCATATTCAAACCCGGCGCTCTCCGCCTGCCGCGTAAGGCCGACGATGCGTTCGATCGAGATGTCGGGTTTTAGTGCGATGCCGAATTGCATGGCAAGTCCCTTTCGGTGAAGGAATATTATGACTGTTGTGAATCACTGATGCGAACGAGTGTTGTGAACAAGTAAAGTGCGGCAGTGTAGCATAGAATTCTTTCTTCTCATTCCGGTCAGAGACGCGGTTAGAGACGCGAAACGAACGGTGGAGGGCTGATGGGTTTCGACACGATCATCAAAAACGGTTCCGTGGTGACGGCCACGGATACCTACACGGCAGATGTTGCCATTGCGAACGGCAAGATCACCGCCATCGGAACGGATCTTCCCGCGCAGAACGCAACTAAGATCCTCGACGCGTCGGGAAAGCTCGTGCTACCTGGCGGCATCGACGTGCACACTCACCTCGACATGCCCTTCGGCGGAACCACCAGCGCTGACGACTTCGAAACCGGCACCCGGGCCGCGGCCTTCGGCGGAACCACCACATTGATCGACTTCGCGATTCAATACAAAGGCCAGACGTTGCGTCAGGCCTTCGACACCTGGATGAGCAAAGCGTCAAGCAAAGCTGTGTGCGATTACGCGTTCCACTGCATCGTGACCGACGTTTCCGGCGGGCAGCTTTCGGAGATGAACGATCTCGTGCATGAAGGCGTGACCAGCTTCAAGCTTTTCATGGCCTACCCCGGCGTATTCATGCTCGACGATGGCAGCATCTTCAAAGCTTTGCAGACTACTTCGAAAAACGGCGGCCTGGTTTGCATGCATGCCGAAAACGGCAGCGCGATTGATGTGATCGTCCGGCAGGCCCTGGCCGAGGGCAAACGGGCGCCGAAATATCATGCCCTCACTCGTCCCACGACCGCGGAGGCAGAGGCCGTGAGCCGCGCCATTGCGCTGGCCGAAATGGCAGGCGCGCCGATCTACATCGTGCATTTGAGTTGCAATGATGCGCTGGAAAAAGTGCGCGAGGCGCGGGATCGTGGACTTCCCGTCTACGCCGAGACTTGTCCGCAATACTTATATCTTTCGCTCGACAACATGGACGCTCCCGGTTTTGAAGCAGCGAAGTACGTTTTCACTCCGCCGTTGCGCGAGAAGTGGAATCAGGAAAAGTTGTGGAATGGACTCAAGCAAGATCACTTGCAGGTGGTTTCCACCGATCACTGCCCATTTTGTTTCAAGGAACAAAAAGAACTGGGGCGGGACGATTTCACGAAGATTCCCAACGGCGGCCCGGGCGTGGAGCATCGCATGAGCTTGATCTACTCGGGCGGTGTGGCCGGAGGACGGTTCAACGCGAACCGGTTCGTAGAACTGACATCGACTGCTCCGGCGAAATTATTTGGGTTGTATCCGCGCAAGGGCACGATCGCTGTGGGCAGCGACGCCGACCTTCTGATTTTCGATCCCAAACGCAAGCACACGATCAGCGCGAAGACTCATCACATGCGCGTCGATTACTCGATGTTCGAAGGTATTCAGGTCACTGGCATGCCCGACCTCGTTCTTTCGCGAGGCAAAGTTGTCGTAGAAGGAGACAAGTTCCTGGGGCGTACAGGACAGGGAGAATTCCTACGCCGTTCAACGTATGCGCAAGTGAATGGCTAACGTTTCTATCGCAGAGCCGCGTAGAGCGCTTCTTTCCATCGCCCGTTATCGATGCTCCAGCACACTTTGACCTTCCGCCCGTCGAGTGCAGCCGCCCATACTTCCCGGTTGCGCTTATCTGCTGTGACATTCAGGCGATCGACTACCGTCATCCCGCGTGTTAGTTCGCTCTGAGTTTCCACCTCGACGTAGTGCTCGCTCCACTCAGTTCCGATCGTTGGATCCAAGGCGAGACACATCGCAACCGGATCGGGAAGGCAGATTCCATCCTCTCCTGTTTGAATTTTGTACGCCTCGCGCGCGTGGCTATTGCACTCGATGGCGAAGTGAGCGAGTTTTGTATTGAAGGCCTCAACGTGCTCGATGTCAGCCTCGCCGAGCACGGCGTCTCCGCGGCTGAGTTGCCATCCGATGAGTTCTACGGGAAGGCCGCTGTGCATTACGATGCGCGCCGCTTCGGGATCGACCCAGATGTTGTATTCTGCAGCCGGCGTCACGTTCCCTTCGCAGCACGGCGCTCCGCCCATCACCACGCAGCGGCTAACGTTTGCGGCAATCGTGGGCTTCTTCGAAAGCGCCAGGGCAATGTTAGTCAGCGGACCCAGCGTGACCAGAACGAGCCCAGGGTTGGCCTCGATGGTTTCGAGGATGGCATCCACGGCATGTAGTTTTTGCGGAGATTGGCGTGGTGTTGGATAGTTGTGATCTCCCAACCCATCGCGCCCGTGAAACCATGTTGCGTTCTCGTACGTACGCAGCAAAGGCTTTTCCGCACCTGAGTAGACGGGGACATTCGAATTGCAAAGCTCAACCGTGTAGAGAGCATTGCGAGTTGCCTGTTGCACATTCACGTTTCCAGCCACGACCGTGATGGCAGCCACGATAACCTCTGGCGCGCGCAACGCCATGATCAGAGCGACTGCATCATCCGAGGCGGTGTCGGTATCAATGAGAAACGTCCGGGGCACGGGCGCTAGGATAGCAGACGGTCTAGCACTCTCTTGGCGGCAATCGTTAACCTGCATGTCTGACTTGTGACTCGCAGCGAAGAAGAGTACAGTTACAAACTTTCCAGAGGAGACCACGATGTATACGCCGCCCAGTCTGACGATTGCGCTCCTAATGATGATCACCAGCGCCATCTGCTGGGGCTCGTGGGCCAACACTTATAAGGGCGTCAAGAATTATCGTTTCGAGCTTTTTTATTGGGACTACGCGATCGGAATTTTTCTGATTTCTCTGATCCTCGCCTTCACCATGGGCAGCACGGGCCACGACGCCAACAGTTTCGTAAATAACGTTCAGGCCGCGGACGCTTCAAACATCATTTCTACTCTGGTCGGCGGGGCCATATTCAACCTTGCGAATCTCTTACTGGTGGCGGCCATTGACATTGCGGGGCTCGCGGTCGCCTTCCCGGTGTCGATTGGAATTGCACTGGTCGTCGGGGTGGTATTGAACTTCATTCTGCAACCTCAAGGCAATGGCCTGCTTTTAGCCGGGGGCGTTGTATGCGCGCTGGTCGCAGTGATTCTCGATGGCAAAGCCTACGGCAACCTCGCTCGGGCCGGCCAAGGTACCTCACGCAAGAGCATCGTTCTGTGCGTGGTCTCCGGAACTCTGATGGGACTGTGGAGCCCGTTCATGACCTATGCCATGACCCGCGGACACTCACTCACGCCTTACAGTGCGGCGACGTTCCTTACGCTGGGAGCCCTGCTTTCCTGTTTTGTATGGAATATCTATTTCATGAAGAAGCCTCTGGTAGGTGATCCCGTCAGCTTCAGCGGATTTTTCAGCGGGCCTCCCGCCGGACATCTCCTCGGACTGATCGGCGGTGCCGTGTGGGGTTTGGGAACGGTATTCAATCTCACGGCCGGTAAACTGACGGGACAAGCTATTTCCTATGCCATCGGACAATCGGCCCCCATGGTCGCGGCGCTGTGGGGAGTGTTGGCGTGGAAAGAATTTGCGGGCTCGGGAACTCGCGCCAAGCTTTATCTCGCGCTCATGTTTGTTTTCTACGGACTGGCGATTCTACTGGTCGCGCGCGCCAACGGATGAGCGCGAACCCCGATTTAATTCTGAGACAATCTGGAGACAATCTAAAGCAGCATGCCGGCGATAGAGGCCGACATCAGATTGGCCATGGTTCCTGCCAGCATCGCGCGCACGCCAAGCCGCGCCAGTTCGCCTCGTTTGTTGGGGGCGAGCGCGCCGATGCCGCCGATCTGGATTCCAATCGAACTGAGATTCGCGAATCCGCACAGCGCAAAGGTGGCGATGGTCACGGAGCGGGGATCGAGCGCAGCTTTCTGCGCCCCTAGCATCGAAAATGCGACCAATTCATTTAAGACCATGCGCGTCCCGAGCAGGTTGCCGACCATCAGGCAGTCGCGTTTCGGAATTCCAATCACCCAGGCAATGGGGGCAAAGATTACTCCAAAGACGTGTTCGAGGCTCTGCGGAAACCAGCTGAAATGATTGTGGATGCCGCCGAAGATTCCGTTGACGAGCGCAATCAGCGCGAGAAACGAAATCAACATCGCGGCAATGTTGAGCGCCAGATGCAAGCCGTCGGTCGTCCCCCGGGAAATTGCGCCGAGCAAATTCTCTTCCTTCTCCGTCCTCTCTTCGTCGGCGCTCATGACAACCCGTCCGGCGGTTCGCGCCTGCTCCGTTTCCGGCACCAGCATCTTCGCCATCAGCAGCGTTCCGGGCGCAGTCATAATCACCGCGCTCAACAGATGTTTCGGGTCAATGCCGAAAGAAATATAGGCCGCCATAATTCCGCCCGAAACGTGCGCCATACCGCTGGTCATCACCGTCATCAGTTCCGAGCGCGTCAGGTCTGGCAGAAAGGGGCGGATCGTCAGCGGCGCTTCCGTTTGTCCCATAAAAATACTGGCCGCCACATTTAACGATTCAGCTCCGCTCGCTCCCATCACGCGGGTCATGACCCAGGCAAAAACCTTGATGATGATTTGCATGATGCCGAAGTGATAGAGCACGGCGAAGAAAGCGGCGATGAAGATAACGGTCGGCAACACTCCAAAGGCGAAGTATCCTAGTTGCGATCCCGGCCTGGCCAGGTCACCGAAGACGAAGTGGGAACCCGCGTAGGCGTAACTCAACAGCTTCGTGACGGCGTCTCCGGCCTTCTGAAATACAATCCGGCCCGCGTCAATTCTCAACACGAAGATTGCGAAAACGAACTGCAGACCCAGGCCCCACGCGACGGTTTTCAGGCGAATGGAGCGGCGATTCGTGGAGAAAATGTAAGCGAAGCCGAGCATGGTCAACGGCCCAAGAATTCCCGTGAATCGTCCCATTCAGTTTTTCTCCGAGGATTTGCTAATGACTTGGTGGAGGAGCGGCCTATTCGTCAATGGCGCAGAGTTCGTTATTTCGCAACTCGCCTCAATCAACTGCCGAGCCCGCGCTGCGTTCGACTCAGCATTGTAGTGAATGGTTGCGAGCGGCTCGCCCGCGGAAACTCGATCTCCAACTTTTTTGTGCAGCACAATTCCGACGGCTGGATCGACGGAATCCTCCTTGCGCTCGCGGCCTCCGCCCAGAATCACGCACGCGGTGCCAATCTGTTCACATTGCATTGACGCCACATATCCGGCCTTGGCGCTAGAAACCTGCGAGGTGTGCTGCGCCTGCGGCAGCTTATTGGCGTCGTCGATGACCCGCGCATCGCCACCCTGCAACACCACCATTTCCCGGAATTTTTCGAGAGCCTTGCCCGAAGAAATCAGTTTCGCGCTTTGCTGCTTTCCTTCCGCAACCGTTTTCGTAGCTCCCCCAAGATGCAACATCCACGCTGCCAATTCCAGGCAGAGTTCGCGCAAATCCTCCGGTCCGGCACCGCGCAAAACTTCCACAACCTCGACCACCTCCAGCGCGTTGCCGATCTTGTTTCCCAAGGGCTGATCCATATCGGTGATGAGCGCGACCACCTTCGTGCCCATCCGCTCCCCGGTCTCAACCATCAACTTGGCGAGAAAAGCCGCATCTTTTTCGCTCTTCATAAAGGCGCCCGATCCGGTTTTCACGTCGAGCACCAGCGCATCGATTCCTTCCGCCAGCTTTTTGCTCATGATGGAGGCGCAAATCAAATACGGACTTTCCACCGTGCCGGTGACATCGCGCAGCGCGTACAGCTTGCGATCTGCGGGGGCAATTTCTGCGGTTTGCCCAATCATGGCGCAGCCACACTTCTCAAGCACACGGCGGAACTCTGACACGGAAAGATTCACGTTGAATCCGGGAATGGCTTCCAACTTGTCGAGCGTACCTCCGGTGTGGCCGAGACCGCGCCCGCTGATCATGGGAACCGCAATTCCAGCTGCGGCGGCCAGCGGAGCCAGTACCAGAGAAGTTTTATCGCCGACCCCTCCGGTCGAGTGCTTGTCGACTTTGCTGGCGGGCAGCGAGGAAAGATCCAGCACCCCGCCCGAGTGCAGCATCGCGTCGGTGAGCGCGGCCGTCTCTACCCGCGTCATCCCCTTCAGCACTACTGCCATCAGCCACGCCGACACTTGATAGTCGGGAATTTTGCCCTCAGTATATGCGGTGATCAAGCCTTCAATCTCGTGCCGCGATAACTCAACGCCATCCCGCTTTTTGCGGATCACATCAATCGCGCGAAACGTTTGCGGCGGAGCAGTCTTCTGGCTCACTGTAAGCGGAATCCTTCCGGCAGAAGTTCGGTGATGTGCGCCTGCTTTGGGCCGGTGGCGCCTTGAAAAAAAATGGTGGCGTCAGGACCGAATTCGTAAATCACCTGGCGGCAGGCCCCGCAAGGCGAACATGCGACCCCGTGATCGTTGGCAACGGCTACAGCCTGAATCTCAATCTTCGGGCCTAACTTCGCGACCGCGGAAAAAATTGCGGTTCGCTCGGCGCAGTTGGTCATCCCATAGGAGGCGTTCTCCACATTGCATCCGGAAAAAATTTTGCCATTGGTCAACAGGACCGCCGCGCCGACATGGAACTTCGAATAGGGCGCGTGAGCGTTCTTCATCACTTTGACGGCCGCTTGCTCCAGCTTCTTTCGCAGGCTGGCGGACACTGTCTTGTTGAGCACTGCCTTCTTGAGCATAGATAAAATCAAAACGTTTACTCGGAGTGCAGTGGAGAGCTGGCTGCAATCGCCGAATTGTGCGTCATTGTAAACCTTCACTCAGAATCCGGGTATTTTCGCCGCAAGCTCGAAACGAAACAGTTGGGGCAATCGAATTCGCCTTGCAGGATGGCCTGCCGTACAATTGAAATTCAAGATCCGCCCGCGCTTCGGCCACGGCTCGGATTCTCACAGAGATATAAGGCAAGTTGAATGTCCGTCGATCGCGACTATCCCAACCTCGCGCGCAAGTCTGAGAACGCAATCAGGTCTCCTGAGCTTGCCTCGAACGTGATCGCCACGCTCGCCGGACGTGCGCTCCTTCCCAACATCGGTATTCCTCTCGACTTGAATTGGCTGCAGGAGGTTCGCGTAAATACGAGTGCTGTGGAGCGCCGAGTCCAGACACAGGTGGCCCGCCGCACGGTGAAGAAAGAATGGCAGGCCGCGTGGCTATTGCGTGCGATCTCATGCATGGACCTCACGACTCTCTCCGGCGATGACACTGACGAACGCGTTCGGCGTCTGTGCGCGAAGGCGCGACAACCCCTTCAGCAGGATCTCGTACAGAAACTCGGAATCGGGGAATTGGGCATTAAGGTGGGCGCCGTATGCGTGTATCACACCTTCATTGAAACCGCGCTGACTGCACTGGAGGGAAGCGGAGTTCGCGTTGCGGCCGTCTCCACCGGATTTCCTGCCGGGCTGTCGGCCCTCGCCGAGCGTGTCGCGGAAATCCGCCGGTCGGTGGAAGCCGGAGCTCATGAAATCGACGTTGTAATCACTCGTGCTCATGTTTTCGGCGGACGCTGGCAGGCCCTCTACGATGAGGTCGCGACATTCAAGCAGGCCTGTGGTGCGACTCACATGAAAGTCATTCTGGGTACGGGCGATCTACTGACGCTGCGCAATGTGGCGCGCGCCAGCTTCGTCGCCATGATGGCAGGCGCGGACTTCATCAAGACTTCGACGGGCAAGGAACCGACGAACGCCACGCTGCCGGTAAGCCTGGTAATGGTTCGCGCCATACGCGAATACGCGCAGCAAAATGGAATGGCCGTCGGATTCAAACCGGCGGGAGGGATCCGTACGGCCAAGCAGTCCATCGACTGGCTGGCCATGATAAAGGAAGAACTCGGCGCGTCGTGGATGCGTGCGGAAATGTTTCGCTTCGGCGCGAGCGGATTGTTGGGAGACATCGAGCGGCAACTGGAACATTACACGACCGGTCGCTACTCGGCTGAGTATCGTCATCCAATTGCATAGGCGAAAAGTGCAAGGGGTCTCAACGGAGCAAATGAGTCGATGAGTATTGCGGAAAAATTCGCTGCGATGGAGTACGGACCCGCGCCGGAAGATCCGAAGGAAGCAGCAGCGTGGTTAGAACGCCATGGACTGCGCTTCGGACTATTCATCGGCGGGGCCTGGCAAGCACCCGCCGCCGGAGAATATTTCGACACATTTGATCCCTCGAACGGTGAGAAGTTGGCCGTCATTGGTCAAGGCGGCGTTGCAGACATCGACGCAGCCGTGCGGGCTGCGCGCGCCGCTTTCCCGAAATGGAGGGAGCTAACTCCGCACGCGCGGGCTCGCTATCTTTACGCCCTCGCACGTCTCGTGCAGAAACACTCCCGGCTGCTCGCAGTTCTCGAAACCATGGACAATGGCAAGCCGATCCGGGAGAGTCGTGACATTGATATCCCGCTGGTAGCGCGGCATTTCTACTATCACGCCGGTTGGGCGCAATTACTCGACAAAGAATTTCCCGAGCACGAACCTTGCGGAGTGGTGGGCCAGATTATTCCCTGGAATTTTCCGCTGCTCATGCTGGCGTGGAAAATAGCGCCGGCACTGGCGACGGGAAACACGGTGGTACTGAAACCTGCCGAGTTTACTCCGCTTACAGCGCTCGTGTTCGCGGAACTATGTCAGGAAGCGGGGCTGCCCGCCGGAGTCGTCAACATCGTGACAGGCGATGGCTCGACCGGTGAAGCGCTGGTGAAGCATCCCGATGTCGATAAGATTGCGTTCACGGGATCGACGGAAGTGGGACGCGCGATTCGCAGCGCGACTGCCGGAAGCCACAAGCGCCTTTCGCTTGAACTCGGCGGCAAATCTCCGTTCATCATCTTCGAGGATGCGGACCTCGATAGCGCGGTCGAAGGGCTGGTCGATGGGATCTGGTTCAATCAGGGGCAGGTGTGCTGCGCGGGTTCGCGTCTGTTGATGCAGGAGAGCATCGCGGAGCCATTGTTGTCGAAAATTCGCGATCGCATGAGCACTCTCCGCATCGGGGCTCCGCTCGATAAAGCGATCGACATTGGCGCCATCGTCGCGCGCGTGCAACTGGACCGCATCGAGCGCATGGTGGCACAAGGAGTCGCGGAAGGAGCGACCTGCTGGCAACCGCAAGTTGTGCTGCCCTCGCGCGGTTTCTATTTTCCGCCGACACTATTGAGCAATGTGCACCCGACGTCGATTGTCGCTCAGCAGGAAATTTTTGGTCCCGTTCTCGCTGCCATGACTTTCCGCACTCCGAAGGAAGCGGTCGAGTTGGCCAATAACACGGTCTATGGCCTGGCGTCGTGTGTGTGGAGCGAGAACATCAACGTGGCGCTGCATGTGGCCGCGCAACTCAAGGCCGGCGTCGTATGGGTGAATTGCACAAATTTGTTCGATGCGGCCTGCGGCTTTGGCGGATATCGCGAGAGCGGATACGGCCGGGAAGGCGGCAGAGAAGGCCTGCTCGAATACATGGAACCCACTTGGTTCAAGCATGCTCCAGTGTTGCCGGCTGCGAACTCTCCCTCCGCGGCGCAACTCGCCGGACAAATGGAAGAGAATGAAGAGAAGCCTGATGCAAGCAAGCCTGCCATCGACCGCACCGTAAAACTCTACATCGGTGGGAAGCAGGCGCGGCCCGACTCGGGTTACAGCATGGAAGTTCACGCGCCGGATGGTCACTTGTTGGGCGAGGCTCCGCTGGGCAATCGGAAAGATATTCGCAATGCCGTGGAGGCGGCGCGCACGGCCGAAGCCTGGGCCAAGGCTACAGCGCACAATCGCGCCCAAGTTTTGTACTACTGCGCGGAGAATCTAGCGTTGCGTCGTGATGAAATCGGCCAACGACTCGCCGCGGTCGTGGGAGAAAAACAAGCCGCGGCGGAAGTCGAACTTGGCGTCGAGCGCATCTTTTCCTATGCCGCCTGGGCCGACAAATTCGATGGAGCCGTACACAATCCGCCATTTCGCAATATCGCAATCGCGATGAACGAAGCGATTGGAACCGTTGGCGTGATCTGCCCCACCGAAGCGCCGCTACTGGGTTTCCTTTCACTCGTGATGCCGCTGCTCGCAGTCGGCAACACCGTGGTTGCCGTTCCGTCGGAGAGATATCCGCTGATCACCGGCGATCTCTACCAGCTCTTCGACACCAGCGATCTGCCCGGCGGCGCGATCAATATCGTCACGGGCTACGCTTCGCAGCTGCTCAAGACTCTTGCCGAGCATGATGACGTCGATGGCCTTTGGTGTTACGGAGACGAAGCCACCGTG
>Ga0185299_10005807_pt1 | contig 13568 bp, 12 predicted proteins | sample PaiPotPPA55metaG_FD_128002 | JGI IMG/M metagenome (GOLD analysis project Ga0185299, IMG submission 128002) | Iron sulfur acid spring bacterial and archeal communities from Banff, Canada, to study Microbial Dark Matter (Phase II) - Paint Pots PPA... ...
ACAGCGTCGCGCCGCGCCAACGCCGCGACAAGCTCCTCATACGAGGACTGCGAACCGGCATCGGAACCCACCCCCAGAACCTACCGCACCGTCAGACCCAACGACCACGCAGGTCAAGCCACCCCGTAGTTGGTTACCTGTCCCGCCGCGGCCCGGTCTACCTCTGATCGCTAACCGGGCTGCCTGTCAGCGCCGTATCGGTTCGCCGGTTTCCAACAGTGTGGACAGGTCTCGGGCGGAGAGCTCCGCCGCATGTGCCACGCGGGTGGTAAACGTCGTTGGTAGAGCCGAAAGTCGCTGGCCAAACCGCTGGGAAGGATCGGGCACGTATCGAATCCTGCCCCTCTAGTAGCTTCCTGGGGCGGATTTGATGCAGAACCTCGGAAGAGGCTACTGGCAGTGCGAAGCTCTATGGCCGAGAGCGTCGGCGCGAGTGCCTAGAGTGGCACGCATGACATCTATCGTCATCGCCCTCATCGGCGCCGCAGCATCGGTGGTTGCGGCCATCGTTGCGGCGCGCTTTGCATGGTCGACTCAGCGGAACGATGCTGAGGCTCAGCGTGCGCGGGAGTTGGAGAGTCGCATCGCTGAACGCAAGTCCGCAGCCTACGAGCCCATGATCGAACTCTTCGGCGACATGCTCGACTCAACTAAGAGTGCTGGCATGGCGGAGCGGGCGGCTGAGATTCAAGCCCAGATTGCTGACTTCTCTACCAAGGTCAACATCTACGGTTCTGATGCAGTGCTTGTCGCCTTCCACAACTTCAAGCAGGCAGCATTTCACCTTCCCTTGCCGCCTTTGGTCGCGACTCGACTGTTTGCGGATTTCCTGCTCGAGGTGCGTCGAGACATCGGCCGCCCTGATACCAGCGTGACCAGAGCACAGATCATGGGGATGCGAATCACTGACCTGTACGAGGTCGAGAACTACCGGTCTGCGTTGGACCTTCCGTTCGAAGAGCTTTGTCGCCGCGAAGGCTGGACTGCGCCGTGGCTTGCCGTCGGCGGTGGCATCGTGGAGCAGTCGAAGCCGGTGGAGAGCAGTCAGCCGCCGGTGAACACGGCGGAAGACCAGGGCTGACCAAAAAGAGGTCACTGCGCACCTGGTTGCTTGCGAAGCGCAGGGTTACAGTCCGTCAGTTGTTCGAGATCAGATTGCACACACGTTGCACATGAGGGTTGCGTTGAGCGACTCGCTCGGCGCAACCCTCATGAATATCTGCAGCTCAGCGCAGTTCTAGCTTGAGTTCGATTTCCCGCGCATATACAGTTTCCGCAGGTCAGAGCGCTTCCTAGATGTCGTAATACAGCTCGAACTCGTGCGGGTGCGGGCGGAGCCGGATCGGGTCGATCTCGGCGGACTGCTTGTAGGCGATCCAGGTCTCGATCAGATCCGGGGTGAAGACGCCGCCCGCGGTCAGGTAGTCGTGGTCCTCCTCGAGGGCCGTGAGGACGGCGGGGAGGGAGCCGGGGACCTGGGGGACGGCGGCGTGCTCGTCCGGGGGGAGCTCGTAGAGGTCCTTGTCCACCGGGGCGATCGGCTCGATCTTGTTCTTGATCCCGTCCAGGCCCGCCATCAGCATCGCGGAGAAGGCCAGATAGGGGTTGGAGGACGGGTCGGGCACCCGGAACTCGATGCGCTTGGCCTTCGGGTTCGAGCCGGTGATCGGGATGCGGATGCAGGCCGAGCGGTTGCGCTGCGAGTAGACCAGGTTCACCGGGGCCTCGAAGCCGGGGACGAGGCGGTGGTAGGAGTTCACCGTCGGGTTGGTGAACGCCAGCAGGCTCGGGGCGTGCCGGAGCAGGCCGCCGATGTAGTAGCGCGCGATGTCGGCCAGGCCGGCGTAGCCGATCTCGTCGTAGAAGAGCGGCGAGCCGTCCTTCCACAGGCTCTGGTGGCAGTGCATGCCCGAGCCGTTGTCGCCGAACAGCGGCTTCGGCATGAACGTCGCGGTCTTGCCGTGGCCCCAGGCGACGTTCTTGATGACGTACTTGAACAGCATCAAGTCGTCGGCCGCGGCCAGCAGCGTGTTGAACTTGTAGTTGATCTCCGCCTGGCCGGCCGTGCCCACCTCGTGGTGCGCGCGCTCGACCGTGAGGCCCATGCTCTTGAGAGCCAGCACCATCTCGTCGCGCAGGTCGGCGTAGTGGTCCACCGGCGGAACCGGGAAGTAGCCGCCCTTGTAGCGGACCTTGTAGCCCTGGTTGCCGCCCTCCTCGTCGCGGCCGGTGTTCCACCAGCCCGCCTCGGAGTCGATGTGGTAGAAGCCGCCGTTGACCTTCGTCTCGAAGCGCACGTCGTCGAACACGTAGAACTCGGCCTCGGGGCCGAAGTAGACGGTGTCGGCCACGCCGGTGCCCTTGAGGTACGCCTCGGCCTTCTTGGCCACGTTCCGCGGGTCCCGGGAGTACTGCTCTCCGGTCAGCGGGTCGTGGATGAAGAAGTTGACGTTGAGCGTCTTCTCCTTGCGGAAGGGGTCGAGGCGGGCCGAGGTGACGTCCGGCAGCAGTTGCATGTCGGACTCGTGGATCGCCTGGAAGCCGCGGATCGAGGAGCCGTCGAACATGACGCCCTCGGTGAAGAAGTGCGCGTCGACCGTGTCGGCCGGCACGGTGAAGTGCTGCATCACACCGGGTAGGTCGCAGAACCGGACGTCGACGAACTTGACGCCCTCGTCCTTGAGGTACTTGATGACCTCATCGGGATTGGTGAACATCCATCCTCCTTAGCCAGGCCCCGGCGTGGAGGAATCCGGGGCCACGCGGCGCTCCAGTTCGTGTCCGAAAAGTTACGGTGAGGCGATTTCCCTCAGGTATCCGCACCATTTCCGCCATGTTACGCGGCTGATCAGCGGCCCCCGCTCGATGAGCCGCCCCGAATGGGCGATAGCGTGGTGCCATGACTGAGCAGACTGCCGCCGCGAAGGGCTCGAAGGGCGCCGCGAAGTCCGCCCCCGCCCCGGCCGGCCCCCCTTCAACCCGCGCCGCGCTCGGTGGCTGGCTCGAGGGCCCGAACCTGCACGACGGCGAGGCCGGCAAGTACCGCGGCGAACGCCTCGGCCTGCCGGAGTCCGGCTCCGGCTCGCTCGCCGGGCAGGGCCGCCGACTCGGCGCGCTGCTGGTGGACTGGGCGTTGGCCTACCTCATCGTCGCGGCCTTCGGCTGGCACCCGTCCTCCGAGCAGGGGCAGTGGGGCGTGCTCGCGGTCTTCGCGGCCGAGCACCTGCTGCTGCTCTCCACGCTCGGGTACACGATCGGCAAGCGGCTCTTCGGGCTGCACGTCGGCAAGCTCGGCGGTCCGCTGACGCCGCTGAACGTGGTCATCCGCACCGTGCTGCTGATGCTGGTCATCCCGGCGGTGATCTGGGACCGGGACGGCCGCGGGCTGCACGACCGGTTCGCCGGGACGGTCGAACTGCGCCGCTAGTCCTTCAAGCAGACCGACGGCGAAGGCCCCCTGACGGCAAGTCAGGGGGCCTTTGGCCGTCCTACGTCGATGAGTCTGGATGCGCGGTTGCCCGAACGGCTACCGCATGCCGCCGCGCGGGATCCGGGCGCCCTTGGGCAGCGGGCCCTTGGGCAGGTTCGCCATCGGTCCGGTCTTGGACGCGATGGCCTCGAGCCGCTTGGTGTACTCCGAGGCCTGGCTCGCGGTCAGCTTGTTCTTGCCGAGGCCGCGCCGGGTCAGCGTGCGGGCGAGCTTGGGCAGCGGGGTCTGGCCGGCCGACTCGTCCGGGCCGACGACCATCTCCTCCATCGGCACGTCCGGGCCGAGGTAGCGGCTGACGGCCTTGCGCTCGTTGCCGATCAGCTGCTTGACGCGTCCTGGATCGCCTTCGGCCAGCAGGATGATGCCGCCGGTGCCGATCAGCCGGTGCACCATGTCCTGCTGCCGGTTGAACTGCACCATCGGGGTCATCGCCCAGCTCTTCTTGAACCGGCGGTCGGAGTCGAGCACCGAGTACGCCGCGCCGGGCTGCCCGTCGATCTGCTTGTACTGGGCCCTCTGCACCCGCCGGGAGAGCGTGGTGGTGGCCGCGAGCACGCCGAACATCAGGGCCAGGATGATCGAGATGACCAGGCCGAAGATCGACCCGCCGACCAGCAGGTAGAGCAGGACGAAGACCACGACGGCGACGCCGAGGCTCCAGCCGAGCATCGCCAGGGTGAGCTTCGGGTCGAGCTTCTTCGTCAGCTTGTACGCGTAGCCGAACTGCGCGAAGCGCCCGGTGGGCGGTGGCGCGTTGAGGAGGTCATCAGAGGACGGGTTGGCCATAGTGAGAAGGATACGGTCCCGGGCGGGCGCCGTCCTAACCTGGGCCGCCCTCCGGGCGCACGGAACCTGCGCCGGGCGCTCGGGGCGAATCGAACGTGCCGGTACTAGCCCTGGTCGCCGTCGTCGAGCGCGGCCCAGGCTTCGGCCCGCTGCCTGGCCCGCTCCCGGTCGCGCTGCACCGCGGACCAGGCGTTTGCCCGGGCGACCACCATGGCGTCGCCGCGGAACATCAGCTTCTCGACCGTCGAGAGTGCGGCGCGCACCGCGGCACGCCGTCCGGACGTCGAGGGCAGAACGTTTGTCGTGGTCATCGTCGTCATCGTCTGTAGGACCCCCAGTCCTCCGCTCGGTGGCGGTGCGGCCCATTCTAGCCGGACACCGCCCAGCATCAACACCGTGGGTTACCGCGCGTGTCGCATCGGGTAACCGGCGGGTTAAGCGTGTGCACCTGAAGATCGACGCGACCGCTTTGTGGCGTGATCGGAATTATCTGCCTTACTCTTCATTGTCGCAGATCAACTGGTCCGTGCGGACCAATGATCAGCTAGCTGATCTCAGCGGGCTTGCGCGCCTCGATCGCCTGCTGGTAAAGCCGTCCGGCGCGGTACGAGGAGCGCACCAGCGGTCCGGACATCACGCCGGAGAAGCCGATCTGCTCGGCCTCCTCCTTCAGCTCGACGAACTCCTCGGGCTTGACCCAGCGTTCCACCGGGTGGTGCCGCGGCGAGGGCCGCAGGTACTGCGTGATGGTGATCAGCTCGCAACCGGATTCGTGCAGGTCGCGCAGCGCCTGCGAGACCTCCTCGCGCTCCTCGCCCATGCCCAGGATCAGGTTGGACTTGGTGACCAGGCCGTCCTCGCGGGCCCGCCGGATGACCTCCAGCGAACGCTCGTACCGGAAGGCCGGCCGGATCCGCTTGAAGATCCGCGGCACGGTCTCCACGTTGTGCGCGAGCACCTCGGGCCGCGAGGAGAAGACCTCGGCCAGCTGCTCGGGCACCGCGTTGAAGTCCGGGATCAGCAGCTCGACGCCGGTGCCGGGGACCGCCGCGTGGATCTGCCGGACCGTCTCGGCGTAGAGCCAGGCGCCGCCGTCCTCCAGGTCGTCCCGGGCCACGCCGGTGATGGTCGCGTAGCGCAGGCCCATCGAGGCGACCGACTCGGCCACCCGGCGCGGCTCGTCCCGGTCGAGCTCGGCCGGCTTGCCGGTGTCGATCTGGCAGAAGTCGCAGCGCCGGGTGCACTGCTCGCCGCCGATCAGGAAGGTCGCCTCGCGGTCTTCCCAGCACTCGAAGATGTTCGGGCAGCCGGCCTCCTGGCAGACCGTGTGCAGCCCCTCGTCCTTCACCAACTGGCGCAGGGCCGTGTACTCCGGGCCCATCTTCGCCTTGGTCTTGATCCACGAGGGCTTCTTCTCGATCGGGGTCTCGCTGTTGCGGACCTCGAGTCGAAGAAGCTTTCGTCCGTCAGGACTCACTGTGGTCACTGGAACACCGTCTCCTCGCAGATCAGTACGACTACTAGCCTACGCGGCCGTGGCAGCCGGGGTCTTGGACGCCCGCACCCGGTCCGTGGCAGCGCCCTTGGGCTCGGTCAGCAGGTGAAGGTGGCGCTCCACGATCGGGACCACCTCCTCGACGGTGACCCGGCGGCCGAGCTCCCGGCTCAGCGTGGTCACGTCCGCGTCCGGGATGCCGCAGGGGATGATGCGGCTGGTCCAGCCGAGGTCGTTCTCGCAGTTGAGCGCGAAGCCGTGCATCGTCACGTTCTGGGCGAAGCGCAGGCCGAGCGCCGCGACCTTCCGGTCCTGCTCACCCTCGTTCGCCGCGAGCACCCACACGCCCGAGCGGCCCTTGACCCGGTCCGTCTCAAGGCCCAGTTCCGCGCACACCTCGATGAGCACCTGCTCGACGCGGCGCACGAAGTCGACCACGTACACGCCCTCGGGCAGCCGCACGATCGGATAGCCGACCAGCTGCCCCGGGCCGTGCCAGGTGATCTTCCCGCCGCGATCCACCTCGACCACCGGGGATCCCTCCCACGGCCGGTCCTGCGGTTCGGTGCGCCGGCCCGCGGTGAACACCTCGGGATTGTGCTCCAGCAGGATCACGGTGTCCGGAGCCTCGTCCGCCACGCGCGCCGCATGGATCTCGCGCTGGGTCGTCCAGGCGCTGTGATATTCGACCCCGTCGGCGCCGAAGCCGGCGTGGATGATTCTGAGTGCCGTACCTTCTTCGCGCGCGTTGACTGTCACCGTTCCACGATATGACACGCGCGGGCCGCAGAGCCGGGGGTGCGCCGATCGCTGCCCGGCGACCTGCGGCACGGTCTAAAGTACCTTGTGATCTCGGTCACGCGACTGAGAGTCTGTCCGCTATGGGGACATTGCAGTCACTGCTACGGATACCAAGCGGTCGACGGGGTAAGTGGGCCGTTCTCGCGATCTGGCTGATCATCGGCTTCTTCGCCTTCGTCACCGCGAGCAAGCTCTACAACGCCGAGCAGAACAACGCGGACGCCTACCTCCCGCACAGCGCCCAGTCCACGCAGGTTCTCGACTATCTGCAGCACGCTCCGGGAGCGCCGCCGAGCACGGACGTGGCCACGGTGCTCTACGTGGACGCCGCGGGCATCAGCGCCGCCGACAAGGCCCGCGTGCAGAGCGACATGGCCGCCTACCAGCGCACCGTTCCCGGTCTCGGCGGAACGGTTGGCGAACTCGCGCCCGCGGGTAACGACAAGGCCCTCGCCGTCACCGTGCCGGTGCGGATTCCGGTGAGCGGGAACTTCAACTTCACCCCGGCGATGAACGCGATCCAGGCGGTCGCCGAACCGGGCAAGAACGTCGACCAGGGCTCGCTGCAGGTCTACATCGGCGGCGGCTTCGCCCTCGACGACGCGGCGAACAGCGCGTTCAACGGCCTCGACTCGAAGCTGCTCCTCTTCGCGGGCGCGGTCGTCGTCATCATCCTGCTGCTGACCTACCGGTCCCCGATCCTCTGGCTGTTTCCGCTGCTCAGCGGCGTCTTCGCGCTGCAACTCGCACAGGCGATCATGTACGAGCTCGTCGAGCACGCGAACGTCGTCGTCTCCGGGCAGAGCGGCGGCATCCTGACCGTGCTCGTCTTCGGCGTCGGGACGGACTACGCGCTGCTGCTCGTCGCGCGCTATCGCGAGGAACTGCACAACTACGAGGACAAGCACGAGGCGATGCGCGTCGCGCTCGGCCGCAGCAGCCCGGCCGTCATCGCCTCCGCGCTGACCGTCATGCTGGCCACGCTCGGCCTGCTCGTCTCCCAGCTCGCCTCGAACGTCGGGCTCGGGAAGATCGGCGCGATCGGCGTCGCCTGCTCGCTGCTGGCCATGACGACGCTGCTCCCGGCGCTGCTCGTGATCGCGCCGCGCGGCGTGTTCTGGCCCGCCGTGCCGCGCTACGGAGTGGACGCGCACGCCCGCGTCGGCCTCTGGGGGCGGGTCTCCGCGCTGGTCGGCCGCGCGCCGCGGCGGGTGTGGACGGCGACCGCACTACTGCTCGTCGCGCTGTCCTTCGGGCTGCTCGACCTGCACTCCGGCGCGATCCCGACCGCGCAGTCCTTCTCCGGCACGCCGGCCGCGGTCACCGCGCAGCAGCAGTTGGAGTCGCACTATCCGGACAAGGGCACGCAGCCGGTCCAGGTGCTCGCCTCGGCGTCCACGGCATCACAGGTCTCTTCGATCCTGCACGCGGAGAGCGGCCTCGCGGCAAACTCGACCGGCGGATTCGAAGCGTTCCCGCTCGGCGACCGCGTCTACTACCAGGTCGGCATGGCCGAGCCGGCCGACAGTGCGACGGCCACGGCAACCGTCAACCAGTTGCGCATCGAGCTCGCCGCGATCCCGAACGCCGACGCACTCGTCGGCGGCACGACAGCCGTCTACATCGACGAAGAGGCCTCTGCGGCGCACGACCGCGACTGGGTGATCCCGATCGTGCTCGCGATCTCGTTCGTCATCCTGGTCCTGCTGCTGCGAGCGCTGGTGGCGCCGCTGCTGTTGCTGGGCAGCGTGATCCTGTCGTTCCTCGCGGCCCTGGGCGTCGCGGCGTTCGTGAGCGAGGAGCTGTTCAACCGGCCGACGGAGGACAACTCCTACCCACTCTTCGTATTCATCTTCTTAGTAGCTCTAGGTATTGATTACAATATCTTCCTGATGACCCGGGTCCGTGAGGAGACCCAACGGATCGGCACACGTCCCGGAATCCTGCGCGGCCTGACCGTCACCGGCGGCGTCATCACGAGCGCGGGCTGCGTTCTCGCCGCGACCTTCGCCGTGCTCATGACGCTGCCGCTGACGCAGTTCCTGCAGATCGGCTTCGCGGTCGCCTTCGGCGTGCTGCTCGACACGCTGCTCGTGCGCACGGTGCTTGTCCCCGCACTCTGCTACGACGTCGGCCCGCACATCTGGTGGCCCTCGAAGCTCGCCCGGCACGACGACGCGGTGGAACGCGAGCAGGTGAGCGTCGGCGAGAACTGAGGTCAGTAGCGCGCGCCCGGGTGTTCGACCTTCAGCCCCACTGCGCGGGCCGCCGTGATCAGTCGCTTGTCATAGGTGAGGAAGGCGCTGAGCTCGGTGCCGGTCGACTCGGCGACGGTCTGCGCGGTGGCCAGGTGGATCGCGTCCAGGCTGCGCAGCAACGGGTCCTGATATTCCCCGGCCGTCGCCCGGATCGTCGCCGTGAGCTCGACCCGGCTGATCGCGCCGAGAATTCTCGGGATCCGGGCCAGCGCGGCCGGCTCGACCCGGCGCAGCGCGCGCTCCAGTTCGACCTCCAGCAGCACGCTGGAGACCAGCGACTCGCCCTCGCGCAGGTCGAGCCAGTCGAACAGCGCCTCGCTCTCCCGCTCGTGCCGAGCCAGCTTGGCGACCGCGCAGGTGTCGAGGTAGATCACCAGCCGCCCTCTTCGCGCAGCTGCGAGATCACGTCGGTCGAGTCGACCGTGCCGTCCCCGGTGCGCGGCGGCCGGGTCAGCGGCGCTGAGTGGGTGGCGAGTATGACGTCTCCGCGGGTCGCGAGCTCGCGCAGCGCGGCCTCGTCCTCGGAGATCGGGGTCAGCCGCGCGACCACCTTGCCGCTGACCGACACGAGCAGCTCCTCACCTGACCGAACGCGCTTGAGTACCGCGCTCGTGTGTTGGTTGAGTTCCCGGACCGGGATCACCTGCGTACCCATAAACCAAGTGTAGTACGCGACGTTCTACATGTCTGCGGCGTTCAGTGCTCCGACCGCCGCCGCAGGTCGGCGAGGACCGCGTCGGCCGCGCGGGAGGCGGAGGCGAGCGCGCCCTCGATGTTCGGCAGCCCGCGATGGTCCCCGCACACGTACAGGCCGCCGATCAGCCGCACCGGCCGGGTGAAGTTGTACGGCGCGTCCATCGCCGCCAGCGCGCGCTCGACGTGCCGCACCTCGATCGTGCCGAGCGCCTTCGCGGAGACCCCGTGCAGCCGCTCGAGCCGTGCCGAGACCGTGCGGTCCAGCACGTCGAGCTCCTTGCCGTCGTGCCCGGCCACGACCGTGCAGATCAGTTCGCGGCCGGCCGGCGCGTGCAGCGGGGCGACCCGGCTGAGCACGGCGGTGCGCGCGACCGGGGAAGCCGGGTCGCCGTCGATCAGCACGGTCGGGATCCGGTCAGGGCCGGGCGGCAGCGCGTCGGCGTCCACCGCGTGCCACAGGGTCGTCAGAGGGCGCATACGCGGCTCGTGCAGCCCGGGGAACAGGGTCACGGCCGCCATCGGATCGGTCGCGACGACGACCGCGGAGGTGCGGATCAGGCCGGCGTCGGTGCTCACCCGGTCGGCGTGCACCTCGTGCGCCCGGGTGCCGAGCAGGATCCGCTGCGGCCCGAGCCGGTCCGCCAGCAGCCGCACCAGCGCCTCGAATCCGCCCTCCGGAACGGCGAACCGGCCGCGTACCAGCATTCTGAGCAGCCAGTCGGTGCCGCGGATCGAGGCGGCCAGGTCCTCGTCCGCGATCAGGGCCGTGAGATAGCGGCGCAGGAAGCCGTCCACCAGGATCGGCGAGTAGCCGCGCACCGCGAAGGACTCGGCGCTCGCGTTCTCGTCGCCGCTCAGCGAGGCGTCGATCGGGCCGCGGGCGAGCCGGTAGAACTGCTTGGACAGCTGGGTTTTGTCGGTGATCGTGCCGATCGGGGCGAGCAGCGTGGCCATCGACTGCTCGGGCCGTGAGGGCGCGGCGCCGAACCGCAGCGCCGCGCCGTCCGTGTAGACCCGGATGCCGGGGGAGAAGGAGCGCAGGTTCAGCCGGGCCGCCCGGGACGGCTCCAGTTCGGCCAGGGCGCCGAGCGCGGGCCACGTCGTGTGCGCCAGATGCCCGCCGCCGACCCGGAATCCGTCGACCTGCTGCTCGCGGACCCGGCCGCCGAGCCGTTCGTCCGCCTCCGCGACGATGACTTCGAGCCCTGCCTCGGTCAGTTGCGCGGCGACCGCAAGGCCGGAGAGCCCGCCCCCGACGACTACCACATCCGCGCGCATGCAAGCTCCCGAAGACCGCGTCCAGATCGAAAAAAGCAGGTGGTCCCCGACGATCGTGACCGACCGTCGGGGACCACCTACCCGAAGCGAGCTGTGCTAAAGGCCTCAGGCGCCGAAGCGGGAAATCTGTAGTGCCACAGATTTCGGATCTACAGACCGGAGGCGAAGGTGTAGGGCTGGAACCCGACGACCTTGCCGAGGTCGAGCTGTATCACCTCGTGCTCCGTCATCTTGATGTCCGCCGGGTCGCCGGTGTACTTGGCGCCGTTGACGTACGTGGTCACGGTGCCGGTGTACGGGCCGATCTTGGTGCTCGACAGCGACTGGTTCCACTCGGCGAAGAACTGGCCCAGCGTGTAGACCGTGCTGTTCGGCGACTCGATGTGGATGACGCCCGTGTCGTCGTGCGTGTGCAGGTAGTAGAAGGCCGCACCGGAGTCGACGAACTCGGAGGAGCCGTCTGCCTCGGTGCTCCACGGCTCCTCGATGCCGATGCCGTAGGGGACCGTCTTCTGCGTACCGTTGACGTAGATCGCCAGGTGCGCGTGGATGTGGTAGGCCAACTGCTCCATCTGGTTGGAGCTCACACCGTCGATCGTCTGACCCTTCACGCCGCTCCACGTCGGGGCCAGCAGGTTGGACTCGCCGGTCGTCGAGTTCGCCGACTCAGAGGCCGTGACCTGCGCGGCGTCGGTGCTGTTGCGGTGTATCGAAAGCGCGATCAGGCCGCCGACGAGAGCCGCGACGAGCACGCCGACGCCCACGCCCCAGCCGGTCTTGCGCCGCCTCTCGGCGCGCGCCATCGCCGCCTGCTTCGCCGCCAGCTCGGCGCGTCGCTGGGCGGCGTCCTTCTTGTTCTGCTGCGTGGCCATGCTTCTCCTCGGCTCCTACATGCTGCTCGCCGCACCACGATACTGACGGCGGCTGAGAAGACGCCAAACGGCGGACGTATCGCGATCACGATTGGGTCACGACACGCCCGCCGTCTGTGACAAAGCGGGATCTATTCGTTACGCCGTCGCGGTCGGGCCGGATTCCGGCCGACCGCCGCGATTTCTAGAGGCCGAGGTCCGCCTCGAAGTTGCCCTCTTCCAGGCGCGCCTTCATCGCCGTCAGGAACCGGGCCGCGTCCGCGCCGTCCACCAGGCGGTGGTCGTAGCTCAGGGCCAGGTAGACCACCGAGCGCACCGCGATGACCTCGCCGAGCAGCGGGTCGCTGACCACGGCGGGCCGCTTGACGACCGTGCCGGTGCCCAGGATGCCGACCTGCGGCTGGTTGATGATCGGGGTGTCGAACAGCGCGCCGCGCGAACCGGTGTTGGTCAGCGTGAACGTGCCGCCGGCCAGGTCGTCCGGGGAGACGCGGTTGTTGCGGGTGCGGTCGGCCAGGTCGGCGATCGAGCGCGCCAGGCCGGCCAGGTTGAGGTCGCCCGCGTTCTTGACCACCGGGACCATCAGGCCCTTCTCGGAGTCCACGGCGATGCCGAGGTTCTCCGCGGCGTGGTAGGTGACCGTGCCGGCCTCGGTGTCGATCGATGCGTTCAGCTGCGGGTACTGCTTGAGCGCCTCGACCGCCGCGGCGGCGAAGAACGGCAGGAAGGAGAGCTTGACGCCCTCGCGGGCCTCGAACTCCTTCTTGGCCCGGTCGCGCAGCCGCGCGATCGCGGTCACGTCCACCTCGACCACCGTGGTCAGCTGCGCCGAGACCTGCAGCGACTCCACCATGCGCTTGGCGATCACCGCGCGCAGCCGGGAGAGCTTCTCGGTGCGGCCGCGCAGCGGGGAGATGCTCGGGGCGTGCGGCGCGGCGGCCGGGGCCGGGGAGGCCGCGGGCACGACCGGGACCAGCGCCTTGGCCGCCTCGATGACGTCCTGCTTGATGATCCGGCCGCCGATGCCGGTGCCGTTGACCTTGTTCAGGTCCACGCCGGACTCCGCGGCCAGCTTGCGCACCAGCGGGGTCACGTACGGGCCGGGACCCTCGTCGTTGACCGGGCCGGCGTGCGCCGGGGTCGCGACGGGCGCCGGAGCGGCCGGGGCCACGGGTGCGGCGGCCACCGGGGCGACTGGAGCGGGGGCAACCGGGGCGACGTAGGCCGGCGCGGGCGCGGGAGCCGGAGCCACCGGAGCGGGCGCCGGAGCGGCGACCGGAGCCGGTGCCGGAGCGGCCGGTGCGGCGGCCGGGGCCGAACCAGGGGCGCCGATCACGGCCAGCGTGGTGCCGACGTCCACCGTCTCGTCCTCGCCCACGTTGATCGCCAGGATCACGCCGGCGACCGGGGACGGGATCTCGGTGTCGACCTTGTCGGTGGAGACCTCGAGCAGCGGCTCGTCCGCCTCGACCGTCTCGCCGACCGACTTCAGCCAGCGGGTGACGGTGCCCTCGGTCACCGACTCGCCGAGCGCCGGCAGCACCACCGGGGTGCCGGAGACCGGACCCGCGGCGGGCGCCGGGGCGGCCGGAGCCGGAGCGGGGGCGGCGACCGGTGCCGGAGCGGCGACCGGAGCGGGCGCGGGGGCGGCGACGGGAGCCGGGGCGGCGGGCGCGGCTGCGGCCGGGGCGGCCTCGCCCGGGGCGCCGATCAGCGCCAGTTCGGCGCCGACGTCCACCGTCTCGTCCTCGCCGACCTTGATCGAGATGACCACGCCGGCGGCGGGCGAGGGGATCTCGGTGTCGACCTTGTCGGTGGAGACCTCGAGCAGCGGCTCGTCGACCTCGACCGTCTCCCCCTCCTTCTTCAGCCACCGGGTGACGGTGCCCTCG
>Ga0185299_10005809_pt1 | contig 13557 bp, 17 predicted proteins | sample PaiPotPPA55metaG_FD_128002 | JGI IMG/M metagenome (GOLD analysis project Ga0185299, IMG submission 128002) | Iron sulfur acid spring bacterial and archeal communities from Banff, Canada, to study Microbial Dark Matter (Phase II) - Paint Pots PPA... ...
CACAGTGGCCTCGCCGACAAGGAATGCAACGCTGCTACCACTCTCCAGTCGGGTAAAGTTCACGACCTCAATAACTTACGAATCGCGGGACTTGGTAGTGCTCTGGCGCCGCACGTCAAATCCCGTCATCTGTCGCCTTTTCGCTACCGCGTCAGCGTTGCCGCACGTCTAAGTAATTGTTCGGCGTATGGGAATAAGTCAGTACCGCAGTTAGGTCATCCCTCATAGCAGCCGCATTCCGGTGGGCGAGCCTCCCGATAGCCGCAGTTCAACGCGCGTCAACACAAGCACTCGCGCAGTTTGTGGGAGAATAAGAGGTTGCACACCCAGTGCGGCGGCGCATATAGTGCGCGCGCGACGATGGCAGTCCTTGCGGTGTCGGGCAGGTGGCCGCGAGTCAGGACAGTTTAAGCGGAAAAAGGAATCCGAAAACGCGGTGTGAACGTAAAGTAGTTGTAACTCCAAGGCAGTCCAAGACTCTGATCGAGCGAAGGATCGAAAGCGAATGACCGATGTCTCACTCTTAGGAGCCTTTTTAGCCGGACTTGTTTCCTTTCTCTCTCCCTGTGTTCTCCCCCTCGTTCCCGGCTACATCTCCATGCTCTCCGGCATCGGCATGGAGCAGCTTCGCCAAGGTCAGCCGCCCCGTGCCGGTCTCTTTGCTTCCTCAGTCGCCTTCGTAATCGGTTTCTCGGTAGTGTTCATTTCCTTCGGCGCGTCCGCCAGCGCCGTCGGCACGTTTCTTCGTGAGAACCGTTCCTTCCTCGCTCCCATCGCCGGCGCATTAATCCTTCTCTTCGGCCTGCATCTTCTCGGCATTCTCATCAAGCTGACGGTCCGCACCGGCCTCATCATCGGCGCCGTGCTCGCGCTTCTCGGCCTCGTCTCTCTTCTGCGTGGCGAACCTCTCTTCGCCGGTTTCGGCTACGTTCATTTCTTCTCGCTCTCCCTGATCGGCTTTTTCGGCCCTGCCATGACGCGCTGGCTCAATCGCGACGTTCGCCTTCGCACCAGCAGCACGCAGCCCGGCATCTGGAGCGGCTTCCTCCTCGGCTTCGCTTTTGCCTTCGGCTGGACGCCGTGCATCGGCCCGATCCTCGCCACAGTACTCGCGCTCGCCGCTGCCAGTGACACAATCGCCCGCGGTGTTCTCCTCCTCGCGGTCTACTCCGCCGGACTAGCCGTTCCCTTTCTGCTCACGGCTCTAGGCATCGGTCAATTTCTGCGTTTCTACCAACGCTTCCGAAAGCATCTTCACGCCGTCGAACTATTTAGCGGCGCGTTGCTCCTTTTCGTCGGCGGCCTAATTTTTGTCAACCGCCTCACCTGGATGGCCGGAAAGCTCGGCTTTCTCAACAGCATCGTCCTATGGCTGGAGAGATCATTGACCGGAGCGAAATGAGGCTCCACTTTTTGCCGCGCTCGCCAACCTGCGAGATAATAAGAGTTAACGTTGGAGGAGTCGAAAGTTGAAGAAATCTCTGTTGGTCATCGTCGCGGTTGTCGCCGTAATCGCCGCCACCTATCTTGCCGACCGTGCCACGCGCCAGCCCCGAAAAGGCGTCCTCAGCGTCTCGGCCGGTAATTCCGCTGCCAACCCCAAGGCCGCGAAGCCCGCTCCTGAGGTCACTCTCAAAGATCTCGACGGCAAAGATCTCTCCCTCGCTCAGTACAAGGGCAAAGTCGTCCTCGTCAATTTCTGGGCCACCTGGTGCGAGCCCTGCCAGGTGGAAATTCCCTGGCTGATCGAAATGCAGCAAAAGTACGCCGCCAAGGGCTTCACAGTGCTCGGCATTGCGATGGACGAAGAAGGCGCCAGCGTCGTAACTCCTTGGGTCCAAAAAGAGCGCTTCGATGTGAACGGAACAAAATCCCAAATGAATTACCCCATCGTGATTGGTAATGACGCCGCGGCCGACAAGTTCGGCGGCCTGCTTGGCTATCCGACCAGCGTCCTAATCACGCGCGACGGCAAAATCGTCAAGCGCATCACCGGCCTCATCAGCTACGAAGAAATCTCCAAATCCATCGAATCGCAACTCTGATACTCTGACTCAATGCTCGACGAACGAGACTTCCAACGAAAGGCCGATGCTGCCTTCGACGACCTGAAACGCCGCTTACTCATTATCGGTGACGAGCACGGCTTCGACGTCGAAGGGGAAAGCGGCAAGCTCGAAGTCATCTTCGAGGAGCCCGAAGAAGCCAAATTCGTAATTTCACCCAACACTCCGATTCGCGAAATCTGGATCTCCGCGCTCTCCACCAGTTTCAAGCTCGGCTGGTCCGATACGAAAAACGCCTTCATCTCGGAAAAAACGGGAGAAAATCTCCTGGAAGTAATGAGCCGCGTAGTCTCTCAACAACTCGGCCTGCCGGTGAGCCTGTGAAGCTCGGGGCAGCCATCGTCAGCGCAGCGCTACTGGTGATCATCCTCGCCGCGCTACCCTCCGCGCATCCGCAAATCCCTTCGGGCCGCGAAGTCGTTGCTCCTGCCGCCTACGTTTCGCTCGAACCCGTCGCGCGCGGCAGTTCCTTCCAACTCGCCGTCGTGCTAAAAATCCGCAACGGCTTCCACATCAACGCGCGCAAGCCTTCCGCCGAGTACCTCATCCCCACCGACCTACGCGCCAATCTTCCTGCCGGTTTCAAATCCGCCGGCGAAATCGCTTACCCCCAAGGCGAACTCCACACTTTCGCCTTCACCAAAACTCCGCTAAATGTTTACGAAGACAAAGTCATTCTTCGCGTACCGCTCACCGCGCAACCCGACGCGCCGCTCGGCGCCCAAAAAATTCCGCTCAAGCTACGCTACCAAGCCTGCAGCAACGAAGTCTGCCTCCCGCCCGTCACACTCGATGTCGACGCCCCGCTCACCGTCGCCGCAAACGCCTCCAATTCCCGCCCCGCCCATCCGGAACTTTTTACCTCCCACTAGCATCTTGTCTGTAGGCATTCTTGATGACGGAACCCGCTCGCGCATTTCGCCTTTGGCCTTACCTTCTCGGAATCCTGATCGGCCTCTGCGCCGGCCTAATTCTCTTCGTTTACCTCGGCGCTCGCCACATCGACGACCGCACGCGCGAATGGGTCATCACCGAGCTAAGCAGTCACTTCGATAGCCAGGTCGAGCTGCAAAGCCTCCACGTCGAAACCACTCCGCGCATGCAAGTCACTGGCGAAGGGCTCACCCTCCGTTACCGCAGCCGCACCGACGTTCCGCCGCTAATCCAAATCGCGCGCTTCTCGTTCAACCTCGGCGTTCTCGGCATCATCCACGTTCCTCGCCACGTCAAAGGCGTCTACGTCGAGAACATGGTCATCACCATTCCGCCGCCCGATCCCAACGCCCCTCCTCCGCCCGCTCAAAAATCCGCGCTCGTCCCGCGCGTCATCTTCAACGAAATCGTGTGCAACGACACCACTCTCATCATCCTTCCCAAAAAAGCAGGCAAGGATCCGCTCGATTTCGAAATCCACGACCTCGTTCTCAAAAATGTCGGCGACCAGAAGCCCTTTGATTTCCACGGCACGCTAACCAACGCCAAGCCCAAAGGAGAAATCGCCACGCGCGGCACCTTCGGCCCGTGGAACGCCGAAGATCCCGCCTTCACTCCCGTTTCCGGCAACTACAGTTTCGCGAACGCCGACCTCGATCCCTTCGCTGGCATCGGCGGCACGCTTTCTTCCACCGGAAAATACGCCGGCCATCTCAATCAGATCGAGGTTCAAGGCGAAACCGACACGCCGAATTTCTCCCTAGATCCCATCGGCCGCCCTGTACCGCTACACACCGACTTTTCCGCCACCGTGGACGGCACCGACGGCGACACCTACCTCCATCCCGTCCGAGCCACGCTTCTCCATTCGCTCATCATCGCCAACGGCAGCGTCATCCGCGCCTCCGGCAAGCACGGTCACATCATCTCCCTCAACATCTACGCCCCCAACGCCCGCCTCCAAGACATTCTTCGCCTCGCCACCAAATCCACCGGGCCCGTCATGTCCGGCACCGTCAATCTGCGAACGAAAATGCTTCTCACTCCCGGCAAAGAAAAAGTCATCCACCGCCTCACTCTCGACGGCGATTTCGGTGTCAACGACGCGGAATTCGCCAGCGTCGAAGTCCGCGACAAGCTCGAGTCCCTCAGCCGCCACGCCCTCGGCAAGCCCAATAACGAAGACGCGGGCAGCGCCGTCACCGACCTTCTCGGCCTCTTCCGTCTAGAACACGACCTCGCCAGCTTCCCTCGCCTCAGCTTCAGCATTCCCGGCGCCGAAGTCCGCCTAACCGGCAGCTACAATCTCCCCGACGAAATGCTCGACTTCCGCGGCAACCTCCGCATGCAAGCCAAACTCTCGCAAACCGTAACCGGCAAAAAATCCTTCTTCCTCAAACTAGCCGATCCCTTCTTTAAAAAAGACGGCGCCGGCTCCGTAGTCCCCATCCACATCTCCGGCACCCGCGACAACCCCAAATTCGCCCTCGACCTCTTCCACAACTCCGACCACAAATAGTCCCGTAGGGACGAATGCTAACGTAGCGGCGGTCTTCAGACTGGCGCTTTGTCGCCTCTGGTGGCGGCGGCCCTTAGGCTGGCGCTTGTTCCTCGCCTCTGTCAGTTTATTCTCACGAAGGAAGGTCGCGTCCCGGCCCGGCCCGAAGGGCCCGTTGTAGGGGCGCTTGAGCGCGTCCAAGGGCCCGAAGGGCCGCATCTTCCCCTTGTAGCGGCGCAGCATGCTGCGCCCTGTTGTTCTGTTTTTGAGTAACTTTCGCGAGCGAGGCGAGAGCCAATAAAGTGATGTGGAATCAGCTGTCCGGCTCCGTTTGATTATCCGCCGGAAAGAACCGCTCCTTCCGCCGGAGCGCCTCTATGGCGTTCGGCACAGGCCCAAGCGAGGTTGGTGGGGGGTGGCAACTTCCCGAGCGCGGGGCGCAGGTTAGCCCAGTGCGTAAGCGCTGGGAAATGGAAGCAAAAAATCCGAAGCGCCGGAGGTGCCGCACACCTCCTTTACGTCCTTTGTTCCAAGACCATCAAACTATTCGTCATTTAACTTCGGACGGGTGCCACACCCGCCGCTCATAGCTGAAAGCGATGAAATGCAGATCGCCTCGGCTGTAACTGTCCGGTTATTAACGGTAAAGTTCACACCGTTGCTTGTGACCCCATTTATGGTTACCTTTACCGCTATTGTCCCTGTCACCCCGACGGGCACCGTTGCCTGGATGCTCGTGCGGTTCCAGCTGGTCGCCACCGCCGACGTTTTATCAAACTCAACGGTGCTAATCCCCTGAGTATCTCCGAAGTTCGTTCCGGTGATCGTTACCGAGGTGCCAGGCGTTCCCGACTGCGGACTTATGCTGGTAATAGTTGGAGGGTTCGAGACATTAACGGTAAACCATATCCCGTTGCTGTCGAGGCCTGAGACAGTAACTACCACATACCCCGTAATGGCCCCGGCGGGCACCGATGTTGCAATGCTCGTGCTGCTAGAACTCGTCACCGTCGCAACCGTTCCGTTGAACGTCACGGTGATTGCTCCTTGGCTTGTTCCGAAGTTCGTCCCCGTGATCGTTATTGAGTCACCGACCGTCCCATTCGACTTGCTCAGACTCGTTATGGTTGGTGCCGTGCCTCCTCCTCCGCCGCTCGCCGCCTTGAACGCCGCCAAGACGGCACCCCACGGATCGGAGGCGCTAAGCGACTCACTAGCCGCAGCCCCTCCGGCTGCCGTTTGCACTTCGGCCTCCGCGACCAGCTTCGTGTTCGGCTCAGCCGGAACAAATTCTCTGATGACGTAGTTACTGGGTTCCGTAAAGTTCCGTGCATCGGCCGTAGAAATGCCACCGAGCAATAAATCCCCGCTCGCAGTTGTCGTCGCGTTTCCACTGTTCGGTGATGCGCTGTTCCCTTGTGCCGATGCCGTGACGTCTAGCGAGTTTGCTGTTGCTGCGCCGGAATATTCCAGAATCGCAAACTGCAGCGTGTCGATGGTGTCCGATACCGTTACCGTATTCGCGCCGCCTTTAATGTTCTCGGCATAGTAGATCGCGAGTGCATGCCCGTTCGGAGCGTCCAGCGTCTCTGCGAGTTGCGATGCCTTTCGATACATATTCCCTTGGGCGTCCGTAACAGTGAACACCTGCCCTGAATGTCCCGCGCGGATACACACGCCAATAAAGTTTCCGGCACTATTATTCGCATTGAAGGCTAGCGATGAGGAGGTAGCCGTGCCCGCATCCTTCCCAGTGTGCTGAACGAGGGAAACTACGTTGTTAGCGGCCTGGACGGTGAAACTCACCGCATTGCTTGTCGCTCCACCCACAGTCACCAGAACATCGCCCGTCGTGGCTCCTGTCGGGACTGGCACGGCGATGCTCGTCCCATTGGTACTCCAGCTCGTTGGTGTCGCCGCCGTCCCATTGAACGTGACCGTACTTGATCGTTGGGTTGCCCCAAAGTTCGTCCCGGTGATCGTCACGGAGGTTCCGACATTTCCCACCGTCGGGCTTAGGCTGGTGATGCTTGGCGGGGCGACTCCGGTTCCGTTAAGCGGAACTGCGAGCGGCACAATATCCATGCTGTCGGCAATGCTCACGGCTCCGGTTCGACTGCCTGCCGCTGCCGGCGTAAACGTGACGTTTATCGTGCACATGCCGCCCACGCAATAGGCGATGAGGACGCGCAGTTATCTGTTTCGGAGAAGTCTCCCATCGCAATCACCGGCCCAACCTTCAAGCCTTGATTACTGCTGACGTTCGTGATTGTTGTGGTTAGAGGTGCGCTGCTGGTGCCAACGTTTTCGTTGTTGAAGCTGAGAGCAGTTGGAGACGGAGCCAACACTGGCGGCGGAACTGTAACGGGCACCGACACATGAACGCTCTGCGGTCCTTGGCCATACGTTGCAGTAATGGAAGCGGTGCCCGCTGCTATCCCAGTGACCATCCCGTTGTTGTCCACTGTTGCTACGCTGGTGTTCGATGAGGTGTACCCGAGATTCGACGACATCGTTAAATCCACAACGCTTCCGTCAGCGAACCTGCCAGAAATCCGCAAAGGTGCTCTCTCACCCTGCGAATCGAAGCTGATCCGAGTTTTGTTTGGGGTTAGACTGGTCGGAAGGTCCGTTCTTTCAACGTCGACGGTTATCGGAGCAGACGCCTGAACTTGATTCGCAGTTGTCGTGCCCCATGCGGTAAGCATATATTTCCCGGGTCGGGTGCCCTGCGGAATCAAGATGGAGAATGAAGCGGGGGCTGAAGTCGCAATCGTACTGGTTGGCAACGGCTTTTCTCCAATCACAGAGACCTGTTTGAAAGCAGTGTTGCCAGGCGACGACACGCCAACCGAAATAGTCTGGCCCGGATTGACAACAGTTCCATCCGATGGTGATGTGATCTGAAGTGCTGGTGTTTGACCGAAAAGAGTAAAGGACGCCACAAGAGTAACAGCCGCAAACGCGTATAGGGTGATTCCCCAACGCAGGAAACCGTGCTCAGTTCGTATTAAAATCATCGACAGTCTCCTCGTCTATGGATTCAATAAATGGAACACCTGACTGCTAACTGGCGTATTCAATAAGGTTATAACTTGGCTGGGCACCAGCCCCGGATCAAGTACGGTCGGACCCAAAAATCCTAGTGGCTCAACACCTGGTGTGTGCAGAAACCCGCGACCGCTACCGTCGTTACTAAATAACTGTCCCGGGTCGGCATTTAGATTAGCTAACTGGCTGGTTTGACCCACAATCGCATCGTTCTCTTCCCCGAAAACTGTCGGCCAACCAGTCGGCGTGAGGTTTACTGCGAGTGGATTCGACAAGATCGTGCCACAGTAACTATGGATTGCGAAACCTAAGGTATTCGTATTCGCTAAACCAGCCAAATTGGTGCTGTTCACAATGCCAGCGATCAAGGCAGTTGGCAGAGGGTGCGAACCCTGGCCCGCCGTGTTGATGTTAAGGAGAGCCTGACTTGTCGGAGAGTCAACCAAATCCCCAACCGCCGCGGGCAGCGTGAGTGCTCCTGGTCCCATTGATGTTACGACCTGAACCGACTGGAACGAGGGCATTCCACCGAAAGCCAACAAATTTCTCACACAATTGTTCTGAGACATCAAAAGATTAGTTGCCAGCGGTGAACCGAGGTGTGGCGTATCGATGGTAATTACCTTGTGAATATTCCCCTGTCCAAAATTTCGGGAACCTAGGAATGTCAACTGTAATGGTAATGTCCGTGTTATGTCTCCCCCATGCTGTGTGCCACGACATCTGCTTGCACTGCAGCCGCTGCGACACTTGCAGGGTTCTGGCCTGACTTGAAGTAATTTATCACTTTGCCGATTTGATTCAGCACTTCCGGCACTATTATTCGCATTGAAGGCTAGCGATGAGGAGGTAGCCGTGCCCGCATCCTTCCCAGTGTGCTGAACGAGGGAAACTACGTTACTAGCGGTCTGGACGGTGAAACTCACCGCATTGCTTGTCACTCCACCCACAGTCACCAGAACATCGCCCGTCGTGGCTCCTGTCGGCACTGGGGCGGCGATGCTCGTCCCACTTGCACTCCAGCTTGTTGGTATCGCCGCCGTCCCGTTGAACGTGACGGTGCTAGCTCCTTGTGTCGTTCCGAAGTTTGTTCCTGTGACTGTTACAGACGTTCCGACCGGGCCGGACGTTGGATTTAGAGTTGTAATAGTGGGCGGCGGGGGGGACTACTGTGAAGGCGATCCCGTTGCTGCTCGCTGCACCTACGTTCACAACGATGTTTCCGGTCGTCGCTCCGCCTGGCACAGGCGCTACTATCCTTGTGGGGCTCCAATTCGACGGCGCCGCGACTGAGCCGTTAAAGATGACACTGCTGGCTCCCGGACTCGTGCCGAAATTAACGCCAGTAATCGTAACGGAGGTTCCGACTGGGCCCGAGGCTGGGTTTATCCTCGCGATGCTCGGGGGTGTGATCCACAATCCGATTCGGTCTCCCTGGATGTCCAGTTGTAGGGAAAATAAGCGCAGTATTTGCCAACTTTCAGTCCTGTGGGGTCGTAGGTACGTGTTAATAGCATTTCCGGCGGCCCGCCCTGCAGCGGAATGTTAGTAAAGCCCGCCCATGACTGAGCGGAGGTTTCGGCCCACGAGGTCCACTCATAATAGGTGCCCAGATTAATTACCGGGCCGCCAATGTCGATGGTGGTTAGCAGGGGCGAATCTGATGGCAACGTTACTACCGACGTTGTGCCGCAAATAAACTGCTGAGCGGCCGACGGCATTGCGAAAAGGGCGAACTCGACCACAATCACGACCGTAACGAGCATAAATAGGCGAAACGAACTCAGCGCTTTAATCTGCATTGACTTGACCTCATAAGCCCAAACGCTGCTGATGGAATAGTGACTTGTACTCGCCATTTCTGTTCAAGTCAATAGCACGAGCTGAGAAATAAACACATATTTATATTCAACGGAAGGTACAGCATTTATTGCGATTCTGTAGCGACCTCTACGGAAGCAAGAGTTGGAGGGCGTAGTCGCCAAACGTAGAGATAGCCGATACGAACCCGGCGACCGCGATGAAAGAGAGCATCACGCGAAAACGGATTAATGAGCATCGGCGGGTGGCATGTCTGGCTCGGATCGTTGCGGTTAATGTTCCGCACCACGTGACGCAACGTGGCAATGCGCGGCAATTCATCCTTGCTGCCGATAGCGAGCGCCTGGTTTACCTGCAACATCCTTGCTGCCACATTTGTTCTTTTGTATCTTTCGGTGATTCGCCTGGCAGACTCGCCTGCAACGGCGGGTGGAGCATCCTTAGCGAACGGAGGAATCTGGGTGCCGGACCCTTTGATTTGGAAGGGTCCGGGTTTAGAGCTAACTTCAAAAACATAAGCGTCAAGAGCAGCAACGCTAGCGCTTGTGAAAGGGCGAGGTATCCTTATCTCTGTCTCTTTTTAATCCGCTCCGCACGCTGACAACCGGGACAACCGGCGTCAGGAACGTGTGAAGAAATTGGCGCGGTGGATGGAGTCGGTTTGTGTAGACTGCGAGCATGAGCAACGACGAGACCGCCGTTCCCCGACTAGTGGCGATTGATCGCCGGCAACTTTTCCTGCGAACGGTGGATGTAGAGAGGTTGGTAGAGCAAGAGCACTGTGTGCGTTCGATTTGGGAGTTGGTCGGGCGACTGGATTTGCGTTGTATTACGCGCAGATCGCGGCGGTTGAGGGCAGTGCCGGGAGAGAGCACACCGATCCGCAGTTGTTAATCAGCTTGTGGCTGTACGCGTATAGTCGGGGGGGCAGTTCGGCGCGCGAGCTGGCGCGGCAGTGCGAATACGAACCGGGTTGCCAGTGGCTGTGCGGGTTGCAGCCTGTGAGCCATCGCACTTTGTCGGGGTTCCGCTCCGCCAACAAATCCGCACTCGACGATCTATTCACGCAGGTGCTGGGCATGCTGAGCGCCGAAGGTCTGATCACTCTCGAACGGGTTACGCTGGACGGCACCAAGATTAAAGCTAACGCGGGCGGCAACACTTTCCGTGGTCGCGAAAAAATCGCGGCGCATCTGGCGGCGGCGCACGAACAGGTGCGCGTGCTGAACGAGCAAGCCGAGAACGAGCGCTGCAAACAGAAATTAGGTCGTGCACCTCAGCAGGTCATTGCCGATGGTGATTACACCAATCATGCATCGGTGCAGGCGGCCGCAACGCACGGCGTGGATTTTTACGGCTCGTGGCAAGACAGTTGGAAAGCGACGGAACGCGACGCGCAGGGTCGCAGTGCGGCGTTTTTGAGTAGCGCTTTTCCTTACGATGCCACGCAGGATGTTTTCCGCTGCCCGGCGGGAGAAACGCTGCGCCATCGCGCGGTGCTGAATCGTGGGCACGGCGTACGCACCCGCGTGTACCGCGCGCCGAAAGAAGCCTGCCGCACCTGTGCGCTGCGCGAGCAATGCGCGCCGCCGGGAGCGCGGGCCGCCTGGAGGCGCTCGGTCACGCGTATCGAGGAGCCGTCCGCGACAACCGCCTTCAAGGCCAAAATGCAGACGGAAGAAGGACGCCAAATCTACGCGCGACGTTCGCAGATCGCCGAGTTCGCGCACGCCTGGATTAAGGAACGCTGCGGCCTGCGACAATTCCGCTGCCGAGGCAGGCTGAAGGCCACCATGGAAGCTACCTGGGCTTGCCTGACTTACAACTTAATGCGCTGGTTCGGCCTGCGCCGCGCGCTGCAAGCGCAGCCTGCGGCCATTGGCTGAGCGAGCGGAGGTGTTACTGCGGTTGAACGGAAATTAATGCAGGAGAAAGAATCGCCGAAGATCGCGCACTCGTACCGTTGCCCGCGGCTGGTTTCGTTTCAAAAACCAATTTCTTCACACGTTCCTGTCCCCGTCCGCCGTCCCCGTCCGCCGCGCTCAACTACACGGTTGTGATCGCGCCGTTGACGCCTTCCGGGAAAAACCCGCCACGGTTGGTACCTGCTTTGGAGCTTCCGTAAACGATGGCCAAGACTTCGCTCGGAGTTCGAACTATTGTCAGGCCCTGATTGTTGTTGCTGAAGTATTCCCCGCCTGACGGCGGAGGCACGATGTCCTGACGGTCGAGCGGAAACGTCGGGACGCGGTAGAGGGCGACCAGAAGACGAAGGTTGCCAGTGTGCTCGCCTTCCGTGAGGGCGATGCGAGCCGCTGTAGCGAGGACTGCTTTGCTTTGAATCAGCGGAGCGGCACCTCCATAGGCGCTTACGCCGACATCCTCAAATGCCCGTGCCTCAAGAAGGAACGGATTCAGTCGACTCACTTGGCCGAGAGCGTTGAGATTGATCTCTGGCTTGGCGATTGCATGATTACCGAGAACAGAGCGGAGCAGGAGAACATGCTCTTGTTCATCTTTGGCAATCTGCACCGCGATGTCCGGCACCCTAGGTTCATCGTAATCAACTCCCGAGTCGTGATCGACTTCTGAGAAGTCGACCTTGGCTCCGCCGAGCGTGGGTCCTTGTCTTCCAACTCCGTTGATCGGGATTCCTATTTGCTCGATGGTCTTGCCAGTTGTCGCTTTCGTGTAAAATTCCGCTTCCAAGTATTCCAAGTTAAGTGCGAAATTCAGGATATTGATATCGTTGGTCGTTAGGGTGGTTGTGGACACTTCTTGAGCAGCGGCCGGGGATGCCGTAACCAAACTCGCTGCTGCACTTCCGATAAAAGTCGAACTGGCAACCGCCAAACCTGCAAAACCCGTCCTTTTCAAGAATCTCCTACGATCTGCACGGTCTTCGTGCACAGATAACTCTTGCATGCCTTTCACGTGTCTTCTCCTTTAAATCTAGAATGAGCAGAGGAAGGGTCAGGGGTTGGACGGACCAATCCACTCAGCAAACGTCTTTTTCACCTAGATGTCAGATGAATTGAGCGCCCGCAAACTCTGCCCTGTTCTTGTGCGCAAGGACATACGGCGAATCGTCTACCGACTTATGGCAGAAACCGGGCCTGCCCCCAGCGTAGACTCGCCCGCCGTTTCAAGGCGCGATTGCAAAAATTTCCATTCGTTTGGGCCATTTCCCTTCCAGATCCAGACGGTGATCGCCGCCGCACACGACAGCAAGCGTAGTCGACGATTGGAAGTAATAAGATCATGGCTAGTTCGCTTGTGGCTGGTATCGCGCTTTCGTAACCGCTAGCCGCAAAGACGAACCTGGTCTGAAATATAAAGTCGAGTAAAGCGTTGGATATCCTACGCCGACAATAGTCCTTGGCAGCGCCCATGTTCTCTCCTGCTCTTAGCTACAGCATGTTCGAGAATTCAGTGGGGCGAAACGCCTATCGACGTGTGTTCGTTCCTGCATCAGAGTCAACCCTTAAGTAATTCCACCAATCAGGGGAATATTATGAGAAACGATAGTAAGGTAGCGGGAGCACGCGAGGATAATTTTACTGGCACGATTGAATCCCAGACTTCGCAAATTCCGTCCTCGGCTTATTTGGGCGCAGCGCTGGGTTCAATGGCCGCTTCAGCGATATTGAGAATGGCAGGTAAGAAAGATGCTTCTCTGTTTGTCGGACAGTGGGCAGCGCCATTTTTGCTGATGGGCGTTTACAACAAAATGGTGAAACAGCATGGTTCCGATGCTGAGAGCCGCCAAGCTGCGGCCGCATAAGCCGACGAAAATCTTGGGTAAAAGGAGGCTATATGTTGGACATAGCCGAACAATTTGCTCATGTGCTCTTATTTGATTGCCCGCAATGCGGGAGACCGCTTGCGTCGGCGTGTGCAAGCACGAAGAAGAATTTAGAAGACGCTGACGCGCACTGGTTCGATCCTCATTGCCATTGTGGATGGACAGGAGATGTCATTGGCATAACTGCCCTTCGACATTGGGTGGAACCGTGGAAAGTTAAGGCTCCAATCGGGACCGCCGTGCCCGGTTCGTGTGAGGGAGAGCCGCTATATCGTTCAAGCCAAACTGCGAACGTTTAAGACGCTACCAGGAATGTTGCCTTTAAGAGAATGCTCGCAATCTGGCGAATTTGTTAAATCCACAAGCTCAACGCCTCAGGACGC
>Ga0185299_10005815_pt1 | contig 13542 bp, 7 predicted proteins | sample PaiPotPPA55metaG_FD_128002 | JGI IMG/M metagenome (GOLD analysis project Ga0185299, IMG submission 128002) | Iron sulfur acid spring bacterial and archeal communities from Banff, Canada, to study Microbial Dark Matter (Phase II) - Paint Pots PPA... ...
GCTCGATGAGATGCCGCCCTACTTCCACTATCTTGACACCCAGAAAGTTGGCAATGGCACGGTCGCCGACATCGCTACCCGCGCTTTTGCCAATCTGTTAACGGCCGCGGGCAAGAAGAAGAACGTGTGCGTCGTCGTTTCCGATCTCGCGGCGGCCTACGACACGGGCGCCAGGCTTATCAACCGTGCACTCGAAGACGCGCGCGCCGAATTGGGTCGGCAAGAGCGCATCATCACGCCGGTCGACCTCGCGACCAACGAGATCTACGACATCTTGCGCAAGCGCCTCTTCAAGTCGCTTCCCGACAAGGCCGAGATAGGCGATATCGCCGAAACGTTCGGCCGGAAGCTGGAAGAAGCAGCTAAATCCAAAACCGCCAGCCGCGGCGCCGAAGCGATTGCAGACGAGATTGCGGCCACGTATCCCTTCCACCCGCGGCTCAAGAACGTCATCGCGCTGTTCAAGGAAAACGAACAGTTCAAGCAAACCCGTGGACTGATCGAGCTGGTTTCCCGCCTGCTCCGATCGGTCTGGGACCGTCAAGCGAACGACGTCTTTCTGATAGGCGCACAACACTTCGACCTCAGCATAGCGGAGGTCCGCGACAAACTGACCGAGATCTCCGGCATGCGCGATGTCATCGCGAAGGATCTTTGGGACGCGCAGCACTCTGCGCACGCTCAGATCATTGACCTGCAGACCGGCAAGGAAGCGGCCACTCAGATTGGTGCCCTGCTGCTCACGGCCAGTCTCTCTACCGCCGTCAACGCGGTGAAAGGTCTAATCAGCGAGGAAATGGTCGAGTGTCTCGTCTCACCCCTCCGCGAGCCGTCCGACTTTCTCGCGGCCTTCGATGAGCTGGAAAAGGTCGCCTGGTACGTGCATCACACGCCAGAAGGCCGCTATTATTTCGACCGGCAGGAAAACCTCACGAAGCTCCTGCAGAGCCTCGCCCACGACGCGCCACAGAACCAGGTCGACGACCTGATCCGGCATCGCCTGCGCGACATGTTCAGGGCATCCCGCAAGACTAGCTACGAAGACGTCCTGCCTTTACCCAGACTGGAAGAGGTGTCCGACCGTGTCCGCAAAGGTCGCGTGCTACTCGTCGTCAGCCCTGATTCAAAGATTCCTCCTGAGGAGGTGCGGAAATTCTTCGATGGCTTGAGCCAGAAGAACAACTTGTGCGTCCTTACTGGCGACAAGACGGCGATGGGGAGTGTGGAGAAGGCTGCCCGGCAACTCTTTGCCGCTCAGAAGGCTGATGGCCGCATTCCCAAGGGCCACGCCCAGCGCGACGACCTGGAGCGCAAGCAACAGGCCTACGAGCAGGACTTCAATTCCACCATCCTAAACCTTTTCGACAAGGTCCTTTTCCCGCGCCAACGCGCCGGAAAGCCAGCGCAGCTCGCTTCTAAGGCGCTCGACATGACCCGCGATGCCACGAAGCCCTTCAATGGCGAGGAGCAGATCGAGAAGACGCTTACCTCCGACCCATTGAAGCTCTACCTCGATGTGGCGAAAGACTTCGATCCTATCCGCGACAAAGCGCAAGATCTCCTCTGGCCAGAAAACCAGGACGACGCTCGCTGGTCCGACGTGGCCGACCGCTACGCGGAGCAAGCCGGTATGCCGTGGCTACCTCCCAAGGGATTGGACACGCTCAGGTCTGTCGCGTGCAATCGCGGTCTTTGGGAAGATCTCGGAAACGGCTACGTCACGAAGAAACCGAAGAAGAAGCGTACGTCTGCTCAGGTCATTGCCGAGTCCGAGCCCGATGACGAAGGCAAGGTGCGCCTACGCGTCAATCCGCAGAACGCCGGCCCCTTGCCGCACATCCACTACGCCGAAGATGCTCCGGTCTCAGATTCGAGTCCGCAACTCAAGGACCAGGCATACACCACCGCTGCGCTGCGGGTGAACTTCTTGGTGTGTGACCCGTCGGGCCAATATGAGACTGGCGATCCGGTCACGTGGGCCAACAAGCTTGTCCTACGAAACCTGCTTACGGAGAAGGATGGGGAGCGCAGCGTTGAACTCTTGGTCGCGCCGAAGGGAGCAATCCGCTACACGCTCGACGGCAGTGAGCCCCGCGACGGTTCTGCGTACGAGGGTCCAATTTCCATCTGTGATGCCGACGTCATGTTGCGCGCATTTGCCGAGGCCGACAAGATCGAAACTAAGGCCGAGTTCCATTTCCCGGCCAAGGGCAAGAAGGGCTTGCAGATCGACCAGGTGAAGCCTGGCCGCCTCGTTTCGCGCACCGGTCGCAAGCTCGACTCGCGCGGGAAGACCTTCGAGGCGCTGAAGCAAGCTGCCGAAAAGGGGGCCACCTTCGAGGGCATCGTGCTCACCGTGGGCCAGGGCAGTCAGATGATCGCCGTACAGGTAGGTGAAATCGCCGTGGACGCGGCTTTCATCGAAGCCTTGCTCACCAAAGTGCTGGAAAAATTCACATCCGACACGCCGATTACCATGACCTTCCGCAAGGGACACTTCGCCTCCGGGCACGACCTGAAAGACTTCGCCGTCAGGCTGGGAATCGAATTGCAGCCAGGAGACGTCGAGCAATGACCGATAAGACCGCGACCGTCGACTTCGGCGCGTCGACCACCTTTGGCGCCCATCTCTTCCGCGTCGAGATTTCGGAAGCGCGGAACGAGGCGGTCGTCATCGTCGAAGACTACGGCTACCGGGGCCAGGAAGGCGGAATCCCCCGTGACGAAGAGCGGATTGCGCTCGCGCGCCCCACCTGGTCCGCGATTGCCGACATCGCGCGCCGCGAGTTCAACGATCGTCTCAAGGCGGCCAAGGTGCTCACCGGCCGATGGCATACCGGCACCAACCTCGTGGACCGGTTGCTGGGCAAGGAGCTATGCGTGCTCGCCTGGGCAGCCGAGACCGCGAACGACGAACAGATCCCCGTCATCTGCAGCAAGTGGGCGGCGCTGCGCCCCGAGGAACGCTGGTGGCTCTTCGCCATGACCGTGGCCGAATGTGGCCTGCCTGAGGACTCGCTGCGTGGCTGGCGCAGGGCGCTGTTCTTTGCCCTATCCGACGGGGATAAGCCACCTGCGGGGCGCAAGCGGCGCCGCCCGGTCGATACCGAACCCTTCAGCTTACCGCTATTTGAAGACCGAAAATGAATTCCGCCGGCGCTCCCTTTTCCCTCAAGGAGGCACCCTCACTGATCGAGCGGCTCCTGCCAGTGCAGAAGCTGTCCGCTGAGGCATACAAGGAGCAGACCGCAGGTCACGGAAAGACGCTCACCGCGCTCGGCAGCTACTGGAAAGGCCGAAAGCCGCTCATTCTTAACAAGGCCTGCATTCTCGGCTGCTTGCTACCGGCCACAGACAATCCGTCCCGCGATCTGTATATCTTCGAAAAACTTATGGCGATGGACGATGAGTCCTTTGTCGTCCGCTGGAAGCGCCGTGCCAAGCCGAAGGAGATCATCGCCACTGTCTCCCTTGCCCATCGCTCTGACTACTTCACGGTGGAGCGGAAGGACCACTCCTCGGAGCCAGTGGACTGGTCGCAGCTGAACAATGACGTTGTGAATGTCAGTTGGCGATCGGATCTCAGTGAATTGGAGCGGCGACAGCTGGAGGCGCAGACGCTGCCCCGTCTGTCTTACCTCAAGCGCGTGGATCAGGCTAAGCGACCCGAGGAGGTCGGGGATAGTGTCCATGCCCACATCTGGGATGCTGTCAACGCTCACCTCCGTACGAATGCTCAGTCCGTACCCGAATTGGTCGAACAACTTGGCATCATGCGCTTCGGGCACCGGCCACGCTTAGCCGACACCTTTTGCGGCTCTGGCCAGATAGCCTTTGAGGCAGCCCGGCTCGGCTGCGACGTTTATGCCTCGGATCTGAATCCCGTGGCCTGCATGCTCACTTGGGCCTCACTGCACATTGTTGGCGGATCGGAACAAGACCGAGGTCACGATGAACACGAGCAAAAACGAGTCGTTGCAAAGGTCCTGGCGGAAGTTGATTCGCTCGGAGTGGAGACTGACGGAAAGGGTTCGAGAGCGAAGTCATATCTCTACTGCTTAGAGGTACGTTGCCCACAGTCCGGATGGATGGATCCGTTGCTCCCATCGAGAATAGTGAGCTACGGCAAAAGAACCATTGCCGTGCTGGTGCCCGACCCGATACGTAAGTGTTACGACATCGCGATCCAATCGGACGTCACGGAAGAGGAACTGGCGGCAGCTGCCGATGGCACCGTCGGCAGAGAGGGAAGGTTTGGCGAGGCGTACTTGACCCACGTAGTGGACGGGATCACCTACAAGACGAAAATCTCAACGCTCCGTGGCGATTATCAGAAGCCTGACGGAACGACTGGTAATCGTGTGCGCCTCTGGGAAAAAGACGAGTTTAGACCCCGTCCCGGCGACACCTTTCAAGAGCGCCTTTACTGCGTGCAATGGATGCGGCCAAAAAAGGAGGGCAAGGGTGTTGACTACGATTTCTGCGCCGTAACGTCCGAGGACCTCCACCGCGAACGTATCACAGAGGAATTCATCGCAGAGCATCTAGTTGACTGGCAGTTCAAGGGCTGGCTGCCTGACATGCGAATAGAGCCGGGTGGCCCACCAAGGTATCAGGGGCTCAGCTTGATCAGAGGCCGCGGCTGGACATACTGGCATCACGTGTTCCCGGCACGACACCTCCTGACACTCGGGCTAATCCGCAAGCACTCCAAAGACGCCAACGCATTAGTAATGCTTTCACGGATTCTGAATTTCTCAAGCAAACTTTGCGTGTGGTCAACTTCCAAGCCGGGCACTAGTCGACCAGGCGAGGGTGGTAGGACGGGTGGAGGAAGCGACAATCCCACCAGTGTATTTTACAATCAAGCGCTAAATGCGTTCTTCAACTACGGTTGCCGTGCAAGCCAACCATTGATGGAAATGTTCGACTTGGAGCTTACTCCGTCACGATGTTCAGGCGTTTCCGTCGTGTGCTGCCAGCCAGCCCAAGAGGTTGATACGCCCAGCGACATTTTCGTGACGGACCCACCTTACGGCGACGCTGTGAAGTATGAGGAGATCCTGGATTTTTTCATCGCTTGGATGCGTAGGAGTCCACCTTTAGAATTCGCCGGCTGGGTCTGGGACAGCCGTCGTTCGCTCGCTATCAAGGGTGAAGGCGAAGATTTCCATCGTGGGATGGTAGCCGCTTATAAGCGCATGAGTGAGCGCATGCCGGATAATGGCGTTCAGGTGATCATGTTCACTCACCAGTCCGGTACCATCTGGGCGGATATGGCCAACATCGTTTGGGCGGCTGGCTTACAGGTCACCGCCGCCTGGTACGTCGTCACAGAGACGGATACTCCTATGCGCGAGGGTAGCTACGTCAAAGGAACAGTGCTGCTTGTGCTGCGCAAGCGCCGCGGCGTGTACAAGACCACGCGCGATGATTTAGCCTGGGAAATTCAGGAGGAAGTTGAGGCACAGGTGGGAAGCCTCACGGGCCTCAATCAGGACGCGAAGGAGCTATATCGTGACGAAAATGTCTTTGAGGATGCCGACATTCAAATGGCCGGTTACGCCGCTGCCCTCCGTGTTCTCACGAAATATGCGATCATAGATGGCCGCGATATGACTGCCGAGGCCATTCGTCCGCGGGTAAAAGGTGAGACCACCTTCGTCGATGGCCTCATTGCCTTCGCCGTCGACACCGCCAACCAATACCTTGTTCCACAGGGCATCGCCAAAGCCCACTGGGACAAGCTCAGCGGCGCTGAGCGCTTCTACCTGAAAATGCTCGACATGGAAGCTCGTGGCGCTAAGACGCTCGACAATTATCAGAACTTCGCCAAGGCCTTCAAAGTGCGCGACTTCAAGCCGCTACTCGCCAGCCAGAAGGCCAATGAAGCACGCCTGAAGAGCGCGGTGGAGTTAGGTCGCGCCGAGATGAGCGAAGGTTCAGAACTGCATCAATCTATACTGCGTGCCGTGCTTTACGCCGTGATGGAGCTGGTGAAGAACGTGGACGGCCACGAGGTGCTCGCCCACTTGATTCTTAACATTCCCAACTATTACGGAGACATGACTCAGCGCGAGCTGACGGCCGAGATGGCGGTCTACCTGGCTAAGCGGCTCGATGGAGTGCGCCAAGAGGAAGCCAGTAACGCACGAGTGCTTTACGAGCTGGTTAAGAACCAGCGGTTAGGGTGAGGTCGGGACACGCATGAGCGAGATCACCCGTTTCTCCTCCCGCCGCCAACGCCTCGACCACGCCTTCCTCAGCGTAAAACTCAAGGAAGCAAAGTGCTATAAGCGCATCGCGGGCTACTTCCGTAGCTCGATCTTCGAGCCGGTTGGTGAGGAGATCTCGGCGATTCCCAAAGTGCAAATTGTCTGCAACAGCGAGCTAGACGCTGCCGATGTGGCGGTATCGAAGCACGTCCGCGAGACCGCGCTGAAGGAGCGCTGGAACGAGGCCCCTTCGGAAGTCGAGGCGCTGCTGCATCGCGACCGCTATCGCCGCCTCCACGACCTTCTGACCAGCGGCCGGGTCGAGATTCGCGTCGTCCCTAAGGACCGTGTCTTCATCCACGGCAAGGCGGGGGTCATCGAGGACGATAATGGATCAAAGATCTGTTTCCTCGGCTCGATCAACGAGACAAAGAGCGCCTTTGCGCAAAACTACGAGATCCTGTGGGAGGATTCCTCGCAGGAAGGCGTGGAGTGGGTCGAACAGGAGTTCGACGCGCTCTGGAAGGACGCCTATCCGCTACCAGACGCCATTGTTGAGGAGATCAAACGCGTTGCCGATCGCGTGGAGGTCCGCTTCGAGGAGACGACGCTCAAGGAACTGCCAGCCGCCGCCCTAGCCGAGAGCCCAATTTATCGCGGCGGGGAACAACTCCAACCTTGGCAGCGCTCCTTCGTGACGATGTTTCTCCAGCACCGTGAAACCTACGGAAAGGTGCGGCTGCTGCTCGCCGATGAGGTCGGCGTCGGCAAGACACTTTCGCTCGCGGCGAGTGCGATGATCTCGGCCCTGCTGGACGATGGTCCGGTGCTTATCCTCTGCCCCTCGACCTTGACATTGCAGTGGCAGGTGGAGCTGACGGACAAACTCGGCATACCGAGCGCGGTCTGGTCTTCCACGAAGAAGGTGCGGATCGACCCCAAGGGCCACATCATCAAGACACGCGGGCCGGAGGATATCGCGCGCTGCCCGTTTCGCATTGCCATCGCCTCCACGGGCCTGATTTTCCACGACTCGGACGAACGCAAGTACCTGCTCGAACGCAAGTACGGCACGGTGGTCCTCGACGAGGCCCACAAGGCGCGCCGACGTGGCGGGCTGGGAGCTAAGAAGGAGGACTCCAACAATCTGCTCGATTTCATGCTGCATATCGGCCGCCGCACTCAAAACCTTCTGCTTGGCACCGCGACGCCGATCCAGACCGAAGTTCGTGAACTATGGGATCTGCTGCGCATCCTTAACTCAGGCGCAGACTTCGTTCTCGGGCGTGAGTTGTTTGGCCGCTGGCCGGATTGTCAAAGAGCGCTTCCCATCGTAAAAGGCGAGGAGATCCCTGCGGATGATAAGGACGCTTGGGAATGGCTGCGTAACCCCGTGCCTCCCGCGACCGAAGACGCACTGTTTGCCACGCTGCGACTGCAAATGGGCCTGCCTGATCAGACCTTCTTTAGCGATCGTGGCTTCGGTTCGCTCGGATTTCTGGAGCAGCAGGCCGTAGGGCAGGCCCTGGCGCCGGGTTTCCTGCAAGAGCACAACCCCATCCTCCGCCACACAGTGCTGCGCCGCCGCCAGACCCTAGAAGACGCGGGCCTATTGGAACGGATCGGCGTGGACATTCATCCCAATCCGGCGGCTCCCACAGGCGCATACACCGGAGTCGAGTTCAGTGGCCTGGGCCTGCTGACCAACCTCCCCTTTGACCTTGCTTACCACGCAGCCGAAGCGTTTACGGCAGCGCTACAAAAGCGCACGAAGGCGGCCGGCTTTATGAAGACGCTGCTTCTGCAGCGGATCTGTTCAAGCTTTGCATCTGGTAGAAGCACCGCCGCGAAAATGCTGTATCGGGAAGTGTTCGAAGACGAGGAACAAGTAAGGGAAATAGAAGAAGCGTTAAGCGCGCTGACTTCTGAGGAAGCCGCGCATCTTCGCATCATCATCGGGGAACTCTCGCGCCCGGAAGCGCGCGACCCCAAGGTTGCCGCCGTCCGGTATTTTCTGACAGAACATCGCACTGAAGGCAAAACCTGGCTGGAGCACGGCTGCATAATTTTCAGCCAGTACTACGATACCGCTTACTCACTTGGGGCGGAGCTGGCAAAGTCGTTGCCTGGAGAACCTGTAGGCGTCTATGCGGGTGCGGGCAAAAGCGGGCTGTTTCGGGGTGAGGACTTTGCTTCTGTGGAGCGCGAGGACATCAAAAAAGCGGTGAAGAATAGGGAAATCCGCTTGCTCGTGGCTACCGACGCAGCCTGTGAAGGCTTGAACTTGCAAACCCTTGGCAGCCTCATCAATGTCGACTTGCCTTGGAACCCGGCGCGGCTCGAACAGCGACTGGGGCGGATTAAACGCTTCGGCCAGGCGCGGCGTACCGTGGACATGCTCAATCTGGTCTATCATGACACGCAGGATGAGAATGTGTACCAAGTCCTCTCGCGTCGTATGCAGAACCGCTATGATATTTTTGGTGGTTTGCCGGACACGATCGAAGACGATTGGATCGAAAGCGTCGAAAAGCTCGAGGAGATGATGGACGAGTACATCCATCTTCGGCAACGGGCGCGGGACGTCTTCGAGATGCGGTATCAGGAAACCATTGATCCGGACAAAGACCGTTGGGAGTTGTGTTCGCGGGTACTGGCCCGGCGGGACGTCGTGGATCGACTGTCGGCGCCATGGTGAGTTATTCGCTCCAAGCATTTTCAACAAATAAGCCGTGAAATCCGGGTACGTCGCTGCGCTCGCGCTGGCGCTCGTTCAGATGGCGGAATGCTGGAGTACCTATCACGGCATAGTTGGCGCTACAGACAGCGAAACTTACACAGCGGAGGGGCGAGCTGGATACACAATTCACTGTGACGGTGCGCTTCTGAGTTGGGAGACTTGCTCCGCAAAGGCCGGGGAACTCTGCGAGACACGCGGTTACGATGTCCTTGAGAAGCATACATGGGGCTTCCTATCGAGCGGACCATGCTTGTCGCCTGCAAGCAGCAACCTGAAATTAGGCCACCTTTATCGCCAAAAAAAGCCAGTCAACCGCAGTAGACACAGGACCAATAATTTTTGCGCCTTTGCCCCCGTGGTCATCTGGGCAACCCTGGGACGTTATGCCGCAAATACCTGACCGCAGATATGGCGAAATAGCGACCGACCTTGAGGAATTCGACTCCTACCTGAGTCGCTTGGGAGTGAAGCCGTTAGATAGGCTCCGCGGTGCTATCGCGAATATCAGGGAAATCGAGAACGCTTGCGCGCAAGGCCGGGCGGCGACACTTGAGACAGAGTCGCGCCTACCGGAACTGGTTTGGTCACTGGTTGAGGGCGCTGAGTTCGCCGAGATCTTTCGAGGCATTCGAGGCTACGATCCTGCGGTCGTGAAGCGGCTCATGCGTAAGGCGGTGGCAGGTCCGCTCGATCCAAGACTTGAGAATGCCAAAACGAACATGGGCAGAAACACAGTATTCGAGCTGCGGCTTGGGGCCAGATTCCGGCTGGCGGGCGCTTCCGTGAGTATGGGGGGCGTTGCGGATCTCTCCATCGACCATTCCGGGTTTCGCCTTTACATCGAATGCAAGCGGCCGCTCGGTGAGCACAATATTGCGAGAAGATTTGACGAAGGTATGGCGCAGCTGCGCGATCGTTTCAGGGCCGATCCACATCCTAACTTGGTGGGAATGGTCGCCATGTCGATCTCGAAGGCGCTGAAGGGAACGCAAATGCTTGTCGTGGATCGTGAAGAAGACCTTCGGCCGTCGTTATCGGCAGAGGCCGAGCGTGCTTACGAATCGTATTGCGGGGCGATCTACAACGAAGTCGATCTTCGTATCGTCGGCGCCATCTGCCACGTGTTCACACCCGCCCACGTCCGCACCAGCGGGCGCCTTATCGCCGCGTCGCAATTCGACGTATTTTTCCCGGGTCATCTCAGCAATCCGGCCACCAGCCACGGCCTGAAGACTCTCTTGGGGCAGCTCTGAAATCGGCACGCGGCTCAATGAGCAGACTTGGGGTATTCTCTAACGAAGGTCCGGGATGCATCCGGTCCGGAGATGGAGCCACAATCCTGATGAGTGAACCGAAGATCACCGATGTTAGCCAGACCCCGCTCATTCTTCCGTTGGTCCAGAAGGGCATTAGGGACCACGCCGATGTCCAAAACTTGCTTTCCCTGTTGTCCCTCGATAGGAGCGAAGGCCGCATCACCCCGGGGGTTAACAATGCCATCTTGAAAGCCGTAGAGAAGGTTGATGCCAAGTGGAAGGAGCACGTCCAAAGCAAAGGTCATCGCAGACGCCACTTCTGCCGAATACACTGACCTGACGAGCGACCTGCGGTCCCTGCTTCGAGTCCCGGAGCCGCAGTAAACCGAAAACGGCCCTCTTGCCGGGAGTGGAGACAACCGAATATCAGGGCTGCGTGACGCGCCACCGGCGGGCGTGGCGCGTCACCCTGATTGTGCGATGACGGCGGGCAGGCCGCCAGCCTGATCAGGGTCTTTAGTCAAATCTTTATGCAAACAATATCGAGTGGGCCTTGACCATCGGATAGGAGGAGGGAATGTGGAAACACATGAAGGTGGTTGTCTTTGTGGAGCGGTTCGTTATCGGGTCGTTGGCGATCCAATAATCGCTGGGGTCTGTCACTGTACTTTGTGCAAACGGCGGACAGGAAGCGCGTTTGGAATGTCAGCCTACTTTGGCGAAGCGGTCGTTCAAATCACCAGCGGTGTACTTAAAACTTACGAATATCGCTCGGACGAAAGTAACCGCTGGGCTAAAACCGAATTCTGCCCAACCTGTGGAACGACCGTGACATGGACAGGAGAAGTACTTCCGGGCGCACGTGGGATTGCCGTAGCGACCTTCGATGATCCGAATGCCCAATGCTTCCCCGTAGTCTTCTGAGAGAACCTTGCTGATAGGGATCACGAATCGACTCACGTGTCGGAGGGGAATCCGCGGCGTGCAGTCTTGCCCAGGTTCGGCTCGCTGGATCTCCCGCTAGAGGGCGCGCGTGAACGCCGCCAAATCCTGCTTCTCCTGCGAGGTCAATTTGTCCCCGAGCACCAGGTAGATTGCGAGTCCCAGATCGTGTGTGTAGCGCAGTTTGTACAGGTCACCGCCAGTCGGATTCCCGGCCGACTCCATCACGTACAAAGCCGATGAAGTCGATGCCGTATTTCATTCGGTAGCTGTCTGACACTTTCGGATGGTAGGGGGTCATGGCACACGATGTGCGCGAGCGTCCCGACCGGACATGTACCATATGATCAAGCGTCGGGCTATCTGCCATTCACTCCGACTGGTCACATGTTTCGCGCGATCAGCATCATGGCCTAGCTCGCAAATCGCGGGACTCTATTACTCATTACCTCCAGCCCGCGCCAGTGCTTTATATTTCATGAACTTCATGACCAAGCAAATTATCCTTATGATTCGGCAATAATAGTTCCCGTTTCAATATCGTTTGATTAAAATAGTGTTTCAAAGCATTAGTGACTCATCCCTAATTAGACTAACCGAGCTTTAATAAAGGAGCCTCGGACCCGAAAAAAGTTAGTAAAAAGCTGACAACTTAGCTAAGCTTTCTTACATCGTCTAATCAGGAGAATCATGAAATGATTTTCAAGGTTACCTTCGTGGACGGGTCTGTGGAAACGCTCCACGCGGCCACTCCTCGAGAAGCTAGACTTTATGCGATCCGGCAGTTTCGCGACCGCGTCGCCGCCAAAGTGGAACGGGCCGGATTAGCCGACATGATGAACCTGCGCTCAGAAGCGGCCCGGAAATCACCAGCTCGGGGGTAATTAGGACGATCCCCGCCACACTTAGGACAGTCGAATTCTTCGTGCGCGACCGGTGCGTCGAGCAACGCGAAGAACCCGATCCGGGTCGATCGACCCACGCTCAGTCATCGTTGCGGCGCATGGCCTTGGCCTGTACCTATGCGGTCGATGATGGTTTGGCGCCGGACGCTAATTCGCTCGGGATGAACGAAACGCAAGGGTTCCGAATCTTCAAAGTTATCGCCTCCGCCAGCTTCCGAACATGTTCGGGGTAATCCACCGCCCGCACGTACCTTAGAAGGTTTGGGTTCAATCTTGATATAGTGCAAATTGAAAACTCGATTCGTGGCAGGCCGCTCCGTTCTACGGCAGTTGCGGCTGCCGCTTGGCTTCATCGTAGGTGGAGGAATGGCTACCCGTCCGGGCGTCGCGATCCTTGCCTTGTTCGGTCGAACAGCCATCAAAGAGACCGCAGCCAACCTCATGACCGGCATGGTAAGGGCGCGGGAGCGATAGACTCGTTCCATCAACCACGATGGTCTATCTACCCATTGCGCCGCGGCCCGCAATCTCGCAGCCTTGGTGATCAGGATGAATTCCAGCTCGCGAAAAATTGGGATTATTGCGGATGCCGGAGTGGGTTTGCTGGTCGCGAGAGCGGCCCTGCCCATAGTATTAACTTGGCTGGCGAATCTTGGCATCGGTAAAATACCCGGCTATCGGGGAAGAGCGCAAAGGGTGGAGATTCACTTTGCAACTCCGACTCTGATGGTCCAGGGGCTCTCAATTGCTAAATACAATGGAAACAAAACAGAGCAGCTGCTGGATATAAGTTCAATAATTGTCGCCAGCCATTGGAAGACGATCTTGACGGGAGCCCTGGTTGGGTATGTCCGAGTAGCTGCTCCTCGCCTGCAGTTGAACCTCGAGCGTTTCCGGCAGGATGGCGCGCCCAAGACAAATCCGGACTGCAACCCAAAGGCTGGCCCAAACCAACCATGGCAGGAGAAGGTTAAGCAGTTGCCCGCGTTCCGGCTGACTTCAGCCATGCTGACCGATGGCGAAGTCCACCTGCGGGGAGTCGCGGGCCAGAGCGAGGCTGACATAAGAATCGATCGGCTGAATCTATATTTGGATAACGTCACCAACAGTACCGAACTCGCACCGACTTTGATGGCGACGGCCACTTGTAACGCCCGAGTGATGGCGACCGGAAGCCTGGAAATGCGAGCACAAGGCTATCCTCTGGCTCAAGTGCCTACTTTCAACGTTGATTTCCAGACCAGCAACATCGATTTGACGGAAGTGCGCTCAATTATCGAGAAAAACGTTGAAATAGACGTGCGCCGGGGAATCGCCAACCTATATGTGGAAGCGGCAGCCGCCGACGGCCAAATCCAGGGATATGCAAAGCCGATTTTCGATCACCTGGAATTGGAAACGCCCAAGCACAGCGGCTTTGTCGGAAAAATGAAGGCTTGGACTGCCGAAGCTGTCGCGAAGCTGGGGAGGAACAAGCGCAAGGA
>Ga0185299_10005817_pt1 | contig 13540 bp, 12 predicted proteins | sample PaiPotPPA55metaG_FD_128002 | JGI IMG/M metagenome (GOLD analysis project Ga0185299, IMG submission 128002) | Iron sulfur acid spring bacterial and archeal communities from Banff, Canada, to study Microbial Dark Matter (Phase II) - Paint Pots PPA... ...
GCTATCCAAGAAATCGACCAGCTCATGGATTTGTGCTTCGGTGAACCCACCGACATACCCGTCATCGTCCAGGTAGCGTGGTGAAGGACCGATCATCACCAATTCGTTGAACAGCTCGGGCGCCCCCTTGACGGCGAGCACCCCGATCATTGCGCTTACGGAATGTCCGACGAACACTCCACATGTGATCCCAAGCTCACGGCAAAGGTCTACGACATCTTCAGCGTAGCCGTCGAGCGATGCGTATTTTTCCGGCTCGTAAGCGCTAAGATCAGATTGCCCGGCCCCGATGTGATCAAACAAGACGATCCGGAAGTCTTTTTCGAAAGCCGGGTACACGAACCGCCACATATTCTGATCGCATCCAAACCCATGCGCGAATACCATCGCACGCTCCCCCGCCCCGGTGATCTTGGCATTGTGTCGCGATGCCACACTCATTGAATTCTCCCGGCCCGACTTGCTTTCCGGCAAACGCCCTCTGACCAGGGCCGCTCTGAATTCGCTGTATGCCCGAGCGAATTTAGCGGAGCTTGTTGCGCCAATCTCGATCCGGCGAAACTTTGCCAAGCACTATGCGTGCCGACAATAAGGGCTTCGGAGCGATCCTGAAAGCTCACTTGCGATCCCGGCCAAGTCCGATTTCGGCGCTACCTCGTCATCCGGGCCCAGCCTAGCGAAGGACGGGGGACCAACCCTTTGCGGACCCTCGACCTATGCCCTGGCGAGCCGCCGGAGGGCGAGTTGGATGGAGGCCAGGGTGACGAAGGTAGTCAGGGTCTCGGCGAGGTTCTCGAACTCCTTGGCGAGACGCCGGTTTCGTCCGAACCAAGAGAAGGTGCGCTCGACCACCCAGCGGCGCGGCAGGACGATTTTGAAGACGCGCGCGGAACTGGCGAAATTGGCCGTTGAACGAGGCGCGGCAGAGCGGCAAATGCGCCCGTCTCGCAGACGTCCTCTACCGCGCCGCCGTCGATCAACTCAGCAAGCGCGCACGCCTCGACCGCAACCGAACAGCCCAGCTGCTTCACTGAGGAATTTTTTGCTCCGTCGCTTACAACCAAGAGAGGAGTTATCAGCTTTGCAGGGCCTGCATCAGCGCGGCAATTTTGATTGTTGCGAAATTGGAGAAGGTGTCAGAGACCGCATACGGTAAAATGATCTGGTCGTTATGCCGCATGGCTCCACATGTGTAGACAACGTTGGGGACGTATCCTTCGCGTTCGGACGGTTCAGGCCGAACCAGTGGCTCGCGTGATCGCGCGAGAACCTTGGAGGGATCTCGCTTGTCTAGGAGAACCGCCCCGATCGAATATTTCCGAACCGGACCTATGCCGTGGGTCAGCAGCAACCAGCCGTTATCAAGCTCAATCGGAGACCCACAATTGCCGATCCGCACGAATTCCCATGGGAACTGAGGCTTCAAAATGGCTACGCCACCGTCCCAAGAATATAAGTCGTCCGAATAGATCAGGTACAGGTTCTCATTGTCCTGCCTGCTGATCATGGCATACTTGCCGTCGATCCTTCGGGGAAACAAGGCCATGCCCTTGTTCTGTGCGGCGGCTCCCTTCAGGGGCGACATTCGGAAGGATATGAAGTCGGTGGTCTCGATCAACTCGGACCTTATCGCCTTGCCGCTGTAGGCGGTGTATGTCGCATAGAAAGTCCTCCGCCCGCCGTCGTCGAATTCCACGAAGCGGGCATCCTCGATACCGTTCGACTGCGATTCAGTGACGGGAAAAATCACCCGCTCGCTGATGTCCCCGTCCGGCTTGAAGATCACCTCAACCTCGTCCCCATCCGGACCTGGAACCCGGGTTCCGACTATGGGAATTGAAGCAAGACGTGCTGTCGGATCGATGGTCACGCTACCATCGGCCGCGATGGATCCCGATCGAAACGTCAAGGAAGAAACATGTCCCTCCCCGACTGCGCGAAGACTCAGAATGAAGCGACGTCCCGCTTCCGGCGCACCGGACTGATCAGGATGGGAGACGATACTTGGATTGAATAGTGCCGCCGCTTCGAAGGAATATTCATGTAGAAAATAGGCCCCGAGGAGTTGGCGCTGTATGCTGTTAAAAACTACATGGGTAGCAAGGGCGGCTTCCATTTCGTCGGCACGGGCCTCGAATGTCTCTAGCAGGTTGCGGTGGCGACCCTGGAAATTCTCAAGAACATCGGCTAGTTGGGTGGCTACCGTCGCGGGATCGAGCTCCAGGACCCGGTCGACGATGTGGTTCGCTCGTGTCTTGTCAATGGGGTTGAGGCCGCGCGGTTCGGCCGCTGGCTTGAACGGGCGTACGACCACTCTCGCCGGATCGGGGCGCAGATAGAGAGCTTGCCGGTTCAGAAATGTGGCTTGTGACAAAGCGCCCTCGGTTCATTTGAGCGGAGATTAGATTAGCAACGGCAGAGTTGCTCGAACTACCGCCGCGACGCAAGATAGTGATCCGGTCCGGATCCACATTTTGCCCTGAACGGGTTATGGTGCAACGGGCTGATCTCACTGTAGAGCGTATGGGTCGCCTCGAGGGAGGCATCGGCGAATCGGAGTTGGGTAGGAATTTTAGGGAGTTCAGGCGCGTAACGCCTGAAGCGGGGCGAGTTCCGTGCGATTCCCGCTTATGCGAGCAAGCTGACGAATCTCCGCGAGGCCGAGAAGATAGGATATGACGGACTCGCCGCCCCGGTTCTCGTTCGGGCGGTCGAGATGGAGCCCATCGCAACAGCTACCCGTTTCCAGGTCAACCAAGGGCAACGACAAATCATTGCTGCCGAGAAACCACGCGAATGCGCGCGCCGCCTCGGCCCTCCATTCGACATGTCCATCCGCACGCCACGCCGCAAGGCAGGCTGCGATCGCCGCCGTGGCTTCCAAGGGCTGCTGATCGAACGCCCGTGGCAGCTTCCGCTTGTCGCCGAAGCCTTCGGTACCGACGGGCCGGAAAAAGCCGGCCGACGTCGTCTGCAACGTCATAAGCCAACGCAAGGATCTCAAACCGGCCTCCACATACGCGGGCGCTCCAGTAGAAATCCCCGTAACGATCAGAGCCTGGGGCAAACGTGCGTTATCGTAAGCGAGCCCTTCCTCGAACCACACCCACTCCTTCGTCGCAACCACCGACATGATGGAAATCAACCGTTCAGCAAGCAGATGTCGGAGACGCTGGGCAGGAGAATCCTCGGTTACCGAGGTGCAATAGGCGTCCAACCCGAGCAGCGTGAATGCCCACGCGCGTGGCGAGCGAAAGCTCTCCGCAGTCAGCAGAGCTTCGGCGAAGAGAGAGGCGGCCCACCGCCGCCGCGACGGACTAGCATCGCTGCGTGCGCACTCGCCCAAAGCCCAGAGCGTCCGGCCATGGCTATCCTCCGAGCCGATGTCTTCAAGCCAGCTGCGATCGAAGCTCATGAAGTTGCGAAACCGCCTCGTGTCGGGATTCCACGCATGCTGGACAAAGGCAGCCAGTCGGGCCGTCAATGCTTCGGGCAAGCGCTGTTCACCTGGGTTGTTGAGCGCACAAGCCAATAGCAGCGAACGAGCATTGTCGTCGACGCAGTAGCCGTGGGAACGATCGGGCACCGAATGGACCGCATGCTGATACAGCCCGGTATCGTCACACATGGATAGAAAATGGCCGATCCGCATCTCTGGCGGCACGGGGCTGCCGCGTGAGGGCTCGCTTTGGTCGAGCCGCGCAATCGCCCTAAGCCGATGCCCCCGCCGGGCACTTTCGAAAGCGCTGAGGTAACGCTCCGCGGTTCGTTCCCATGTCATCGATCGACTACTTGAATATGAGCGCCTGCGCATGGCCTGCCGCCGAGCGTGGTTGGTCAGCAATCCCGCGATCTCGTTGCCGATCGCCGTGACATCGCCAAATGGAACCAGAATGCCGCGTCCGTCAGCCAGCAGTTCCTGCGCGTGCCAATAGGGTGTCGAAACAACTGCTTTTCCCAGCCCGAAGCTGTAGGCCAATGTGCCCGACGTCATCTGCGCCTCGTTGAGGTATGGCGTAACGTAAACGTCACACATCGAGATGAAGCCGAGCAACGTCGCCCGGTCGGCGAATTGGTCGAAAAATACGACGTGATCCTCGATTCCCAGTGCTCGCACGCGCGCCAAAAGGCTCTCGCGGTAGGTCTCGCCTTGATGCCGAACGAGATTGGGGTGCGTCGCACCGAGAACGACATACACCGCATCGTCATGGCTTTTCAGGATCGAGGGCATGGCATCAATCATGACTTCGATGCCCTTATTGGGAGAGAGAAGGCCGAACGTCAGAATGACGGTCCGGCCGCTGAAGCCCAATTTAAGCTTCGCTTGGTCGGGCTCTAGGAATGCCATGTCGGGAATTCCATGCGGTATGATCTCGATCTTTTCCGCCGGTACCCGGTGTACAGTACGCAGCAGTTCCCGACCTTTCTCCGCCATGACGATGACCTTTGACGACGCATCGACGATCCTATCCAGGACGCGACGTTGCAGCGGTGTCGGCTCGGAAAGAACGGTGTGAAGTGTCGTAACGATCGGCATGGTCAGCCGCGAGAGCAGCGCCATAATGTGGTCGCCCGCTTCACCGCCGAAAATACCGAATTCATGCTGGAGGGAAACGACTTCGAATTGGCCTGCATTCAGGAAGTCAGCCGCATGTACGTAATCTCCTATTCTGTCATCGTTGATCTGAAGGCGAACGACGGATGGATACTCGTAGGCGTAACCATGGTCGGTCATTGCCACGATATAGGTCTTCACGTCCGCGCATGACGTTGAGATCGCCTGCTGCAGATCGGTCGTGAAGGCGGCGATTCCGCAGCGACGTGGGAGCGAATTCCCGATGAATGCTAGACTGCTTAGCTGGCTCACAGTCCCGCCTCCGTCGGGCGGACCAACGAACTCGCCGTTGCTCCGTGATGAAGGGGCGGTCGCGTAAAATGGCGGATCGGGGAACCGGCGTTCTGCACATCAAGATTGTGTAACAAACTTGGACTCGGCTCAGTGCCCAAATAGGCCAACAGACCCTTCAGGCCGCCGGATCCAACCTTGATGTTGGTGTGGTCCGCTTCCAGGAAGATGGCTTCACCGACGAACGCGTCCATCCGCCCGACCCGGGCGTGGCCTTCGACGACAAGGAACCAGGTCTCGTGCTCTGCATGGAGCGTCCAATTCGATTTTGGCGAGAGTTCAATCCGCTCAAGGACGAAATGGGGACTGGCGAGGAGCAGCGTTCTGGCATCGGCAATGCGCCTCGGAACGGGTTGGCATTCAGCCGGCCCCGCATTTGCAGCCGCCACGGCGTTATCCACATGAAGTTCCCGCTGTCTACCGTGGTCGAAAAGGCGGAACGTCGCGTCGCTGCTCTGCTGGATTTCCGCAACGACAAGTCCCGGACCGATGGCATGGATCGTGCCGGCAGGGACGAAAACGACGTCGTCCTTCCGGACTCGATGCCATTGAACCAGGTCCAAAATCGAGCCGTCCTCGATCGAGGCCCGCAATTGCCGGGCTGCGAGCCGCCTCTTCAGTCCGATGGCAATTTTGGCGCCGGGCGTTGCGGAAAGGATATACCATGCCTCGGTCTTGCCGTGCGCCAAACCGATTGATTGCGCGAAGGCATCGTCCGGATGAACCTGGATGGACAGCGGTTCCTCCGTAAACAGCAACTTGAGGAGCAGGGCCGGTTCTGGGGCGTTCGTGTCAGCGCGCTGAAACCAGAGTTCGCCGATCGCGACGCCGTCTTGATGAATCTCACTCCAGGGCCGGAGATCGGTGCTCCCCCAGGGCTTGCGTACAACCCGTATGCAGGCATGTTCGACGGCCATGAATTCTCCTGGCTCGTACCGTTCAGACCGGGTCGACATGACCTCGGACAATGCCGTTCTCGGGCCACGCACCGATTGCCGCCAGAGGCGGTCAGCGGCGCCAATTTAAATCGAGGCCTGCTCTCTCGGCGCGAGAAATATTTTGGGCGATGTGTCGCGTAGTTATTTTAGAGACGAAATGATGCGACGCGCTTCCAGCCTATAGGCAAAATACCAGAAAGCCTATCTGAAATAATTTTGTTGAAAAGTCCTGAGCGAAATCAGGCCGGTTACCCGAGTTGGCGTTCGTTGATTTTGCCGAGACGGTAAACGCCTACTTGTATTTTATCGCCGTGCGCTCCACGTAAGCGGGACAAGAACTGTCACTCGTCACCCGAGAGTGCCAACTCCCGAAAATACGGGTCGTGGAGACCAAAAATGAAACTGCGTCCGTTGCAGGACCGCGTCCTGATCCGCCGTGTAGATCCAGAAACCAAAACAGCCGGCGGCATCTTCATCCCCGACACGGCGCAGGAGAAGCCGATGGAAGGCAAAGTGGTCGCCGTCGGTCCGGGCACGCGCGATGACGCCGGCAAGGTGCACCCGCTCGCCGTGAAGGCCGGCGACCGCGTGCTGTTCGGCAAGTGGTCGGGCACCGAGGTTAAGCTCAATGGCGAAGACCTGATGATCATGAAGGAAGCCGACATCATAGGCCTGATCGATCCGTCCGTCGCGCAAAAGAAAGCCGCATAGCACAGGGGATACCGAACATGGCTGCCAAGGAGATCAGATTTAACGGGGACGCACGCGACAGCATGCTGCGCGGCATCGCTCTTCTCGCCAACACGGTCAAGGTGACGCTCGGCCCGAAAGGCCGCAACGTCATGCTCAATAAATCCTACGGGGCGCCGCGCCTGACCAAGGACGGCGTGACGGTCGCCAAGGAAATCGAATTGTCGGACAAGTTCGAGAACATGGGCGCGCAGATGGTCAAGGAGGTTGCCTCCCGGTCCAGCGACCAGGCCGGCGACGGAACGACGACGGCGACGGTATTGGCACAGGCGATTGTGCAAGAGGGCGCCAGAGCCGTTGCCGCGGGCATGAACCCGATGGATTTGCGACGCGGCATCGACATGGCGGTCGCCTGGGTGGTCGATGACATCAAGAAATCCGCGAAGAAGGTATCGACCAGCGCCGAGATCAGCCAGATCGGAACGATCTCGGCCAACAACGATCGCGAAATCGGCGAGATGATCGCCAGCGCGATGGACAAGGTGGGCAAAGAAGGCGTCATCACGGTCGAGGAGGCGAAAGGCCTCGAAACCGAGCTCGACATCGTCGAAGGGATGCAGTTCGACCGCGGCTACCTGTCACCGTATTTCATCACCAATGCCGAGAAGATGATCTGCGAGCTGGAGAACCCATACATCATGCTCGTCGAAAAGAAGCTGTCTGGTTTGCAGCAGGTTCTGCCATTGCTTGAAGCGGTGGTGCAGAGCGCCGCGCCGCTGTTGATCGTGGCCGAGGATATCGAGGGCGAGACGCTCGCGACCCTCGTCGTCAACAAGCTCCGCGGCGGTCTGAAGGTGGCGGCTGTCAAGGCTCCGGGATTTGGCGACCGGCGCAAGGCAATGCTCGAGGATGTGGCAGCGCTGACCGGCGGTCAGGTGATCAGCGAAGATATCGGCATCAAGCTTGAAAACGTCACGCTCGACATGCTCGGCCGCGCCAAGATGGTGAGAATCGACAAGGACAACACCACCGTCATCGACGGTGCCGGTGATAAAGCCACGATCGCCGCCCGTTGCACGCAGATGCGCGCACAGATCGAGGAGACCACCTCGGATTACGACAAGGAGAAGTTGCAGGAGCGGCTCGCCAAGCTGGCGGGCGGCGTCGCGATCATCCGGGTCGGAGGCGCGTCCGAGATCGAGGTCAAGGAGCGCAAGGACCGCGTCGATGACGCGGTGCATGCGACCCGCGCGGCGGTCGAGGAAGGTATTGTGCCGGGCGGCGGCGTGACGCTGCTTTATGCCAGCAAGACGCTGTCAGGGCTCAACCCCGAAAACAGCGACCAGAAGGTCGGCATCGACATCGTGCGCCGGGCCTTGCAGGCGCCGGCCAGGCAAATCTTCGCAAATGCCGGTGAAGAAGGTTCGATCATCGTCGGCAAGCTGTTGGATCAGAGCGATGCCAATCACGGCTTCGACGCCGAGAGCGGCACCTATGTCGACATGGTCAAGGCCGGCATCATCGACCCCGCCAAGGTCGTCCGGCTGGCCCTGCAAGGCGCGGCTTCGGTTGGCGGCCTGCTTGTCACGACCGAGGCGATGATTGCGGATGCGCCGCAGTCGGGCGCGTCATCGATGCCATCGGCCGGAGGTATGGGTGGCATGGGTGGCATGGACTATTAGCACCCTCAACGCAGCATCGAACGGGGCATCGCCGTTGAAAAAACAGCTGATGGAAGCGGCCTCGCGCGGCAATGCCGAGGCGCAGTTCAATCTCGCGATGATGTGCGAAAACGGTGCGGCCGATAGTCGATACACCAGCGAAGGCAACCATTCGGAGGCGATGCGGTGGCTCTTGGCCGCCGCGACGCAGGGATTGCCTCGGGCGCAGGTCAAGCTGGCCGAGTTTTACGCCCTTGAGGCAGAGACGCCGGGAGCATCGGTTAAGGCGTGCGGCTGGTATCTGGTAGCGACCGCAAACCTGGAGGGCATCCGCCTCAAAGAGGCTCAGGCCGCCTATCGGCGCCTCTCGGACGAGTTGACGCCGGCGCAGCGCGACGAAGCCGGGCGGTTCGCCGACGACTGGAAGCCGATGGACCCAGCGCTCACCGCGGGTTTGGACCTCTCGGGGGCGGCAGCCGGCGCGTGATCAAAAGCTGGTTTGTTCCACCGATCGTGCTCCCGATCGTGTTTGGAGTAGGTTTCGCGGTACTTGTTCTCGTGCGAGCTCTCCTGTGACCGCGCCCCTCGCCGAGGAGCTCGCGCTGCCGGGTGGGGCCGATGCTGCATCGCTCGCGCGCGACATGATCGAGGTGCATGGGGCAGGCCAACAAACCGGCATCACCGCGTGGGACGGACCGCCCGCTGTCACCTAAAATTTAGGACAAGGGTCATGTATATTTCGCGGAGGACTAGCCAGGAGAACGGCTTCAAGAGATGGGCGGATGCGCACCGGCCCGACAATGACGATGGCAATCCCGGTGGCGCGACGCCGATAGCCGTCACTGAACCGCCGGCCGACGATCGCGAGGCTGTCGAGGAGCCGCGCGAGCGGGAATAAGCGGGGACCAGGGCAATGAAGCAAACACCACAACGGCAGCCCCACACGGTCGCCCGAGCCAATCGGCGTAAGGGCAAATTAAAGGCAAAGAACCGGCGCCGGCGTGCGCGCGCCTGCAACGATTAAAGCTCAACCCGAGATTTCTCGAGAACCCCCGCCGTCGAACAGGAAGGAAACGACGCCTCGACTGCCGAGTTCCGCCGCCGCCGATTTCGTCGAATTGACTTCCTCGGTTTCCTCGCCGGTTGCGATGCGCATGACCTCGACGAATGCGCCGATCACGTCAGCGGGGCGCTTCTCGCCGCGCGACCTTTAGGCAGTATCGGACTTCGTAAATATCGGGCGCTTCGCCTGCTCATGGATTGCCCGTTTCATCTGCAACGCGACGGCGTCCAGGTCCTCTTTAAGAAGCCGAATGTTCCCGTCTATCTCGCCGTCCGACTTGCAGCCGGGGCAGAGCCGCTCGCGTACACCGATCACTCGCGCGCGGCTGATGTCTATTACAAAATCGAATGCCCCAATCGTATTTGCCATGGCGGACTTTCCGGTGGTTTCTGCTACGCATATGGGATGGGGCGAGCCACGCGATAGCCGCGTCAAGCTGGATCAGCGCCTGTTACACTGAAACTGAGACGCTACCGGTCAGCCGTGGCATTTGGTATCGGCGTTGCGCTCTGATAAGCTGGTGAAATTCCAAACCTTATCGGCAGCGACGCACACCTCTAGTCCGAGCGCTGTCGTGATCCGGCGCTGATCCGATGGCGTCCTGTAATCAGTATGTTCATTGAAATATGATACTCACCCTCTCGATGAGCTGCATATTTCTACTCGGAGCAACCCTGATGGTTTGGCTGATAAGGACGTTGCAGAACATCGAACGACGGCCGTGGTGGTAACATCCTCGCCAGCCTACCGCGTTGGGGATTGTGTCGGAATTCGCTCGCAAAGAGAAGATCACCAGCAACCCCGATCGACTCACACATTGCGGATGCTCGGAGCGGGCGAATTCGAGTGACGTAACGTGATTGCCCTTCGCTCTTCAGTGCGCGCTCTTGATTTGTGTAGGCTGCGTAGGGCAAAGCGATGCCACCCCGATTTTGTCATAACCGCGAATGGTGATCGCGCGGCAAAGCCAGGAGATCGTCTGCCCAAAGGGGACGCTGTGCGGCCGAATTATTCGGGACGCCGAGGACCGGATCACGGACGATGATTTTTCCGCAGCCGAATCGGATGCCACGCCGGCGGGTGACCGATATGTCGGTGGCTGCTGCGGGCGGAGCGTTGCGGTGCGCGAAGACCAAAGTTGGAGAGTTTACTTGCGGCGGGGGTGGGTTCGGAAATGAGCGACCTGAAGAGCACTCTTTCCGGCATCGCTGCGTTTCAGCATCCGATCCTGGGGCGCAGCCTCGGGCAGCTGACGACATCGTTTGGCGGGTTTCTTGCCACCTGCGCCGCCATGTACCTCTGTCTCACAATATCAGTTTGGATGACGTTGCCGCTGTCGGTGCTCGCCGCCGGTTTCCTCGTGCGGATCTTCATCATCCAGCACGATTGCGGTCACGGGGCCTTCTTCCGGTCGCAACGGGCCAATAATATTCTCGGCAGCCTGTGCAGCCTGATGACCCTGACGCCCTATGCGTTCTGGCGGCGGCAGCATGCGCGGCACCACGGTTCGTGGAACAATTTGGACCGGCGGGCCGCGATCGGTCTCGACATCTACTCCTCGTGCATGACCGTCGCTGAATACGTTCGGCTCGGTCGATGGCGACGGCGGCTCTATCGTCTGTCGCGTCACCCAATCGTATCGCATCTGATCCTGCCGCCGGCGGTGTTTCTGCTGCTCTACCGAATCCCGTTCGATGTGGCAGGGAGCTGGCGGCATGAACGTCGCGCGCTCCACGTCACGAATTTGGCTCTGGCGTGCCTGTTCACTGGATTGGGGCTGGCAATTGGATTTGGGCGCGTTCTCGCGGTTCAGCTGCCGATCATGGTCGTCGCCTCGATCCTCGGCGTCTGGTTGTTCTCGGTGCAGCACCGGTTTGAGCACACGCTGTGGGTACACGATGCGAATTGGAGCTTCACCGAAGCCGCGATGCGCGGTTCGTCATACCTGCGGCTGCCCCGCATCCTACAATGGTTCACCGGAAATATCGGTTTCCATCATATCCACCACCTCAACCCGCGCATTCCCAATTACCGGCTCGAGGATTGCCACGGCACGATTAGCGGCATGGAAGCCGCGCCGATCCTGACCCTGCGCACCGCCATCACCACGCTGCGCTACGCGCTGTGGGACGACAATCTTCGGCGCATGGTCAGGTTTCCCTGATGCGAGCCATAGCCATTCTATCGGAAGCCCGATCGCAGTGAGCTTGGTGGGGCTACGTCTCAGTTCAAGCGTTTCTCTGAATCAACCGCAATTGCTTCGCTCATATATATATGTTTCGACAGTCCCAAATCGGAGAGATACAGTTGTCAGAACGCAATATTGTCCAGCTAGTCCACAGATACCGCGTCGAGCAAGAGTTGAGTTCTTGCCAGGATTCGGCGTCGACCCCGGGGCCGAACCGCTGGCAGGGCTGCCGGGGGCTCGGCGATCAGCTGTCAGGACGAGCGCGTGCCGGAGAAATCGGCGCGCTGGACGACCCTGAAATGCAGCGCGCGCTATACTGGTTGAGCATTTGGCCGTAGTGCAGCGATTGCACCTGATAGGCTTCCATCACCCGCTGATACATATAGCCGCAACTGTCTTGAGCCGAGGCGGATGCGGAACCTACTACCGCGAACAGAGCGGCGGCCGCAATACTCCGGCAGCTCGCATCCGGGAAACGAGATGTGGGGCCAGCCGAGCCCAGCACAGAGGATGCGATATGAGCCAGCTCGCATCCTCCGAGGTCATCGAGAAGGGGTAGGCGAGCCCTTATCCGGCGGGCCCTGATTGCCACGGCGCCGCACAACACTGCTGAAATCCGTCTCTTGGAGGTCGACGCGCGCTGGCGAGCGCCTGTAGCGCTGTTTGAGGCTTACCGCTGTCCCCACTCGGGGTAGCGTAAATGACCTTCCGCGCGTTTAGCGGGCTTCCTGGAGGCTTGCACGGGGCGGGCATGACCTTGAGGGCCGCGTTCGTCACGTCGGTGGGGCACTTCTCTCCACGCGGTCCCTTAAACCGTTCTTAGCGCTCAGTATCTAGGAAAAGAGGGTGTTTGGCCTGTTCGCGAATGGCCTGCTTCATCCGCTCTGCAACGGCCTCCAAATCGTCGGTCAATAGCTTGACTTGCGCATCCACCTCGCGATCCGACAAACAGCCGGGGCAGAGCGGATGCTGCGCGGTAGTCACACGTGCTCCGTTGATATCAATCTCGAAATCGAAAGCCCGAACCGTGTTTGGCATTGTGGCCTCCATGCTGGCCGCTAAGCATATGGGTTCGAAGCGGCCGGCGAAAAACGGCGCTTATCGTGCACGGCAGGAGGCGGGCGCTGCTCGATCACGGTTACACCGAGCCGATACAGCCGGTTTCGGGCGAGCATGAGATGCCGCCAATCCCCGTCGGAACGGACATCCGCAAGCCCGCAGTGACGCCACTGAACATTCTGCCCGCAGCGAAACTGAAGGACTAGGTGGTTTCGCGCTGTACGGGTCTCGCAGGTGACCGTAATATCGGCATCGACCTTGACCAGGCGCGCTCGCGTTGGGAACCGCTCTTACCCACTGATGCCTCAGGTGCAGGTCGTGGCCTGACAACAGCGCTTACGATGGATCACATGGCGATAAGCGGCATGTGGTAGGCTGACTCACCCGAATATGGATTTAGGCAATGCCCAAATTTCAAACGGTCGCAAAGCGCCTTCGCGAGCAAAACCGCATCGACAAGGCTGAGCGCAAGATTGCACAACGGCAGGAGCGCAAGGCGCAGCGTTCGAACCTCCCTGCCGAGCCCGCTGGTGAGCGTATCGAACCTCCGGCGCTACTACCCTAGCGGGGCATTGTCAGGGTAACCTGGCCATAGCCAGCGACCGGCCGTAGGCTGCGGGCATTACCGCGACGTTGAAGAGCTGCTCGCGCAGCGCGGGCTTGATCTCTCCTACGAGAGCGTCCGCAATTGGGTGCTGAAATTCGGGCCGCTGATCGCGCGGCGGCTGCGGCAATGCCGACCTCGGCCGAGCGATCGCTGGCACCTTGACGAGATGGTCCGGGTCGCCGGCAAGCGGATGTATCTCTGGCGCGCGGTTTACCACGAAGGCGAAATCTTCAGCGCAGGCGAGACCGCCGCGCGGCCGTCAGGCTCATGCGCAAGCTGCTACGAAAGCAAGGCTTCGCGCGTAAGCGGCGTTCCCGGAGCACCTTTCGGTGTGCCGCTGGAAAGGTGATTGTCGGAGCAAATGAGGGCTCCGACACATGTCGATTTCAGAGCATAAGCCTATGCCGGAGCCGATCCGGCGCATGGAA
>Ga0185299_10005821_pt1 | contig 13531 bp, 12 predicted proteins | sample PaiPotPPA55metaG_FD_128002 | JGI IMG/M metagenome (GOLD analysis project Ga0185299, IMG submission 128002) | Iron sulfur acid spring bacterial and archeal communities from Banff, Canada, to study Microbial Dark Matter (Phase II) - Paint Pots PPA... ...
AATGTTTTGGTGGCGTTGTTGGCGCCCAAAAAGGGCGTTCCGGCGAGCAAGCCCGCGGGACAGCCGGCTAACGCGCAGCAGTCGCAGTAGCGCACGCGGTTATTACGGCGCAAATAACAAATGAATTGATTGCGAGAGGATTTTAGAGATGCCAAGGAATCGTTCCAAGCCCAAAATGAAGCTGAAGACTCACCGGGGCGCTAAGAAGCGCTTTAAGGTGACCGCCACGGGCAAAATTCTTCGCATGCATTCTGGCAAGCGCCATTTGCTGGGCACCAAGAAACCTGGCCGCATGCGCAAGCTGAAGAAGCTTACGCTTGTGAGTCCCGCCGACAAGCGGAACGTGAAGCTGTTGCTTCCGTACGCTTAGGCTGAATTATTTAACCTGAATCGTGGGCAAAGACTTTCAGCTTCAATCCATCGAAGCTGATGTTGTGGCAACAAAAAGTCGGGCGCAAGCCCGCGCCGTTCCGCTGAAAAGCGAAATGGCATCGCGCCAGGCAGCGCTTCACGGGTGCCTGCCGGCCGATAACGAACCGCGTTCATTGTTTGCCTCACGGTGAACACACGTTCGCGGCTCAGGAGTTCTACCGGAGACAAACCCGTTGCCGTACGCGTGTTCCTATGCGTTTGCGCAGCTCGTTGTCTCCCATTTCATTAAGGAGAAACCCAGATGGCACGCGTAAAACGCGGCACTAAACGCCGTGCGCGGCGAAAGAAGTATCTCAAGCGCACAAAAGGTTTTTTTCTCACCAAGAGCAAGCTGTACCAATCCGCACAGGAAGCCGCGAATCGCGCAGATCGCTATGCGTTCCGCGATCGCCGCGTAAAAAAACGGCAGTATCGACGATTGTGGATCCAGCGCATCGGAGCTGCCGCGCGTTTGAACGGCATCACCTATGGTCAGCTTATTCATGGACTGAAAGCTGCGGGCGTGGATTTGGACCGCAAGATTCTGGCCGACATCGCGGTGAAAGATGCCGCGGCATTCAAATTGTTGGCGGAGCAAGCCAGAGCAGCCGCGCCGCCGCAAAAGAAAAAGAAAACCGCGTAGGGCGTTTCGCTTGGGGGCGAACATAACTGGCATCGGAAACCCCGGGACCCAGGTTCATACCTCAACTGCGAACCTGGGGCACCCTCCGACCGTCTTCGACTCAGACGACCACGTGATCGTTAGGGTTGGAAATTCACGGACGGATAACGTTAATCCGGTCACCTCGATCAATTCATGAATGCTGCCGAAAACATCACCGCGAAAAAGCTCGCTGATCTCGGCGTAACCACGCCGGATCAGCTTCCGCCGCTGTTCGCACAGGTGCGGTCGCGATTCGACGACGAATCTACTCGCGTTCACGACGAAGAATCGTGGAAGCATTTTCGCGATGCCTGGTTAGGACGCAAGTCCGGGGTCCTTACGCAAATTACCGATAACTGGCTGAAGCCGGCTGGCCCCGCTCTTAAACCCGCTGTAGGCGCGGCGTTAAATCAACTGCGCGCCCACGTTGAGCCAAAAATTGAAGCGTTACACGCTTCGATTGATTCCGGTGCAGACGCAACCGCCAGCCCCCGCGATCGTGTGGATCTTTCACTTCCCGGAGTGATTCGCCCGGTTGGGTCGCGTCATTTGATTCGCCAGGTCTTCCAGGAAATTGAAGACATTTTCTTTTCCATTGGTTTTTCCGTCGTCGAAGGGCCGGAAATCGAAACGCCTTACTACAATTTCGAAGCGCTCAATATTCCAGAATTCCATCCGGTGCGCGACGACATGGACACGTTTTACATCGACGTTCCGTCCTCCGCGGGCAAACAATCTGCGCCAAGCTTGTTGTTGCGGACGCACACGTCGCCGGTGCAAATCCGCACCATGGAAAAAACCAAGCCTCCTGTGCGCGTAATCGTGCCTGGCAAGGTTTATCGCCGCGATAATCCCGACGCGACTCATTCGTTTATGTTTCATCAGATAGAAGGCCTGGCTGTGGATTCGGATATCACCTTTTGCGATTTCACCGGCACCATCGAATATTTCGTGAAGCAGTTTTTTGGCCCCGGCGTGAAAACGCGTTTCCGGCCCAGCTATTTTCCATTTACTGAACCTTCCGTGGAATTCGACGCGTCGTGCATCTTTTGCGGCGGCACTGGTTCGAATTCCTCCGGGGCGACATGTTCGAAATGCAAAGGCTCGGGGTGGATAGAACTCTTCGGCGCCGGCATGGTCGACCCCGCGGTTTACGGCTTCGTGAATTACGATCCCAAGAAAGTCAGCGGCTTTGCGTTTGGCATCGGCATCGACAGGCTGGCTATGTTGAAGTACGGCATCGACGACATTCAGGTATTTTTTCAGAACGACGTCCGCTTCCTGCGGCAATTTCCGTAAGTGAGGCTTCTCGCGCTGTGAGTTTCGCTGACGCTAAAAATCGCTTTTCAAATCGGGCAGCCGATTACTTGCGTTATCGTCCGCATTATCCCGAGGGTGTGCTCGATTTCTTGCGCTTACATAGTCACCTTTCGCCCGCGCATACAATCGCCGACATCGGTTCCGGCACGGGGTTTCTGTCCGAGCTGTTTTTGAAAAACGGCAATCCAGTTTTTGGCGTGGAGCCCAATCAGGAAATGCGCGAGGCCGGCGAAGAATATCTTGCCGGTTATCAGGGATTCACCAGCATCAATGGATCAGCGGAAGCCACCACGCTTCCGGCTTCCTCTGTTGACTTCGTTACCGTAGGCCAGGCTTTTCATTGGTTCAAGCCGCAACCGACCCGTAGCGAATTTGCGCGCATCCTCCGGCCCGATGGTTGGGTGGCCATCGTGTGGAACGATCGCACGCTGTCAACGACCGGCTTTGCGGTGAGTTATGAAGCGCTGCTGGTGCGCTTTGGCACGGATTACTCGCGTGTTAGAGATTCCTATCCGCAAAAGAAAGACATTCGCGCCTTTTTTGGTCATGAAAAATTCTTGACGCACGAGCTTCCTAATTTTCAGACCTTTGATGTCGAATCATTGCGCGGCCGTCTGCGCAGCAGTTCGTATGTTCCGACGGAGGGCGATCCTAATTTTTTGCTCATGATGGCGGCGCTCGATACTTTGTTCGCGGCTCACCAGCAAGATGGCCGCGTTCTGATGGAGTTTTCCACCTGGGTACATCTGGGCCAATTGAATTCGGGTAGCAGTTCGTCATGAAAGTGCTTTACAGCTGGCTGCAGGATTTCGTGGCCGTTAGTGCGTCGCCAGAGGAACTGGCTTCGCGCCTCGCACTCTCCGGAACGAACATCGGCGGAATCGAAAATGGACCGCATGGCGCGGTGATCGACGCTGAAGTCACTTCCAATCGCCCGGATTGCCTGGGTCATTACGGCATCGCGCGCGAAGTGGGTGCAATTTACAAACTGTCGCTCAAACAAGTTTCGCCCAAGCCAGCCGAATCGTCGGCCAAAACCGCTGAAGCGATAAAAGTGGAAATCCGATCGCCGGAATTATGCGGACGGTTTACGGCACGAGTAATTCGCGGGGTAAAAATTCAGCCTTCTCCGGCGTGGCTAAAAAACAGGCTTGAAGCTTGCGGCGTGGCCAGCATCAACAACGTGGTGGACATTTCCAATTACGTGATGCTCGAGCTGGGCCACCCGCTGCACACCTTCGACTACGACAAAATACGCGACCACTCTATCGTGGTGCGGGGCGCGAAGCCTCGCGACTCCGGAACGCAGAACGCGACAGGGGAAAAATTAAAAACGCTTGATGGCGTCGAGCGCCAACTCGATCCAGGCACCTGCGTAATCTGCGATGGCGACGGCTCGCGGATTGTGGGCATTGGCGGCATCATGGGCGGCGCCGAAACTGAGATTTCTTTTTCGACCAAAAATGTTTTGATTGAATGCGCGTGGTTCGATCCCATCGCGATCCGCCGCGCTACTCGTTCGCTCAAACTCCACACAGAGGCTTCGACTCGCTTTGCTCGCGGCGCTGATCCTGAAATGGCCGAGCTGGCTTCGCGCCGGTGCGCCGAACTGATTTTGCAACTGGCGGGCGGAGAATTACTCGCCGTAGTCGTGGATGTCTATCCCGGAAAGCATGCGCCGAAAAAAATCCAGGTCACCCGCGCGGAACTTCTTCGCGTTATGGGCGCCGACGTTCCCGACAAGGAAATTGAATCCATCCTCGGCGCGCTAGGTTTCGCTCCTGTGCGCGTGGATCAAAATCGTGACGCAGCTGGCTCGATACTCGCCGCCTGGGAATGCACGCAGCCTTCCTGGCGCGCCGAGGTGTCTCGCGAGATTGATCTAATTGAGGAAATTGTTCGCATTTACGGGCTTGATAAATTTCCCCCGCGCTTGCCGGCTTCGCGTCAGGGCGCCGCGCGCTTGCCTCATTACGAAGCGGAAATGCGCTTACGCGAACGGCTCATCGGTTTGGGCTACCGCGAAATTGTGACCATCCCGCACGTCGCCGAAGAACGCGACGCGCTGTTCCGGCCCGCTGATGTCACGCCCGCGCGTCTCGCTAATCCGCTCTCCGAGGAAGCGGGCGTGCTGCGATCCACCGGCACGGTCACCATGGTTGCGGCGCTCGAATGGAATTTAAATCATGGCCAGCGCAATGCGCGCCTGTTCGAAATCGGCCATCACTATCGCTTAAACGGCAGCAAGCCTATTGAAACTCGGGTGCTCACCCTCGGCGCAACAGGCGCCGCCCGCGAAAAAAATCTGTACGACCCCGCTCGCGATTATTCTTTCGCTGATTTAAAGGGCGATCTCGACAATCTTGGCGAGCTTGCCGGGGGCTTACGCTGGGAGGAAACCGGCACCGAATATCTGAATGCCGCGCGCCGTGGCGCGCTTCTTCTGAAATCTGAGGGACTCGGCGTTGGCGGCCAACTTTCCCGGCGCGCCGCGGAACGGCTCAAATTCCGCCAGGATGTTTTTCTCGCGGAAATAAATCTTGGACCATTCTATTGCTCCTTCTACGGCGTCAAAAATTCACGCCGGTATCAACCTATCCCTCGTTTTCCCAGTGTCGAGCGTGATTTTTCGCTGGTGCTTTCTGACAGGACGCACTTCTCAGACGTGGTCAAAGCCATTTCGTCGCTGAACATTCCAGAGATTGCTTCCATCGAAGCCGCGGATTTGTTCCGCGGGAAAAATATTCCCGCGGGAAAATATTCGCTGCTTGTTAAAATTGCACTGCAGCCTCGTTCGGCGACTCTGACAGACGCGCAAATCAGCGAAATCTCGACGCGCATCGTCTCCGCCCTGGAAAAAGAACTAGGCGCTCAGTTGCGCACGGCATAAGCCACGCGCTTTCTGCCAATATACGGCCGCGCTGACGTAAACGTTGTGCTTACGGCCATCACTTTTTCAACAACTGCCGGCACCACAACAGCCAATGACTGTGCTATCTTGGGCCCAGTCACTCCATAGAAACGAGTTTCATGCGCGTGCCGGTAAAAGCACAAATTTTCGGTCAAACATATACGATCAGCGGAGAGTTGGACGAGGACTACGTCCTGAAATTGGCACGCTACGTAGACGAAAAAATGCGGGCCGTAGCGAATGCCACCGCGACGGTGGACACGCAAAAAGTTGCAGTACTCGCGGCGCTGGCCATCGCTGACGAATTGCACAACGCGCAACGCGATCTAGGCTATCGCGAAGGCGTTTTGCGCGAACAAGCCGAGCGCTGCCTGGTGCTGGTTGAGCGCGCCCTGAAACAATCCGCCTAACCGATCACGAATTCGAATTAACGCAAATTCCCCTGCAGAGACCTCATTGTGCGAATTACTGCGACCAGGAAGTCGGCGTGCGATCCCAGCGGTGCTTCCGTAATTCGGCGTGGAGCTCGCCCGGTAACGGCCCGCGGACACTCGCGGCCAGATTCGTCTCCACGTGATGGCGTTTACGCATCCCGGGAATGATGGTGCTCACGTCCGGATTGTTCAAAATAAAACGCAGCGCCATTTCCGGCATGGTCATGCCGTCACGCAGCAAAGGTTTTAGCGCGTCGGCATGCTCCACGCTGCTCTTCAGATTGTCCGCCACGAAATAAGTGTTGCGCCAATCGCCCTTGGGCCATTTGCTTTCCCGTGTAAGCGTGCCGGTGAGAGTGCCTTCGTCGAACGGCACGCGCGCAATCACCGCTACGTTTTTGTCGCGACACGCGGGAAATAATTCATCTTCGGGGTTCTGATCGAAAATATTGTAGATGACCTGTACAGCATCAATCAGGCCGGATTTCACGGCACGAATACCATTCCAAGGCTCCCAGCGATTGATGCTGATGCCCACGGCGCGCACTTCGTTGCCGGTGCGCAGCTTTTCAATGGCTTTCAATAAGCGATCATCGTCCAGCCAGTGATCTTCCCAGGTGTGAAACTGAATCAGATCCAGCTTGCTGACGCCAATATTTGCGAGGCTCTTGCGCACATACTCTTCGATGTAGGACGGTGGATACGAATCGTCCACGGAAAATCCTCGCTGGCTTGGCCATCGACGATTCTTGGGCGGTATTTTCGTGGCGGCGTAGAGAGTCTTCCGCGGATTGGCGCGAATAATTTTCCCCAGCAAGGTTTCGCTGTGGCCATCGCCATAGGCCCACGCGGTATCAAAAAAATTGCATCCCAGATCCACCGCGTGCTGCAGTGATTCCAGCGACTCGTGATCCTCCGAGCCCGTCCACCCCGCCATGCCCCACATGCCGTAGCCAATCTCGCTGACATTCCAACCCGTGCGTCCAAATCGCCGGTAATTCATTAAAAGTCCTTTCCAACCGAGGCCGGTTCCATTATAGCTATCAAGCCTTTGCACGTCGGAAGCGTTGTGAATTTCTTTGACTGTCGTTCAGTACGTGTGCAGAATCTCCAGACCTGAAACGGGAGCGTTCATGACCAAGACAAAACTGCGGATGCCCATCGCTCTCATCGCGGTGCTCAGTGCCATCATTGCCGTTCGCGCCCGCACTATGGGAGCTCTCGATGGCGCTGCTGAGTATCAAGTTATCGCGTCTGCTTACGACGTTGTAATCGCCAACGGACGGGTGATGGATCCCGAGTCCGGGCTCGATGCAGTGCGCAACGTGGGCATCAGCGCGGGGAAAATTCGCGCGATCTCCGTTGAGCCGCTAAAAGGAACGAGGGTTCTAGACGCTAAAGGTCTGGTGGTCGCGCCAGGCTTCATCGATCTGCACGAACATGCTCAGGAGCCCCGCAACTACCAGTTTCAGGCGCACGATGGCGTAACTACTTCTCTCGAACTCGAAGTTGGCACCGACGACGTGGACGGCTGGTACGCCCAGCGAGAAGGCAAGGCGCTGATCAACTTTGGTGTAAGCGCAGGCCACATCCCGGTTCGTATGAAAGTGATGCACGACCCAGGGAATTTTTTGCCGACCGGGGATGCCGCGCATCGCCAAGCCACTCCGCAAGAAGTGGAAGAAATAAAAAATCAAATTCACGGCGGTCTCGAGCGCGGCGCGCTGGCCGTCGGCATGGGCATCAACTACACTGCGGCCGCATCGCACGATGAAATCGTGGAGGTATTCCGCGTAGCAGCAGCGGAAAACGCCAGCGTGCACGTGCATCTTCGTCACGCTGGCTTGAAAGAACCGACCACCGGATTGGTCGGGATCGAGGAAGTCATCGCCGCTGCTGCTTCAACCGGCGCCCCTTTGCACGTGGTGCACATCACCAGTATGGGTCTGAAAAACACGCCGCAACTGATCGCCATGGTACGAGGCGCGCAAAGTCGCGGTCTCGACGTCACCACAGAGTGCTATCCCTACACCGCCGGCAGCACCAACCTCGAATCCGCGATTTTTGATCCGGGGTGGCAGGAGCGCCAGGGCATCACCTACAAAGACATTCAGTGGAGTAAAACCGGCGAGCGCCTCACCGCCGAAACTTTTGAAAAATATCGTAAGGAAGGCGGCCTGGTGGTCATCTTTTCTATTCCTGAAGCGGCTGTTCGCACCGCGATCGCTGATCCCATGGTCATGATCGCCAGTGATGGCGTCCCGGTCACCGGCGCAAAGGTTCATCCCCGGGGCCAAGGCACATTCTCTCGCGTGTTGGGCCACTACGTCCGTGAAGAAAAAACGCTCGATCTGATGACTGCTTTGCGCAAGATGACGCTCATGCCCGCGCAACGACTGCAAAAACGCGCGCCCGCCTTCAAGGACAAAGGGCGCATCCGTGAAGGCGCTGATGCGGATATCACCGTCTTCGATCCGCAGCGCGTGATCGACAAAGCCACCTTCGATGATCCGCTCCAATACTCCAGCGGAATCCAGTTCGTCCTGGTGAACGGGGTTCCCGTCGTTTCAAACGGCGAACTAGTCGAAGGTGTCTTTCCCGGGCGCCCCGCACGCGCACCAAATTCTAAGTAACAGAACGCCAGCGTTTTCGTCATGTACTTGTCGGTCGCAATCGCACCGAGTATGCTTCCAGCAATCGAGAAGACTGAAAAGGGGAAAAAATGAACTGCGTACGATTTGTTTTACTAGCCTCTATTGCTCTGTCCACGGTAACCACGACCAAAGCTCAGAAAGACGAAACCAAACCGTTGGCCACCACGAACGCGCCCCAGGCCAGTACCACGCCGGTGGCCAATCCGGTCAGCTCTTTCGTGAAGCAGCAAGTGACGCGCTACAACAAAAATATGGTCGCCGCCGCCGAAGCCATGCCTGCAGAAAAATTTAGTTTCAAACCCATGCCGGAGATGAACACTTTCGCCCATCTGACGATGCACATCGCGGAAGGCAACAATGCGCTCTGTTCGCAAATTTCCGGTACTCCCGCACCCACAGGAGAGAAACTTGCCGAGGACAATCCGAAAGACAAGCTGGTAGCAGGACTCAAAGCTTCCTTTGAGTTCTGCGCCACGGCGCTCGCGAACGTGGACGATTCGAGACTAAGCGAGCCCATGCTGCTCTTCGGCAGAGTTCCTTCTTCACGTGCAGGCGCACTCATAGCCTTGGGCATGGGCTTCGCCGATCACTACAGTGCACAAGCCATTTATCTGCGCTTGAACGGAATCCTTCCGCCCTCCGCGCAACCGAAGAAATAAATTTGCTAGTAGGAAAAATTCAGGCGAGCGTGCAAGACCGTAATAAATTACGGCTCGCGCTCTCGCCGCTGCTATTCCCTAAAAATGGAATCCTAACTCCACGGATTCCGAGCGTGGCGTGACAAAGTGCGTTCCGCTAAACGTTGAGAGGAAGTTATAGAGCGCAACTTTGTTGGTAAGGTTGATGACGGTGAACCGCAAGCTCCACTTGTAGCGGTCGCCATGGAAAAGATTATCGTCACCCACCGCTACATCAAACAAATTGCGCGGTTTGATACGGGCGGGATTCAGGTCGGGATTCTGCGTGCCGGGGGCTGGGATGTTGATGCGCGTCGATCCGTATTGCGATGGTGCGCATGTTGTCAGCGGGGCCGTCAATGTGGGGAACACGTTTCCGCAGAAAAGACCGGCCTGAATCTGCTGATCTGGAGTCAAGACCGTCAGATCCACCGGAGTAGTGGTGTCGGTAGCAAACGGAACTGCGCCAGCCACGAGACCACTGTCGTATCGCCAGGTAAAGCCGACCCACGGGCCGGTAGTCTTCCATTGATACTGCGCATGGGTGCTCTGCTGGAAGGCCTGGTCATGGTCAATGCGGAAGACGCCCGGCGGCGGAGGAGTGTTGAAGATTAACCCGCCGACTCCTGGAGGAAAGAACCGGTCGCGCGAGGTTCCTAATACGGTCACCAATGTCAGGCCGTGGTAATTCGGCATGCTGACGCGTACTGCAACTCCATCAATTTTTGATTTGGTCCATTGCACTGGAAAAGTCAGGGGCGTGCTGAACAGAACGCTGAAGTCGTAATCGGGTTTGGTGTACTTCCAATAATAGTCCGCGGTCACGACCAGGAATTTACCAAAGGCTTGCTCAAATCCGGCGTTGAAGAGATTGCGGAATCCAGGTTTCGGCGGAATTGCGCCGCCGCCCGGCCCACCCAAGCCACCGAGTCCCGTGGAACTCGAGACGATAAGATTCTCGTTGTATGGAGTGACAATGGCCCGCGCGTATCCCACGCGCAGCACCGTGTTGGTTTTCTTGAAATTGTAAGCCGCTGCCAAGCGCGGTTCGGCCGCAGAAGTGCTGCTTAGACCGCGGTAAAGATCGCCGCGGATGCCTACGTTAAACGACCAACTTTTGATGGTAATGGCGTCCTGGACGAAGAAGGACGTCTCCTTGATGTCGGTGTGATCGTTAAAGTTCAAGAGTCTGCCGCCACGAGACAGGTCAAACGGCAAAAGCCCGGCCAGGAAATTTGCATTAGCGGTGTCTCCGGGATTGGCAGTTGCGCACTGGTTCGGATTGGTCGGAGTGGTGCTGGGGTCAGGGCCACCGGAGGCAAGCAGACAAGGTGCGTTGAAGGTCGGGTCGGTGAGGCCCAAACTGAACTGCTCCTTCAAAAACCAGTGCTGCAACTGCGCGCCTGCCTTGATGTTGTGTATGCCCTTTACGTAACTGAGTTCCGCGCGTGTTCCGAGATTGGTGAGATGTCTGTTTTGCGCCAGTGTGGCGGGCAGATCGGAAAAAGCATTCGCGCTTGGAAAGTAGTGATAGCGATCCTGGCGCACAAAAGCATTCACGCTCAACACCGTGGTGGTGTTGAAAATGTGGGTCCACCCAGGGGCAATATTAAACGTGTTGATCAGAGCTCGCTGGTCCTGGCTCGCCGCAGCTTGGTCGAATTGATTGGGCTGCTGGAACCATGAGCGCGCATAGTTCAGGTTGACGTGAACGCTATCTTGCGCGCGTGGCTGAAAATCCACGCGGTCGAAGACATTCTCAGAGTTTCCCTTGGCGTGGATCACGGTCAGTTCCGGAGGATCCAGGAAGCGGCCAGACTGGAGACCGTTGGCGGTTATGAAATTTCCCCAGCGTTGGTTACCCATGCCAAAGTCGAAATTAACGTTGGAAGTCCCGAAGGAGCCGTAGGAAACACTCGCGCTGCCAGTGGGTTTCAGATTAAGTCCGGAGCGGGTGGTCACGTTGATGATTAGGGTGGTCTTGTCGCCATACTCCGCGGGCGGAATCCCATTAACGGCTTCAAGAGATTGCACCGACCCGAGGGGAATTTGGTTTGAAAAGGATTTGCTTTGCTGGTCGGTGATGGGCTGTCCGTCAACCGAAAAGGCATTTTCCTGGTGTTCCCCAAGCCCATGCATGAATCCGTTGGAGTCCGCGGCCACACCGGGAGTGGTAAAGGTTATCAATGAGCTGATCGATGACGACGCGCTTTCCAGCGGCATCTTCGAGAACAAATTGCGATCGACGTCTGTGTGAGCGGTCGGGTCGTTTTCAATCAAATCTCCGGCCTCGCCTTGCACGGTCACGGAAGTTTCCGCCGAGGCTACTTTCAGATTTGCGGTGAGGTTTACTGATACTACGGATCGGACGTCCACATCCTGGGCAAAGCCTGCAAACCCGGTGGCCGTCACCGTCAAGTGGTAGGGATTGAATGGCACACTCGTGAAACGAAACTTGCCATCGTTATCTGTTGTTGTGCTGCGTTCAAACTGGCTTACCGGGTTGTGAATTTCCACCGTGGCATTCGGTATCGCTGCGCCGGAAGCATCTTTCACGACTCCCTCGATGGTTCCCGAGGACTGCGCCCGGTCTGAGGGTGCTAAAAACAAAATGCTGAAACTCAACGCGAGAAATGAAACCCATCTAAATCTCATCTAAAGTCTCCTCAGCCCTCAGGCGGGGCGTCTGCCGGTTGTTCTATATGTGTAGATGACGGGAATAACGCGGTGACCATCAAATTTTATGGTTGGCGTTAGTCGAGAAACCAATTAGAGGTAAATGGTGTTTTTAGGCGATCGGGGGTGCGCGGGAGGGGGAATCGTGACTGAAGAGATCTTTATGAAACTGTACGGCGATTTCTTGAACAGAACCGCTGGGTAAAAGAGGCGCGGCCAATAGCAACGCATTGATGGCGGGCGCTGCGCCCATGTGCGCGGCATGGCAGAACCGGCAGGCCGCCTCGTCTTGCCCGTTTTCATGGGCATGGACCACGACCTGGACCAGAAAGACGAGCATGCAGCAGGCAATCGTCAGCGCCAGGGTTCTGGCGAAATAATTTCCGAATTTTGACGCGCGCGGCATGCTTTTAAAGTTCAACTCATTCTGCTGGCAATATCGCAGCTAAACTTCGTGTCGTGATGACGTTGCTCCTTCGAGGACCCGAGCGTCACGTCCATGATGCAGAAGCAGGTGCAAGAAAAACATCAGTGTTAAAACTCCGCCAAAAGTCACCACAATGGTAGCGCCTGTGGGGGTATCAATCTTAACACTCAAGATTACACCTAACGCAGATACCAGTGTACCCATGGTCCAACCAATCGCCAACCGCGGTCCTATGCGGTCGGCAAAAAGCATGGCCCCCACGCTGGGAACGATCAGATAGCAAAACACGAGTAAAACTCCCGCAATGGCTACCGACGAAGTGACTACGAAGCCGAACGAAGCATAAAAAAGAAAATCCCAGAACTTCACATTGAAGTTTAGCTTTTCGGCGTCATTGTGATGCATGGAGATTTGCAAAAACTTTTTCCGGAAAATGTAATGAAATATTCCGACCGCTCCGTACAAAATCGCCGTCTTGCGAACTTCGGCCCAGGAAACCGCCAGTATGTTTCCCACCAGCATATCTTTTAGATGTTCCGTTTCGCCGGTGGCTTTGCTCATCAGCAGGATTGCTGTCGCAGAGGCCACCGCGTACGCAATACCAATGAAGGCTTCCTGTGGAATATGGCCACGCCTGGTGCGCGCCAGCGCAAAAATGGCCGCGCCCAAAAACGTGAAGCCCAGGCTGATCCAGTAGGACCCTCGTCCATGCGGATCCATTCCCACCACAATTGCCACGGTGGCGCCTAGCGCAGCGATTTGGGCCAGCGCCAGGTCGACGAAGATGACTCCCCGTTCCACGACATGTACCCCGAGGTACGCGTGAATGCCGGTCAGAATCAGGCTCGCCACGAAGGGCGCGAGCAAAAACGGGAGAATCTCCATCGAATGGGCTCCTGTGGTTTTAGTGGGTAGCGTCGAACGCTTGTTTTAGCTTGGCGATATCGTAGTCAAACAGTTTGAAGTAGTCGGTAACTTCCTTTTCGCCGCCCACCGATGGCAGCAACACTACCACTTGCCCGCCGGTCTCCCGGGCCACCGAATTTGGTGTTTTCAAGTCGAAGTAAGGTTCCACTACGATGACCTTCACGTTCTCGCGCTTCATCTGCCCAATCAAGTCCACGGTGTGCTGAGGCGTCGGGGGAATGCCCGGGCGCGGCTCCACGTAGCCCACGACGTTCAGTTGAAAATGTTCAGCAAAATTCGGCCATGAGCGGTGATAGGTCACAATCTTCCGTCCCGCGTACGGTTTCATTTCCCCTTTCCATCGCTCATCCGCCTGCTTCAGCCTTTGCTCGAAATCGCTGTAGCGTTGCGCAAAATACGACGCATCATTCGGACGCATTTCACTCAGCTT
>Ga0185299_10005822_pt1 | contig 13530 bp, 15 predicted proteins | sample PaiPotPPA55metaG_FD_128002 | JGI IMG/M metagenome (GOLD analysis project Ga0185299, IMG submission 128002) | Iron sulfur acid spring bacterial and archeal communities from Banff, Canada, to study Microbial Dark Matter (Phase II) - Paint Pots PPA... ...
CTACGTCATACCGCATCAAGCGAACGGTCGCATGGCGGAACTTTTGGGCCCCTTCCTCGGCGTCGAGCCGAAACGCGTCTTCGTCAACGCCGAGCGTATTGGTAACACTGGCTCCGCGGCAATCTGGCTCGCCCTCGCCGAATTGCGCTCGATTCTGAAGCCCGGAGCGACCGCGCTCGCACTCGGAGCGGAAGCAACGAAGTACATGTTCGGTGGGTTCCATTATGTTCATGGATGAGCGTGTTGGCGAGACGTGCGGCCCGTCGCCGCCGGTCGTTTCAATCGAGGACGTAACGAAACGCTACCCGGGTCGCGTGGCAGTCGAGAAGCTGTCACTAACTGTTCTTGCGGGCCAAGTCCTCGGATTGGTCGGAGCGAACGGCGGCGGTAAGACCACCACGCTGCGGATACTGGCTGGCATACTCAGAGCAGATGAGGGGCGCGGACAGGTGCTTGGCATCGATCTCTTGCGTGGCACACGCGAGATCCGGGGACGCGTCGGTTACATGCCACAACGATTCTCTCTCTACGCCGACCTCTCAGTCTTCGAGAATCTATTCTTCCGGGCCAAAGTTTACGGGTTGGACCAACCGCGTGTCGTTGCCGAAGCTGCGATTTGCGACTTCGAACTGAGCCAGTATGCTCGCAGCGCGGCGAGACAGCTCTCCGGTGGTTGGGCACGCCGGCTGCAACTTGCGGCAGCCTTGATCCATTCGCCGCGATTGATTCTTCTTGATGAGCCGACCGCGGGGCTTGATGTCGCATCTCGACAGGAGGTCTGGCGGCGCATCTCGTGCCTCTCCACTCAGGGAGCGGGCGTTATAATCAGCACGCATGACCTCGGTGAGGCCGAACGCTGCTCCCTTGCCGCCCTCCTTGCAGATGGGCGGATTGTTGCTGTTGGTACGCCAGAACACATCGCACGAAGCGCGCCGGCGGCCGCTTTTGTTTTGTCCGGGGCCAAGGCACGTCTGCTCGAACGATCCGTGGAGGCCGTCACTGGAGTCATCGCAAGCTATCCTCAGGGGCCAGGGCTCCGTATCGTCGCTGACCCACAAGCCCAGCAAGATCTGCATCGTGTGGCGAAAGTTAATCATGCCAGCCTCGACAGTGCGGCGATGCGACTTGAGGACGCGGTACTCACCTTCTCCGCACGGCGTAGCTAAGGATAACTATGTCCCTTCGATCCTATCTCTGCGGTCACCATGTAAAGCGAATGCTCGCCGTGGCCCGCGTCGAAATCTTAATTCTCATTCACGATCGTCCGACTATCTCCTTGATCCTGCTTGTTCCCGCCATCCAGATCGTGCTCTTCGGCTACGCGGTTAATCTCAATCCGAAGAACATATCGATCGCCATCGCCGGAGACAGCGGCGACCTGATGCGGCAAGTCCACCGCACGATCGAAGAAACCGGGTATTTCACGATCCTCGGCGATGGGCTGAAACGGGGCGAAGCAGAGCGGATGGTTTCGGAAGGCAAGGCACTCGTCGGGCTCGAGCTTCCGTCGCGGGATCATTCTGACGGTGATGTTTTTTCAGAGGATCCCAAGGTCGTAGCCGACGCAAGCGATCCAGCGGCGGTCCGTCCGGCGCTGTCTGCGCTGGAGAACGCCTATTGGCAGCATGTCGCGCAGTCTTACGCAATTGGTCCGGTTCCTGCCGTTAATGTCGAATGGCTTTACAATCCAGAAGGCCGGACGGCCTGGACGATAGTTCCTGGGCTGGCTGGCGTTGTGATCATGATCAGTATGCTGATGTTGGGTGCTCTGACCTTAGTCCGCGAGCGCGAGCGTGGAAGTTGGGAGACGCTGCTCGCCACTCCGGTCGAGGCCATCGACGCATTAGTCGGAAAACTCTCGCCCTACGTCATAATCGGCACGGTTCAAGCCGTTGTTGTAATCTTTGTCGCCAAGCTGCTTTTCGCTTTGCCGGTAAGAGGGGATCTCATCGCGCTCCTCGCCGCGATGCCGTTGTATTCCGCCGCACATCTCATTCTCGGATTCGCCTTCTCGGCCTTAGCCGAGAACCAGCTGCAGGCGGTCGAGGGCGCGGTTTTTTTCTATTTGCCCTCGATGTTGCTGTCGGGCTTTATGTTTCCGTTCCAGGGAATGCCGGTCTGGGCACGCATAATCGGAGAAGCGTTGCCGCTCACGCATATCGTGCGGGCGACGCGAGATGTGCTGCTCAAGGGCGACGGTATTTCACTCGTGCTTTCCGAGATGCTGCCTGTAGCTTTGTTTACGATGCTCGCTGCAGCGCTAGCGGTCGCGGTCTACCGGCGCCGCATCGATTGACACCGCGATGGCAGGCGCGTCGAGGGAGCGAAATTAGCGTCGTCCAGCGAATGGGAAGCCCCTGTAACATATTCGAGGTTCGGAAGAACTACATTACATAGTCAAGTTTGGCTTCGGACCATTCGCGAAATGGCTGAGCGAGCCGCGACAATGTGCTTACTAGATCGGCCTCAGAATACTTCTCGAATAATTCATTCGTTGTGGCGGCTCTGGGGCGGACCGCTCAAGAGCAATTCTACTCCCCGGTGATTTCCGAAACACCTTTGGGAAACGTGGTGATTCAGCGCGCCAATCGCGGGACCGCGGCCGCAATCCTCATTGGTTTGTTGCGGCTAAGCCATATTCGACGCATCAGCACGGTCGCGATCTTTCCTCTCGATCACTATCTAGGCAACGACGTCGCATTCATGCGGCATGTTGATGCAGCGATCTCCGCCGTTTCGTCCTTACCCGTCAAGATCGTATTGCTCGGTATTCCGGCTGTCCGTCCAGAGCATGATTACGGCTGGATTGAGCCTGCTGAACAACTCACGCAGGCGGGTCCCGGAGTTGAGCCAATCTTCCGAATCGGGCACTTCTGGGAAAAACCGCACCCTCACATTGCGGTCGATTTTTGGTTGCGTGGGTTGCCCTGGAACAGTTTCGTCATAGTAGCCGAGGTCGGAGCGTTGCTCCGTTTGTTCGCGAGAATTACTCCTCAACGCTATTGCTCGTTTTCTGTAATTATGCCCCTTTTGTATACACCGTTCGAGAACAATGGTATTGCCAGGCTATACGCAGGCACGCCGTCGGAGAACTTCTCCGAAGCGATTTCTGGCGGGTTGTTCGTCAAGGCTCGCGGTGCTCCTACTGGAGTGGAATTCCACGACTTGGGCGAGCCGAGCCGTCTGATGGCAACATGGGCAAAGATTGAAAAGCAGCCCCGCTATCTTACCGAGCAATAGAAAGTCGACTGGGTTGCACCAGGCTTGTTCGCGGCTGACGGGGCCGTGCTCCAGAAAGACCGAACCCATTAGTGGAAACGGAAACCTCAGCGTTCGCCATTGTTCTCTTCGCCTCTATGATGACGAACTTCGCCCCGTATGGATTCGAGACTAATCGGACGGCGAGTGCCGGATTGTTGGAGATGGTTACTTCCACCGAACAAACGGTGCACCCAATCGACGGCTCCGCAAAACTAGCACCGAGTACAATCAAAATCGATGATAGTACGGTCAAGGTTGAACTCGCTCCGGGGCGTCTCCAACTTCCAGTGACACATGTCATCGCGTGGGTTACTGCGGCGGCGAGCGCCGTTAGCGACTATTACGGCCGCTTTCCGGTCCGCGAAGCGCAAATCCTGATCGTTCCCGTCGAGGATCGTAAGGGTGTGCTAAGTGGGACAAGTTGGGGAACACACCCCATCTCTACCCGGATTTACGTGGGTCAGCTAACCGACGACGCCGACCTCAAGAACGATTGGGTGATGACGCACGAGATGGTCCATTACGCATTCCCCTCGGTGTCGACTGAACATCATTGGATAGAAGAAGGGATCGCAACCTACGTCGAACCGATCGCTCGAAACGAGGCGGGCGAAATTAGCGCGGCGAAAGTTTGGGGCGACTTAGTAGAGGGACTTCCGTACGGACTGCCGCGTCCCGGCGACCAGGGACTCGATCATACGCCAACCTGGGGCCGCACATACTGGGGCGGTGCGATGTTCTGTCTGCTCGCTGACGTCCGAATTCGCCGCGCGACACAAGATCGCTATGGCCTGCGTGATGCGCTGCGAGCGATCGTCGATGCCGGTGGGAATATGGAAACGGCGTGGCCTCTGACCCACGCGCTCGAGGTTGGTGGTAAGGCTGTCGGGGTGCCGGTGCTGATGCAACTATATGATGAGATGAAGGCGGCTCCAGTCGCACCGGACTTGACGCTACTGTGGAGTAAGCTTGGGGTCGAAGTCGAAGGCAAAACGCTCTCCTTTGTTGATAGTGCGCCTTGGGCATCGGTCCGCCGCGCCATAGCCGCTGATAGACGGCCACTTAACAACATTCGCTGAGGTGAATCTCGGCAACCTCTGCGGCTCTGCGAATGCGAACCACCTCCGACCTCATAAATTTCAGACACCGCACGGCCCGGCTTCTGATTTTCATTAGCGCTCTTCTCCTCACCGCTTGTGGCACCGTGACGCGATGGCCGGCCACCGCGCTACATTGCGACAACGACGACTTCTGTCATGCCATCCAGCAGGCCCGCATCGCCTGTCATGATGCCGCCCTGGCGGCGCTCCATGGAACGAATGTTGAGGAATGGCATCAGCACTGCACGTGTACAACCCTTGGCAACACTTATTCGCCGTCAGCGATCGCGATCGGCCACGACGCAATCATCGCAATCACCGATCGCGACGCCACCACACGCGTAGTCGCATGTCTCGCGAGCACCCATGCCATCGTCCTGAGTTCGCTCCCGCTGACAGATGAAATCGCGGCGGATGCAAATTGCCATCAGACGCTTCGCGACAGTTGCGCACCCTTATTCGCCGCGATAGCGGCAGCGCCCAAAGGTCAGGATTAGAATGTCCGAGACATGACCGCGTCCGGCTGCAGCGCCGAACCCCACCTCGCGACCGCGACAAGCATTTCGGACGGTGCGGCGGGCCCTGGATGGCCTCGTATACCTCCTAGATTCGTGAAGTAATCGGGGAGGTTGTGAGCGCCGAGTCAGCGCGCATAAGGATCCCATCCGCCAACCATTGCGTTAATAGGCCGCCAATGAAAGCTATCTGATCGGTCCTGATCATGAGGGCCCCAATCACCTCGCAGATAGCGGCGAAACTTGCTCCTTCCGACAAGAGGACGAGCGCCTTAGCCTCCGCGTCTTCCAGAGCGCGATAATACACCTGCGCGTCTTGTCTCCACACGATCACCGGCGACTTTTGATGCGCGGGCTCGCGCCATTCACGACCGCTCTGAACATCGCCCAGTACGTCTGTGACGCGCCATTCATTGTGCAAGACTTCGACGGCTGGATGTGTCTTCAATTTAATCGCAGGCCATTGACGCGACGGAATAGCGCGCATCTCCTCGTCGCTCAGTGTGAAGGCGTCCGCTGCGTGGAAGACATCCAGAATTGCTCTTTCAAGCCTCGCTAGTTCGGAAATGAAGGGCCAGCGTGTGACGAGAGGATGGTCGCGAAGAAAGGCATTCAGATATCGGCCCGCATAGAATATCGATGGCTCAGTGGGAGGCCAGACCCGCAAGTAGTAACGTACGAGGTCAACAAAGTTGTCCGAACCACAAATGGCGGACGTCGCGGGAAATTCCTCATAAAAACAGTCGAGCAGCCGATAGAAATAGGCGTCGGCGTAAATCGTCACCCGCTCGCTCGGGCTCAGGCGGGAGTCGCCGCGGATCAATGCTTCTGCGTGGGCCGACACTGGGGCGCCGTCGTTGCCGATCCGTTTTGCTCTCTCAGGATTCGTGATCAGTTGATAGAGCGAAGTTTGGAGTTCGGGAAGAATCAAGTCCATTCATCCGTGCCCGATCCTTCCCCGCCGAGCGCTGACTCGCATCGCCGGCATGCCTCATCCGCAGCCGCGGCCAAGACTTCGAACTCCGGAATATTGTCATCCCATTCGATAAGCGTTGGAACTCGACCGAACCGCCGTACCGCGTGCTCGTAGAGGGTCCAGACTTCTGGGCAAATCGGATGATCGTGGGTATCGAGCAGGTAGGTGCCATGGTCGCTATGGCCGGCAAGATGGAACTGCATCACCCGTCCTAAGGGTACCGCATCGATGTAACGGACCGGGTCGAAGCGATGGTTGAATGCGCTGACGAAGATATTGTTGATGTCGAGCAGGATCCCGCAGTCGGCCTCCTGAGTCACGGCGCTGAGGAATTCCCACTCAGAGAGCTGCGATGAAGTAAATTCAATATAGCTCGAGACGTTTTCGACCAGCAGGGCGCGCCCGAGGATGTCTTGTACCTGTCTGAGGCGCGCGGCAACGTGGCGAACTGCCTCCTCGGTGTAAGGCAAAGGAGAAGGTCGTGCAGATTGCGACCGCCCACGCTGGTCCAACATAGATGATCGGAGATCCAGGCCGGCTCGAAGCGCCGCGCGATCTTCGCAAGTTGTTTCAAATACACAACATTGAGCGGGTCCGTCGAGCCAATAGAAAGCGACACACCATGCATCACGATCGGATATTGAGCCCGCACACCCTCCAGGACTTCGAGGGGTCGGCCACCGTCAACCATGAAGTTCTCCGAGATGACCTCGAACCAGTCCAACCGCGGACGATTCTCCAGGATATGCGCATAATGGGAACGGCGCAGGCCAATGCCGAAGCCGAGCGCTGCGAAATCTGATCGATTCATTCTTAACCTGCCGAGTGCGCGCACTGATTGGATTTCTGTCGCGGCCGATCCGGTTCGAGGTTCCCGTATCTACTTTGAACCTTCCAGATGACCACCTTTCTACTTACATTCTTGGGCGGCTGAAGTTATCACCAAACCCTGGCCTTTGCAGGAATTCAGCCCCTTGCAGCTGTGGTTTCGCCCTTACAGGAACTCGGACCTTCGCAGCTATTCGCCAGCTATGCACTTCACGTTCGCCTGGCTCGAGTTTCCTGACGAGTCCTGCGCGAACACGGGTGCGGTTAAAAATCTCGCGCTGACTGCGGCCCCCACAACCGCACCGCCTTATATCCATGATTCTCATGCTCCGGGTTAATCAGCGGGTCGGCGCCGACCTTTGGTTAAGACTCTCCGACTAATGGATTCCGAACTGCTTTGCGGGTTTCATTGGCTCCCGAGATTGCTATCCGTCATCGTTTTGGCGGCCTCGAGAACCGACCGTGTCTCGACCAATGAGATGCTCGTGAGTCCGCCAAGGTTTCCCAGCTCGACCTGTAACTTCGTAAGGGATAATCCGAAGTACTAAGTACAATGAGATTAGTGCTCCAAAACACTACTTCGCTGTGTGACCGACCAGCTCCAATCCAGAGCGAAGAAGAGGTTCGCGGAATCTGCTAAGCACGAGGTTGAGCCACTTCGGCGTCGTCATTCCCGTGAAAGGGAGACTTCTTCCGACCAAATCTTCGCCGCTCGAATCGGGGCGGTAGCTCGTCCGGAAACTGAAAAAAGGGAGTCATGCTTACAGAGGACCCTGCGTTTTTCTCGGCACAGTTGCTCGACATACCCTCATCGTCGTTATCAGCGCCAACCGTGCACAGCGAATTCGACCTTCTCAGGCGCCTCAAGGCGCATGACGAAGATGCGTTCGAGACGATGGTTCGACGATACGGGGCCCGGATGTTCGCGACCGCGCGGAAATTGTTGGAAAATGAGCACGACGCTCGAGACGCCGTCCAGCAAGCGTTGACTTCTGCTTTCAGGGCTATTGCCGGCTTCAATGCCGACGCAACGCTATCAACCTGGCTTCATCGAATAGTCGTCAACGCCGCATTAATGCAGCTGCGCTCCCGACGGCGTCGGCCCGAGTTACCGATCGAAGATCTGTTGCCACGGTTCGACGATGCTGGCCGATGGGTCGACGAATCTGACCAGACCGGATGGGGTGACATGCATCCCGTGCACCGGCGTGAGACTCGTCAAATGGTGCGGCGTTGTATCGATCAATTGCCTGAAAGCTATCGTGCAGTTCTTCTCCTGAGGGACATCGAAGATCTTGACATAGGGGAGGTGGCCGCAATGCTCGCGGTCTCACCGAACGCTATCAAGATCCGCGTGCATCGAGCTCGCCACGCACTTAAGAACTTGATTGAACGGGAGCGTTCTGTCGCATAATGATTTCCTCTTGAGGAACTCTTAGGTGAGTATCAGAAGCGAAAGCACGGAGCGCGATGAGCTCTCAGAAAATAGAAACTTATGCAAATTCGGAAGCAGCTTGAACAAATTCTCGATTGGATTGATCATCAGGAGTGGCTCGCGCAACTCCTTGTGCGGCTCTTCGTCGGCTACTTCTTCATGGAGACGGGGTGGGGCAAACTCCACAATCTCGACGGGTTCGCCCAGCGGTTTGCAGGCTGGGGTATCCCCTATCCATACTTCAACGCGGCCCTTTCGGCATATACAGAGTTCATCGGCGGCTGGCTTACAATTATAGGACTCGGCACACGACTGATTTCGATACCGATGATCATCAACATGCTGGTCGCAATACTCAAAGTAAATTTGAAGAGGGTGAGCAGCATCGACGACTTCGTTGAGCTCGACGAGCCTCTTTACGCACTAGCGTATCTGTGGCTGCTGCTCTCCGGACCCGGCTGGGTGAGCGTCGATTTCTTCGTGCGCCGCGTTTTCCGGCTGAGAGCTGCGCGCGCGGGAGCGTCCGCACTGCCAGAGAAGCAAAATACGGGCTTGAATGCATCATCATCCGTTATCGGAGAGCAAGTCTACTAGGTCGTCTGGCGGCGGGCGGATGTTCGAATGACTTTGCAAAGCGATCTAGGAAGACCAGCGATCCCGCCAGCGAACGATCAACGAATATGCGAGTCATTACGATAAACAGACGCGGCAGATATTCGCCTCCTCTTGCGATCGTTCGGACGTCTGGCCGAACAACGGAGCGGGTTTCTGAGTAAAAGGTCGGCGGCGGGTCCGTCGCTCGCGAAGGCAAGAACCTTTCCCACCAGCGCATCAAAGGTTACCTTTCCGGCCAGAACATCCACGTAAGCACAATCACAATTTACCGTCTGCTGGAAACCCGGCAGCTTCCCTCCCTAGCGGGCGAAATGCATCGCGGCAAGCGCTGGAACCTTTATTGATTGACGGCTCCGCACGTCTGGCAAGCGCCGCACATCGCCAATAAAATTTGCGAGCAAAGGAGAGGAATTGTCTCGCCTCCACGCAAGAGCCAAAGTCAGAGGCATGTTCAAATCGACCACGGGTAAGACGACAACGGTTTCCGGACACCGCCAACGTGCCGTTCCCAGGACCCACCCCACGCCCAAGCCGCTCGACACCAGACTTAGAATAGTCGCCTCGTTCAGCCCCTCCTGAACGATGCGGGGAGACTTCAAGCCGCCACGATACCGAGCCCGATGACTACCTGGAGCGGATCTATGAAGCTGAGCTGCGCCGGCTGGAGGCGCTGGAAAAATGACCACAGGGGGAAGGTGCAAAGTTTCGCATGTCCGCGTCAAACGGTGCGCCCGGGTCGAGCGATTTTCCGAAACGCCCGATTCCAAGCCGACCCCGGGACTCGTCGCTCTGATGCAAACCTCGCCTAAAAGCTGTCGTCTGGCAGTTTAGAAACCGGCACCGATAGTTCGAATCCACTTCTCTCCGCCAGCGAGTCTCAGTTTGTGGCATTCTCTGCGGAAGTGCGTAAACGACGCGCGTGCAGCGGCGATTCGCACAGCTCATCGGCACCAGAGAACGCTCAAATGGAGAGCCGCTGCGCGTTACTTCGATTATCTCTCTGTTGGCGAGTATTTCGGTGCCGATGCCTGCCTGAACGCGAACGCAACGTCCGGCAGAAACCATCGATATCGCGAGCGATGTGACTAGCAACTCGAACTTCCGATGGAAGAAAGGCGTTGGCCTGAGCATCGCCTTCAGATGGCGTCGTTACGTGAGCTGAGACGAGGCGGACGTACGAATGTTCCCGACTACTCGACGTTCAGAGCGGTTTTTTGCGAGCACCATGAGAGCGGAAGCTCGATGCGTCGGGTGAGCGCTTCCGCGGTCAAAGTGGTCGGCTGCCGGCCCTCGACGATGGACTCAACGATTTCCGGTGCCAGGAAAGCCAGCCGAATCAAGCGACCGACGTAGCAACTGGAGAACCTTGCCCTCCGTCACCAGCTACACGTTCTTCGTCGCCAGCGGCCGGGTCGGCTCCGACTGATCACGATCGACCGCTTGCTCTGGGTCTGGCTCTACCGATTGTGGCCGCGCTGTCTGGAGGTGATGGTGTTGGTTAAGCTGGCCACCGTCGTCCAATGGCACCGTCAGGGCTTCCGCCTATTTTGGAGATGACGTTCGAGATCAGGACGACCGTCAGTCGATCGCGAGACTCGTGATCTGATTCGGCAAATGAGCGCCGCCAACCCACTTTGGGGAGCGCCGCGAATCCATGGTGAACTGCTCAAGCTCGGCGTCGAGATCAGCCAAGCGACCGTCGCCAAGTACATGGTGCGAAGACGAGGGACGCCTTCGCCGACCTGGCGCAGCTTCCTGCGCAATCAAGCAGCCGGCATCGCTGCGATCGATATGTTCATTGTGGCGTCCGCCTCGTTTCGGCTGCTCTATGTAATGATCATCCTGGCCCACGATCGCAGGAGAATCGTTTACGCTGCCGTCACCGAGCATCCGACTGCGGCTTGGCTATCGCGTCAGGTAACCGAGGCGTTCCCGTGGGACACTGCTCCGCGCTATTGCTGCGCGATCGCGATGCCTCTTACGGCTCGGAATTCTGCGACCGCGTCGAGGCGATGGGGATCACAGAAGTCATCACGGCGCCACGCTCACCTTGGCAGAACGCATACGTCGAGCGCTTGATCGGTTCGATTCGCCGCGAGTGTCTCGACCACTTCGTGATCTTCAACGAGCGCCATCTGCGCCGCGTCCTGTCCTCGTATATCGACTACTACCACCGAAGCCGCACCCATCTTTCACTTGACCAGGATTGCCCCGACCCTCGCCCGACCAGCGACGCGGAAGCGGAAAGATCGTCGCCCTCCGGCAAGTCGCCGGCCTGCATCACCGCTACGAACGTCTCGCCGCCTGATTCGCCGCGGATTCCTGGTCACCAATGGTTGCGCGGATGCCACTACGCCGGCGAAGGCGCCTACCTCTTCGACGCCCGCGTTGTTGCTCAGAGCGATTGCGTACCGGCTTCAGGAGAGGTCTTTGGCCGGCCTCAAACCAGCAACCCGGCGGGTCCTCGATCGCATCGCCAATAATCGCCCGTCCGACGCACCGCAATCTATTCCGCAACGACCGGCCAGCGCCGGGACCGTGCTGATCCGCGAGTGGCGCGGCGTCAGTCACCAGGTCACCGTCCTCGAAACCGATGTCGTTTACCGCGGCCGGTTACAAGTCGCTTTCGGAAGTCGCCCGCGCGATCACCGGCTCGCGCTGGTCGGGACCGCAGTTTTTCGGTCTGAAGGGCCGCGCCAAGGAGGCCGTCAATGGCTAATGCCGTCAGCCGATGCTCAATCTACACCCGCAAGTCCTCGGAAGAGGGCTTGGAGCAGGACTACAACTCGCTGCATGCGCAGCGCGAGGCGTGCGAGGCGTTCGTCAGAAGCCAAGCCGGTGAAGGATGGCGGCTGATCAAGACCGCCTACGACGATGGCGGCTTTTCCGGCGCAGGGATGGAGCGGCCGGGGCTGCTCACACATATTCGCGCTGGTCTGGTCGATACCGTGGTGGTCTATAAGGTCGATCGGCTGACCCGGTCACTTTAGCGGGCATCCGCATATCTGAGCGAGTGGATGCACTGAGCGCAGCCCGTCTCCTTTGAGCGTATCAATTCGATAGCGATTCTCATGGACCGTCAATTCACGGTTCAATCCTCTTTTTGGTCCCGGCAAGCGTCAGGATCGTAGGCTAGCCTGAATTTTTACCGAGTCGATGATGAAACGGCGGTGCTCGCGCGTCACAACGCCTTCAGCAACGAGCTTCTTTAGGCACTCGCTCACTTTCGGCCGCGAGCACTCCACCAGGTCCGCGATGTCCTGACCGCTTAGACCCAGATCTATGATCATCGCGTGGGCGTCTCGCTGACCGAACTTGCGGCCGAGGTCGAGCAAGGCAAGCATGACTTTCTCTCGAACGGTTTGGCTGAGAAAGTTTGAATGGCGCTCCAGAAGCCTCCACCATCGGCCGACCGTCAAATTGAGCGCCTCGTTGAACTCACGGAATGGAATGCCGACGATGCCCTCAACCAGCGCGGTCGGGCTTATCAACCCGATTTGACAATCCGTGAACGACTCGCAGGAGAGTTTATGATGAATATCGGGCAACAATGACGGAATCTCGATCACATCGCCGGGTCCCAGCACCTCGAGCAGGTTGCGTTCCCCTTTTCGATTGAGGCAGATAAGCCGGGCGATGCCCGAGAGCAGGATGTATACGGCGTCATCTGATTCCCCCTCCTTATAGACGATCGAGTGTTTGGAAAACGGCCGAATCCTCATCCTGGCGCACAAGGCTTCCAATTTGCGTAAAGAAAGGCCCGCCAGCCCTTCCAATTTCCCTAAATCTTGAGCGCTGACTGCGCGAGGTTGAGGAGGCCTGGCCCCCCTTTGCCTGATGGATCTGCCGCGTGACGATCGTGGTGTCATGGCTACGAAGATTGAAGCAATCTCAGTGTCCCTTAAATCTAACTTACGTCCGCCGAATCCGTATGCGTCGAGCGCAGTCGCTGGATGTGACGACAATCGGTGTGAGAAAACAACTGAGGATGTGTTCCCTTTGTAACAGAATCGGCCTTGAACCTAACTTTATTTAGCCTAGAACATGGTCCTTATTCAGGATTATCCGTTGTAGGCGCCAACGGTGTATACGCCCGATCCTGAGCGGTGCGATTTTGAATGAGAAAAAAGCTTCGCGCGAAACTGACCTCGACAGACTAAGCCGACTCAAGGCTTTGTCGTGGCTTTCTCCGTCTGAGCTTAAACTTCTGGTGAGCGCGCTTTCGCTTTCCAAATACAGACGACACGCGTTAATTCTGCGCGACGTTGCGCTGGCCCAGGGTCCAGGTGAGATTCATGACACATCCAAAAAAGCTTCGCTCGACCGATCTTGAAAGGCTTGCACGGCTTGACATTTTCTCGTGGCTCATCCCACCCGAGCTAAAGGTGCTAAGCGCTTCGCTCGCAATGTCGGATTACGAACGCGGCGAAGTGATGTTCCGTGAATCCACGCAGGCGAATGAGGCGCGAGTGTTGGTGGCGGGCATCGCTCGGATCACCTGTCTTAACGCCGACAATCAACGTGTGACCATAGCCTTGATCTCGCCGGGTCTGATTCCTGAGTTGCCTTCGCTGGCGAATTGTTTGGGTTTCCGGTGCGAAGCGCACAACGAGTGCAGAGTCGGCACTCTGGATTGGAAAGGCTTCGACCGCATTACCGTGAAAGGTTCCCACACGGCACTCAGTAAATCTCATCAGAACAATCTCAGGCACTGGTATCGGCTATTGCGACGTGCCTCCGGTTTGCTCAACGAGCTCCACGAACGCATCGCATTCACGATGCTCGATCTGTGCGAGGACT
>Ga0185299_10005824_pt1 | contig 13526 bp, 7 predicted proteins | sample PaiPotPPA55metaG_FD_128002 | JGI IMG/M metagenome (GOLD analysis project Ga0185299, IMG submission 128002) | Iron sulfur acid spring bacterial and archeal communities from Banff, Canada, to study Microbial Dark Matter (Phase II) - Paint Pots PPA... ...
CCAGCGGCCCACTTGCTGCCCGGCGGCGTCAGTGACGCTCACCGTCACCGACGACGGGCACCGGCCCGCCCACGACTCGCGGACACGTAGCGCCACGGACGAGACGCGCGTGCCCTTGACCCCGATTCCGGCCAGGGTGGAGAAGGTCAACACGCCCTGTCCGGACGCGGCCTGCCGCGGATACTGCAAGCGGGTGTAGCTCCCGTCCGCGTTCCGGTACAGCGGCGACGTGGCCGTCGACCTGGACGCCACCGCTTTGCTGGCCGCCGGACTGAAGCTCGCCACCCCGCCCGGCCCCGCCGACGCAGTGACATGCTGCTTCACCTTCGTGGCCGGGAAGGCGTACGCCGGGAGCTGCCCGGGGCCCTTGCCCGGCTGATAGCCCTGGGCACGGGCGATCGCCCGAGTCACCGACGCCGGCACCGGATGCTGCCGGCCCGGCACGGTCCCCGACGCCTGCCCGGGCACGATTGGCTTCGGCGGGGTCTTCCCGGTCATCCAGTCGGCCACCCGCACGACCTCGGCACGCAAGCCCGCCCAGGTCGGCATGGGCGTGTGCTCGCCGGGAACCGCGGCCCCCATGAGCGTCGGGAGCAACCCGAGCACCATGACGACGACGCCGAGCCGGCGCGGCCGGCCACCTCGAAATCCGCGCATATCCACTCCACCCGCCCAGAAGATTGTCCGCAAAATCCTTGCAGGGTATTGATTCACTAATCGCGCGTGGGTTCGCGTGATCAATCCCGCCGCCGAGCCACGGACACAGCGTTTCCGTGCTCTGATTCGCCGACGATCGGAGCCAGCGTGGCCCCGGGGTGTTGCATTCCGGTTGCAATCCGGTGGCGCCGCGGTCCCCGGGGCGCTACCCGCCCGGGGCGTCCGTGAGTTGTTCGAGCTTGGCCCGCACCTGCGCGGCGTCGGGATGACTGAGGCCGTCGAGGATCGCCAGGGCCTGCTGCCAGGCTTCGCGGGCCGCGACGCGGTCTCCGGCGGCGAGGTCGGCGTCGCCGAGGTGCGCGAGGGTGTCGGCCTCGAAGAAGCGGTCCCCGGTCTGCCTGAGCAGCGGCAGTGCCTGTTCGTAGCTTGCGACGGCCTCGAGGTGGCGACCGACGTGGTGATAGGTGTAGCCGAGACTCTCCAACGCATTCGCCTGGCCGCCGAGATTGCCCAGTGCGCAGTGTAGGTCAAGGGCACGATGGCAGACGGCGAGCGCCTGCGGGTAGTCGCCGAGCCGGGTGAGCAGCCAGCCGACGCTGTTGAGCGCGTAGGCCTCCCCGGTCCGGTCCCCGACGGCTTCGACCAAGGCCAGGGACCGCCGGGCGCAGTCGAGGGCCTCTTCGACGCGGTCCCGTTTGTCGAGCACCCAGGCGAGACCGCGATACGTGTGGGCCTGGCCGAGCGCATCCCCGAGCTGTTCATAGAGACCGATGGCGTGCCGCAGGTGGGTTTCAGCCTCCTGATATGAGCCGAGTCGGGTGTGCGTGCGGCCGAGTACGCGGTGGGCGTAGGCGCTGACTTCGCGGTTCTGCAGGCGAGTCGCGGCCGCCAAGGCGATGATCTGAGCGTTGATCTGGTCCTGCCAGTATCCCTGCCACTGGAAGAGTTGCGCGAGCGCCCGGGGCAGTTGCCAGGCGTGGTCGTCGAAACCGAGGTCGAGCGCCAGCGCGACCGCCGCGAGCAGCGCCCGCCGCTCGGCTCTGCACCATCGCCACGTCTGCTCGGAGTTCACCGGTTCCTCGGGCAGCACGCCGGGCCGGGCCGGGGGCACGACGATCTGATCACGCGCGGAGCCCACTATTCGGTCGGCGGCGAGGGTGGTGTGCAGATAGTGGTCGAGCATTCGGCCGACGGCGTCGCGTCGCACGACCTCGCCGTCGTGCAGGAGAGTCTGCTCGGCGGCGAAGGCCTGCAGGAGGTCGTGGTAGATGTAGCGCCCGGGAGCGTGCTCGGTGATCAGGTTGGCCGTCGTCAGCTCATTGAGGCAGTCGTGGGCCCGGCGGCGGTCGAGGGCGACGAGGCTGGCGGCGGTCCGCAGACTCACGTCGGGCCCCGGATGCAGGCTCAGCAGGCGGAACACCCGGGCCGCCTCGTCGGTGAGGACGCGGTACGAGGAGAGGAACACCGCACGCAGGTCCGCGGCGTTGTCACCGACAGCCAGGGCGTTGAGACGCGTGCCGGACCGGCGCAGTTCGTCCGCCAGGGCGGCCAAGGGCTGCTCGGGGTGCACCGCGGCGTGCGCGACGACGATGTTCACCGCCAGTGGCAGGCCGGCGCACAGTTCGATCAACTCGTCGGCGCCGTGCCGCTGACGCAGGATGCGTTCGCTGCCCAGGCGCTGGGCCAGCAGATCGCGTGCCTCGTGCTCGGTGAACAGGTCCAGCGAGAGCGGGAAGGCGCCGTCGACGGCGACCAGCCCGGTCAGCCGGCTGCGGCTGGTGACCAGCACCAGGCAGTCGGACGTGCCGGGCAGCAGCGGGCGCACCTGCTCGGCGTTGCGCGCGTTGTCCAGCACCACCAGCATCCGCCGCTCGGCCAGCCGGCTGCGGTAGAGGGCGAGTTGGGCGTCCAGGCCGAGCGGAATGGCCGCCGGGGGCACGTCCAGCGCCTCCAGGAAGCCGCGCACCACGGTAGCGATCTCCACCGGCGCGCCGCCCGGGTCGAAACCCCGCAGGTTCGCGTACAGCTGACCGTCGGGGAATCGATCGATGTTCTGATGCGCCCAGTGCACCGCGAGCGCGGTCTTGCCGATCCCGGCGGTGCCGTCGATCGCCGAGATCACCACCGCCCCGGCCGTCCCGGGCCGTTGGGTCAGCAGGCTCGACAGGGCCTTGATCTCCGCCCGGCGGCCGGCGAAGTGCCGCACTCCAGCGGGCAGTTGCCGCGGCACCGTCGCCGCGCGGGCGGGCGGGGCCGCAACCTCGGTGTGTGCCGGCGAATCCGCCGTCGCCGTTCCCGCGAGGATGCGCTCTTGAAGCCGCCGCAGTTCGGGCCCGGGTTCGATGCCAAGCTCGTCGACCAGGACCCGGCGGGCCTCCTGATAGGCGGTGAGCGCCTCGGCCGTTCGTCCCGCGGCGGTCAGTGCCGCCATCAGCTGGGCGTGGAACCGTTCCCGTAGCGGGTATCGCGTCGCCAGGTCACGGAGCTGCGGCAGCAGCCGGTCGGCCCGGCCGAGCTGCAGTTCCGCCTCGACCCGGTCCTCGAGCGTCTGAATGCGCAGTTCCTCAAGCCGGGGAACGAACCTCGTGCGCAGCAACTGGGAGGGCACGTCCAGCAGCGGGTCGCCCCGCCAGAGCGCCAACGCCCGACTCGCCGTGGTCGAGGCGTCGGCCCAAGCGCGCTGCCCACGCGCCGTCGCCGTCTGCCGGCACAGTGCCTCGAACTCCAGCACGTCGAGCTCCGACTCATCGACACGGATGAGGTAGCCGGGCTCGCGCGCTTCGATCCGCTCGCCGGTTTCGGGTTCGAGCGCATGACGCAGACGGCTGATATAAGAACGCAGCGTCCCGCTCGCGCCCGGAGGCGGCGCCTCGCCCCACACCGCCTCGATCAGCATCTCGACGGAAACCGGTGCGCCGGGGTGCAGGAGCAGCGCCGCGAGGAGCATGCGCAGGCGCGCCCCGCCGATCGTGCCCTGGGTCCCGGCGCGGTCCTCCACCGCCAACGGTCCCAGCAGTACGAAACGCATGCCTCACCTCGTTCGCGACCGATCTTCGGCCCGTCACAGAGCTCGACGAAAGGCGGCCCGGACCGATGCTACGCGCGTTCCCCTCCGCAGCGGGCGGCCGTCCGGACAACTCCGTGCGCCACCCAAGGCAATGGACGGATGATCTGACGTGTAGACTCCATATCCTGCCAAGCGGCGTTTCGCGCCTCCGGTGCCGGGAAGGCTACCGAAGGGCTTGCGCACCATGTCACAGCCTCGCGGAGACCCGACGACGGCCAAGGTGGGGAACAGGTGGTCGAACGCATGGAAGACGTCGAGGTCGTTACCGAATCCGGCACCGGAATGCTCGCCACTGCTTCGTGGGAGGCGTTCACGACTTCGCAGGGCACCCCGTTTCACACAGGGCGATTCCTGCGCTCCTGGTGGCACGACAGGCTGGCCAAGAACCCGGCGTCCAAGCTCATCACGGTCAAGGTCGTCGATGACGAACACGTCATCGGGATCTGCGCGTTCGAACTGGATTCGGACCGGCTGTCCTTCGCCGGGGGCCGGGATGTGGTGGACTACATGGGGCCGGTCGCGGTCGCCGGGCGGGAGAAGGAAGTCGCCGCCGCGTTGGCCCGACTGATGTTCGACGCCCTGCCGTGGACTCGGGCCTGCCTCGCAGGCCTGGTGCACAACGACGCGGCAGCTCAAGCGATCGTCGACGAAATCGTGCGCATCGCGCCCACTGCGGTCGTCGCGCCGTACGACCAGGCCCCGCAGATCGAGGCGGCTCCGCAGGGCTACCTCGCGCTCCTGAACTCCAAGCGCCGCGGTGACATCCTGCGCAAGCGCAACCGCCTCGTCGAAGCGGTCGGGGAACTCGAACTCGTCGTCTCGACTCGCGATACGGTGGCCGACTCGCTGGAACGGCTCCTCGCCTGGAAGTCCGACGCAGGTCCGGCGACGCGCGAATTCGTGGCCGAATACGGCGACTTCGTGAGAACCATGGTCGCCGAGCTCGCCGCCGTAGACGCCTGCCATGTCGTGGAGCTTCATGCCGCCGGTCGCCCGCTCGCGTCGGCCATCATGCTCGCGCACGGGAACACCGCCTCCATATACAACATGGCCTACGACATGAACCTGACGACTGAGGGCCAGGCTCAGGCGGGTCTGGCTCCCGGCGTCGTACTGGTTTCCCTGCTCGCCGAACGCAACCTCGACCGCGGCCTGCGGTTCGACTTCCTGAAGGGCGCCCAGGACTACAAGTTGCGTCTGGGCGGAGTGCCCGTCGATCTGATCGACATCACAGTCGAACGCTGAAGACGGCGTCTTTCAACCGGATCGGAGTGGGCACTCATGGACGTCGAAGCGATCCGGGAGCGAGCGCGGCGGCACGTCGAATCTGGGGCCTTCGTCACCGAACTGGCCGCGATGGTCGCCCACCGCTCGGTCAGCGGCGATCCGGATCGGACCGAGGCCGTGCGCACCTACTTGGAGGAGGTCCTGCGGCCCGCCCTCGAGGGCCTCGGCTGCGCCGTCGACGTGCATGAGAATCCCGATCCACGCGGCGGTCCGATCATCGTCGGCCGGCGGGTCGAGTCGCCGGACCTGCCCACGGTGCTGTGCTACGGCCACGCCGACGTCACCCCCGGGCAGGAAGGGCGATGGAGCGCCGGCCTCGACCCGTGGACGCTGACCGTGCAGGGCGAGCGCTGGTACGGACGCGGGGCCGCCGACAACAAGGGCCAGCATCTGGTCAACATCACGGCTCTGCGATTCCTGCTCGCGGAGCACGGCTCGCTCGGCTTCAACCTGACGTACCTCATCGAGTCCGCCGAGGAGATCGGCTCACCCGGACTGGCCGAGTTCGCCGCGAGCCGCCGCGACCTGCTGCGCGCAGACGTCCTGATCGGCTCGGACGGACCGCGCCTGGCCGCCGGCACCCCGACGCTCTTCCTCGGGGCCCGCGGCGGCCTCGGCATCGTCCTCGACGTCGACCTGCGCCCCGGCTCGCACCACTCCGGAAACTGGGGCGGGGTGCTCAGGAACCCGGCCACCACGCTCGCCGGAGCGATCTCGGCGATAGTCGACGGCCACGGCCGGATCCGGGTTCCCGGCCTGCGGCCGCCGCAGATGCCCGCTTCCGTCCGCGACACGCTGGCCGGAATCGCGATCGGCACCAGTCCCGGTGACCCCGTCGTCGACGAGACCTGGGGCGAACCGGATCTCACCCCGGCCGAACGGCTCTACGCCGGGAACACGATCGAGGTGCTCGCCCTCGACGCAGGCGACCCCGCCCGGCCCGTCGGCGCGATCCCGGGGCGCGCCCGCGCGTTCCTGCAGCTGCGCTACGTCGTCGGCACCGACGTACGCGACGTGCCGCAACAGCTGGCCGACCACCTCGCAGAACACGGATTCCCGATGGTCGAGGCGACGGTCACCGGCCACTACCCGTCCAGCCGCACTCCGCTCGACGACCCATGGGTCATCTGGGCCCGCCGCACCCTCGAAGAAGCCTGTGACGGGCCCGTCACCGTCCTGCCGAACATCGGCGGCGGCCTGCCCAACCACGTGTTCACCGACGTGCTCGGAATGCCGACGCTGTGGCTGCCGCACTCCTACCCCGGCTGCCGCCAGCACGCCCCGGACGAACACCTGCTAGCGCCGATCGCCCGCGAGGGCATCGTGCTGGCCGCCGCGCTGTTCCACGGAGTCGGGCACGGCCGCACCGCGCCGCGCCGAACTTGACGCTCCACTACCACCAGCTGTTGACGAGCGGGGCCGGAGCCTGTCAGAGTGGCTTTCGTGACCCCCGATCAGCACCTCACCTCGTGTCTGCACGTCGATCTGCGACGTCAGGCGAGCGCGCTGTGTGCGGGTTCCTTCGGTCTCGTATCCCGCTGACGAACGCGGCACGCACGAGTCTTACCTTCTCTGGGCTGTTGCGCGGGTAGTCCATGCCCGCTGTATCGCCCTCCTTGGCGGAGTGTCCGAGTGGCTTAGGACGGGGCCTGCAAAGCCTCGCACACGGGTTCGATTCCCGTCTCCGCCTCAAGTCGAACAATAAGTTGATCCATTGCCCATACCCGCGCCGGGCGTTCCGGGTAGATCTGCACCCGTGAGATGGCGTTAATGCGGCGTTGACTCGGCCTGACCGGCGTCCTATCGTGCCCCCTGTTCACATCCTTATCCAGCGTTCATATATATGAACGCTGATCCATAGGGCTCTCTCTTCCTCCAGCAACGGAAGGACCCGCCATGCACCCACGCCGCCGCCGGTTCTCCGCGAGCGCCGCCCTGCTCGGGCTCGCCGCGTTCACCGGTTCCTCCCCCGCTCACGCCGCTGCTCCTCCAGTGATCGCGATCGCGTCGTCCACCACCGGCACCTCGCTGTCCGCCGCTTCGCCCGGGCTTTCCTTCGAGGCCTCCGACCTGGCCCTGCCCGGCTTTGCCAACGGCAACCTGGCCGCGTACCTCAAGACCCTGGGCAGCTCCGTGATCCGGATCGGCGGGAACACCGTCGACGAGACCTTCTGGACCTCGACCGGCGCGCCCCCGCCCTCCTGGTCGATCGCCACCATCACCCCCGCCGACCTGACGGCCCTCGCGAACCTGGCGAAGGCCGGCGGCTGGAAGGTGATTCTGGGCGTCAACCTCAAGCAGTACAACTCGGCGAGCGCGGCCGACGAGGCGAAGTACGCGTCCGCGGCGCTCGGCTCCTCTCTGCAGGCCATCGAGATCGGCAACGAGCCGAACCTCTACTCGCAGTACTCGAACAACACCGCCAAGTACTTCACCGACTTCCAGGCCTACGTCGCCGCCATCGAGAAGGCCGTGCCGGGCCTGCCGATCGAAGGTGACGACGACGCCGGTGCGGCGAACGGGTCGTTCCAGAACGCCTTCGTCGCCAACGAGTCCGCGCTCGCGAAGCCCGACATCGTCGAGCTGACCAACCACAACTATCCGCTGACGTCCACCACCTGCGGCGGCAATCCCACGATCGCCGAACTGCTCGGCACCTCGACTCGCGACGAGGAGAACAGCGCCGCGCAGGAGGTCACCGCGGCCGCGAACAAGCTCGGCGTCGCCGCCGTACTCGACGAGGGCAACTCCGTAGTCTGCGAAGGCCAGCAAGGGGTCAGCGACGTGTACGCGGCGGCGCTGTGGGAGATCGACGACCAACTGGTGACGGCCCGCGAGGGCGTCCAGGGCGACTACATGCACGGCACCGTGCTCCAATGCGACACGGCGAAGCCGCTGTTCATGTACTACACGCCGCTGTGCGCACCGAACGCCACGGACGCGACGAACGGCACGCTCGCCGCCCAACCCGAGTACTACGGCCTCGCCGCGGTGCACGCGATCGGCACCGGCCAGTTCCTGAACCTCAGCAACCCCGACTGGGCAAACGTCCGGGCATACGCAGTCCGCCACTCGAACGGCACGGTCACGGTCGTGCTCGACGACGTCCAGGATCCCGCCACCAACAATACGAGCACGCTGCAATTGAGCTTCGGCCAGTCCTTCAGCACCGGAAGCGTCTTCAACCTGACCGCCGCCGCGCTGACCGCGACGAGCGGAATCACCCTCGGCGGCCAGAGCGTGCAGAGCAACGGAACCCTCGCCGCGCCGAAGACCACGCCCGTCACGGTGAATGGCAGCACGCTGACGGTCACGGTCGCGGCGGGCAGCACGGCGATCCTCACCCTCGGCTAGGTTCCAAGGTGTCCGAGATCGCCGACAAGGTGACGTGACGGGTCCGCGGCCGGACGCGCTTCATGAGTCCGGGCACCCGGGCCGCTGAGCTGGCCGACGCCGGCCGGCCGGGCGGCCCGGTACCCGCCCGGCCCGTAAACCAGCAGGTGACCAGGCCTGGAGCGGCGAGCAGGAGCGCCCTGGCGGGGGCGGCGTAGACTAGATCGGTATCGCTTAGGCGGACCTCGATTCAGCGCCCACGGCCCTGTTGACCTCGAGTCGTTCCGGCCCGCGTGAGGCCGGATGGATCCGACCGTAGCCGGTCACCCTGGCCGCGGGCCCCTCATCGCGGAGAAGCCCGGTCCCCGAAGCAGCCGTCCGGGTCGCTCGCGTTGCCCGGATGAGAATGATCGTCGCCTCCACCGCCCGACGACGGCGTCCGCCGCCGAAATTCTGGGGAGAGTAGCTGCCATGGCAAAGCGCGCCGCAAGGACCCCGCAATCGTCCGCTCCGCCGGCAGACCACCGATGGCTGGTACTCGTCATCGTGTCGATCGCCCAGCTCATGGTGGTGCTCGACGCGACCATCGTGAACATCGCGCTGCCTACCGCCCAACGTGACCTGGGATTCGCCAACGGCGAGCGGCAATGGGTGGTGACCGCCTATGCTCTGGCATTCGGCAGCCTGCTCCTGCTCGGCGGCCGCATCGGCGACATGTACAGCCGCAAGAACGTGTTCATCACCGGCTTGATCGGCTTCGCGGCCGCCTCAGCGCTCGGCGGGGCTTCCGTGTCCTTCGGCATGCTGGTCACGGCCCGCGCACTGCAGGGCGCGTTCGGCGCCATCCTCGCCCCCTCGGCCCTTGGCACCCTGGTCAGCACGTTTCGCGAGCCGCGGGAGCGGGGCCGGGCGTTCGGCGTGTTCGGGTCCGTGGCAGCCGGCGGCGGCGCCGTCGGCCTGATCCTCGGCGGAGTGCTGACCCAGTACCTGAACTGGCGCTGGACGCTGTACGTCAACCTCGTCTTCGCCGCGATCGCGGTGGCCGGCGCGGTGGTCTACATGCACACCCCGCGCCCGACCGAGCGGCCGCGGATGGACTGGGCCGGCACGCCGCTGGCCTGCATCGGGCTGTTCTGCATCGTCTTCGGGTTCTCACACGCCGAAACCGCCGGCTGGAGTGCCGCGCTGACCCTCGGGTCGTTGGCCGCCGGCGTGGCTCTGTTGGCCGGATTCGCCTACGCCGAGCAGCGCGTGCGCCATCCGCTGCTGCCGTTGCGCGTGCTCCTGGATCGCACCCGCGGCGGCGCGTACGTCGCCGTCGGCGTGGCAGGCATCGCCATCTTCGGCGTCTTCCTGTTCCTGACCTACTACCTGCAGACGGTCAAGGGATACTCCCCGGTGACCTCTGGCCTGGCCTTCCTGCCGATGATCGCGTGCATCTTCGCCAGCTCCAACACGTCCAGCATCGTCCTACTCCCCCGGCTCGGGCCCCGCACGCTGATCGCCACGGGAATGCTGCTCGGCGGCGCCGCGATGGGGCTCCTCACCAGGCTCACCATCACGTCCCAATACACCTCCGACGTGCTGCCCTCGCTGCTTCTCATGGGACTGGGCTTCGGCATGATCATCGCGCCGGCCATCAACACCGCCACGACCGGCGTCCCCCGCCAGGACTCCGGCGTCGCTTCCGCCCTGGTCAACACGATGCAGCAGGTCGGCGGGTCCATCGGCACCGCGGCACTGAGCACGTTCGCGCTCACCGCGACCACCCGTTACCTCACCGCTCACCCCACTCCGCCGGCCACAGCCGCACTGGCAGCCGCCACTCACGGCTACACCTTCGCGTTCGCCATCTCCGGGGCCCTGTTCGGCCTAGGAGTCATCCTCGCCCTCGTGCTGCTGCCCTCCCGACGGCGGCTGGACCAGCTGCGGGCCGCAGCTGCGGAGGTAGTCTCGTCAGCCGCTGAGAGCGAGTCGGCCGAAGACGTCGCCACCCCCTCAGAACAAACCACCTGACGCGCACCCTGAATCCGCCCTGACTGGACAGACCTGCGCAGCCGCGGTTCCGCCATGCCCGCGGGCAGGCCGGTAAAAGCCCGTCAGATACTAGTTGAATATTCAACAAGCTGGAGTTAGTCTGAGTGCCGGCACCGCGACGCAGCCGTCACGCCGCCGCATCCATGCAGGGAGGAAACGTCATGTCCACCAAGAGCATCGTGTCCACCAAGAAGGTCATCGCAGTGGTCGGAGCCACCGGCGCGCAGGGCGGCGGTCTGGTGGACGCCGTCCTTGCCGATCCGGAGGGACCGTTCACCGTACGGGCCCTGACCCGCCGCACCGATTCCGCCGCGGCCCTCGCCCTGGCCGAGCGCGGCGCCGAGGTCGTGGCCGCAGACCTCGGCGACGAGCAGAGCCTGCGGCGGGCGTTCGACGGCGCGTACGGCGCGTACATCGTCACCAATTACTGGGAGAGCATGTCCTCGGCCACCGAGCTCGCCCAGGCCGGCAACGCCGCCCGCGCTGCCAGGGCCGCCGGCGTGCAGCACGCGATCTGGTCGACGCTCGAGGACACCCGCGTTCACCTGCCGGTAAGCGATCCGCGGTTGCCGGTGCTTGAGGGCTCGTACACCGTCCCGCACTTCGACGCCAAGGCCGAGGCCGATTCCTTCTTCATCGACCTCGGCGTGCCGACCACCTTCCTGCGCACCACTTACTACTGGGAGGCGTTTCTCCAGGGCTTCGGTCCCCAGCGGGCCGAGAACGGGCGGCTCACGCTGACGATCCCCATGGCCGAGGCCGAACTCGCCGGCATCGCGTCGGCCGACATCGGCCGAGTCGCCTATGCGGTGTTCATTCGCGGCGACGAGCTGATCGGCAAGACCGTCAGCATCGCCGGCGAGCACCTGACGGGCGAGCAGATGGCCCGGGCCTTCGCCGAGTTCTACGGCGAACCGGTGGACTACCGCCCGCTGACCTTCGACGGCTTCCGGGCCCTTCCGGTCCCCGCCGCCGCGGAGGTCGGCAACATGTTCCAGTACTACGCCGAGGCTGCCAAGGATTTCACCGGCGCCCGAGACCTCGACTTCGTTCGCCAACTGCACCCTGACTTGCTCACGCTCCGCCAGTGGCTCGCCGCGCACAAGGACGCGCTCACAATCGCCTGACGGCCATTCAGACTGCGTCACCTCTCTTTTGTGAAAGGCGGATCAGTTGTCTCCCATCTCATCCCAGCCCGCGGCGGGTACGAGCAACATAACCCGCCGCAGGTTGATGGTCGCAGCCGGCGCAGCCGCTGCCATCCCCGCCGTGCCGCACCAGGCCTCCGCGGCCACCCTGCTGTCGGCGAGCACGTCGCATGCGGCCCAGACGGCGCCGGTTCCTCCCGGAGCAAAGGGGCCGGTCATTCCCGCATCCGGATACCTCGTCGAGGAGATCGCCGACCGAACCTTCTGGGTGACCGACGGCTTGTACCAGAGCATCTTCCTGACCACGTCGGACGGCGTCGTAGTCGTGGACGCGCCGCCGACCATCGGTCACAACATCCTGCGTGCCGTCTCGAGCGTGACCACGGCTCCCGTCACCCACGCCATATACAGCCATCACCATGCTGACCACATCGGAGCCATGAGCCTGTTCGACGGAGCCCGTCGATATGCCCAGGCCGAGGTCGTCAAGCTGCTACGGCAGACCCCCGACCGGAACCGCCCGCTCCCGGACGTCTCCTTCGAAGAGCGCCTGACACTGCACGTCGGTGACGACGAGATCCAACTCGACTACCACGGCCCGAACCACGCCCCCGGCAACATATTCGTCCATCTGCCGGCGCAGCGAGTGCTGATGCTCGTCGATGTGATCTTCCCTGGCTGGGTGCCCTTCGCCTACCTCGCCGAGTCGCAGAACATACCCGGTTATCTCGACGCCCCCGCCCGAGCGCTCGAGTACGACTTCGAAACCTTCGTCGGCGGCCACCTAACCCGCCTCGGTACGCGCGACGACATCGCCATGCACCAGCAGTACATTGCCGATCTCAAGACCCAAGCCGCCAATGCCATCAGCACCTTCAACGTCGACCAGGTCTACGGCGAGGTCGACCCCACGAACCCCTGGGCGATTTTCAACGCCTACCTGAGCGGCGTGGCCGATCAGGCGGCCCAAGCCGTCACTCCGAACTGGATCGACAAGCTCGGCGGCGCTGACGTGTACACCTGGTCCAACGCGTACGCCGCGGTCGAGTCCCTGCGCATCGACTACGGCAACCTCGGCCCCTTCGGCATCCGGCCGTAAGGCCGGCTCCCGGTAACAAAGCAGGGTTCTGCGCCGGGAAGCATAGACACTCTATATAGACCGCTGATACTGTCCGTAGTGATCAGGTCGCCCCTCGACGACAAGAGCACTTCGGAAAGGGCGAAGCACCATGAACCCCGTCTCCGCACCCACCCATGACGCGTTGACGACCGAAACCCCCGACTACCCCATGGCCCGCGCTACCGGCTGCCCCTTCGATCCGCCGGCCGCGCTCAGCGAACTGCGCACCCACGCCCCGATCAGCCGGGTCCGGCTCTGGGACGGCAGCACGCCGTGGCTGATCACCCGCTTCGAGGACCAGCGGGCGCTGCTCGGCGATCCGCGGGTCAGCGCGGACTCCAAGCGCGCCGGCTATCCACACCAGTCCGCCGGGCTCAAGGCCCGCCGGGCCGAAAGCAGCACCTTCATCAACCAGGACGACCCCGAACACGCCCGGCAGCGCCGGATGGTCACCGCGGCCTTCTCCATCAAGCGGGTGGAGGCGTTGCGTCCGGCCATCCAGCGGATCGTCGACGGGCTGATCGACGAGCTGCTGGCCGGACCGAAGCCGGTCGACCTGGTCCAGGCCTTTGCGCTGCCGGTCCCCTCCCTGGTCATCTGCGAGCTGCTCGGCGTCCCGTACGCGGACCACGAGTTCTTCCAGACTCGCAGCAAGGCCCTGATCAAGCAGACCGCCACGCCCGAGGAGTCGGTGGCGAGCGTTCGGGAGCTTCTCGAATACCTCGACGGGCTGGTCGGCCAGAAGCTCGAGCACCCGGCGGACGACCTGCTGTCTCTGGTCGCCGAGCGGGTCCGCGCGGGCGAGCTCAGCCGGAGCGAGGCCGCCGGCATGGGCCAGCTGCTGCTGGTGGCCGGGCACGAGACCACCGCGAACATG
>Ga0185299_10005826_pt1 | contig 13525 bp, 17 predicted proteins | sample PaiPotPPA55metaG_FD_128002 | JGI IMG/M metagenome (GOLD analysis project Ga0185299, IMG submission 128002) | Iron sulfur acid spring bacterial and archeal communities from Banff, Canada, to study Microbial Dark Matter (Phase II) - Paint Pots PPA... ...
GAACGTCAATCGCAACGGGAATGCGCGAACCCAGCCGAACCACTTGGCGTTCTTGCAGCACTCGAAGCAACTTCACCTGCATCGAAAAGGGTAGATCTCCGATTTCATCGAGGAATAACGTTCCACCCCGAGCCGCTTCAAACCATCCCGCCCGAGCAATCGTGGCCCCGGTGAAAGAGCCTCGCTCGTGGCCGAACAGTTCGCTATCCACCAGGCTTTCAGAAAAAGCTCCGCAATTCACCGCCACAAATGGGCCGTCAGCCCGTGGACTCAACTTATGAACGTGACGGGCAATGAGCTCCTTGCCGGTACCCGTTTCCCCAGTCACCAGCACGTTTGCAGTGCTGGGGCCGATCAAACGAATTCTTTCCAGCAATGCCTTGGACTGAGCATCTTCAAACACCAAGGCCGACGCCCTTAGGCTAAAAGGCACGACGGGAGGGCAGGGAAAACTGAGAAGTGGTTTATGAATTGGCGATAGTGACATAGCAAAGCCTACTATGAAGATCGACATAATGGTATACGTCGAGGGTGGGGACGTCAAGCAAGTGACAAGGTCAAGCGGGACTTGCGAACTTAGTTCGAATCGCCAGATTTTTTAGTCCGGTTGTATTCTGCTTCCTCCGCGTTGGCGCTCTACTACCCATGCGATCTCGCTGATGCGATGGGTGTGAGACTGAAGAGTCATCTTGACATCACTGTGGCGCGGCAAAGGCTGTACCGCTTTCGGATCAGTCTTGCAGCGAAGGGAAACGATGCAGGCTGTGACGCAGATTATGAAAGCCGAATCGCCGTGGTTCATCCTCTACCAGTCTCCCTTCGTCGTCCGGCGATGAGAGAATGCCCGTCTCACCAATTCTGCGCTCGGGAAAAAATGGCGCGCACATAGAAAACCAGAGTGCTCTCATTCACACTGAGGGGTGCGCACAGGGAGGCTTCACTATGGAGGTCCGCATTTCGTACTGACACAACCCTGCCGCTCATTACAAGCTTTTACCTCGTTCGAACGATTCTTTACGTCTCGAATCCCCAAAAGTCTCTCTAACAAATTGAGCGCATCACGTTCCGGTGGATGGCTCGTGAGGTTACCGTGAATACAATCTGAGGCAAAGAGAGGTTGCGAAATGCTCGAAAGTACAGTTGACTTGCTGAATGATCTATTTTTGATCACTATGATTTTACTGACGGTTGTTTGTGTCGTGGGCTCGATTGTGGCTGCCTTACGTGCAGTGAACCGGGGAATTGCCACTTCGGAAGGCATTCAAGGAAACTTTCTCGATGATATGGGCAGCCAGCCGGGAGGCCTCTTGGAAACTAAAGCCATCGTCGATAAGGCCGCGCAATCCCGATTGGAAGTATCTGCACCCGAAGACTTAAAATCCAGTGTGTCTCCAAAGACCCCTCCCGTCGGGGCAATGCCGATAGGGACCTATCGTTCATGAAGACCTATCAACTCTGCCTGCATGGGTTGGAATTGCGTCGAGGATTCTCAAGGAGGGCACGGTCCGTGAGACATCGGCGTTTCGCTGTTGCATACGGGTTTATGCTCATGCTCGCAATGGCCGGTCTTGCCGTAGCCCAGGATGGAGAACAGCAGCCCTCGGCGCGTGAGCAGCTGCAGCATATCCACACGCCGCAATCGATCGACCAGAAACTTGCTAGCCTTACGAAAGATCTGGAGTTGACTCCGGAACAGCAGCGCCAGGTTCGGCCTCTTCTTCAGGAGCACCACGATAGGATTCAGGCGCTGCTCGATAAGAATCCGAAAGCTTCGCGGCAGGAGCTTGGTCCGCAGATTCACGCTATCAGCGACGAAACGCATCACAAGATTCATGCTCTGCTTACTGATCACCAGAAGGAATTGGAGAAAGCGATGGTGCAACGCGAGCATCATGGCGAAGAACACAGGCGATCTGCTCCGCCCTCTTGATACACATCTGGAATCCAGGCCCCGAAGTGGCCCAGACAATGAAGGCTCTTCACCCGGAGGCTCCTATGTTGCTGCTTTCCGGATGCGTGGTCCTTTCGAATCTGGAATTGCTTTGGGTTGATGCTCATTTCGGTTTGGGTTACTTCGCTGGCTGATCTGCTGCTTACTTTACGCACGCTGAGTTGTTCGCGAGCCGTCAAGTATGATCAAGGTATCGCGGCCAACCGGGCTGACTCAACCTGACGAAGGGCGCACGAAAACAAGCGCCCCGGATTGGGATCACGACGTGTGAAGCAACAGGGGGGCAGAACTCAGGACAGGGAAGCTGATGATCACCTCAAGACCTCGTCCGGCACAATTCTGAGCCTTGATTTCACCACTATGAAGTCTCACGGCCCGTTGCGCGATCGCCAACCCCAGGCCGACACCGCCGGTGGAACGTTCTCGTGATTCGTCAAGGCGAAAGAACGGGCGGAATAACTCCTCGAGGGAAGACTCGGGTACGCCGGGCCCATGATCTCGTACTGAGATCGTGGCCGTGGAAGCGGCGTCGTTGGTTTCACATGTGAGGCGAACTTCGATCTCCGTCTGCTGAGCTGTGTAGCGAATCGCATTGCGGATTACATTTTCTACAGCACTCCGGAGCAGGTCGGAACTGCCGACTGCAAAGCAATCTTGTGTCCCGTGCAGAACTACGCGGCAGTTGTGATCGCGCGCTTCGAAGTCGGTGTCGGCCACAAGCTGGCGCAGCATTTCGGCAACATCAATCGTCTCATCGGCAAGCGATTCGCCAGCGTCAATCTTGGAAAGTGTAAGCAGGTTACTGATCATGCCGTTCAGTCGTTCAGTCTCCTGCTCAATACGCGAAACTGCCGTCTTCACCGCAGGACTATTTACGTTGCGAATCAGTTCGGCGGCAAGATTGATCCGCGTGAGCGGTGAGCGGAACTCGTGAGAAACGTCGCTGATGAGTCTTTTTTGTGCGGACATGAGCTTTTCAATCTGCGCCGCCATCCGGTCAAAGTCTCGTACCAGCTCTGCGATTTCGTCACGCCGATTACTCAGCTGCTCTCCGGCACGGGCGGCCAGGTTTCCTCCCGCAACTCCTTGTGCGGCGTTCCGCAAGCGAACAATGGGTGCACTCAAATACCGTGCAAGCCAAAAGCAAACTATTCCTGAGATTGCCATTGCGACAGCCAAGCCCCGCAATAGAGGCCGCCCCGGCAGACCGGGCACGTGCGAAAATCTGCAAACCGCTACGTACCGCGTATCAGCGTTCGAGACGACACGCTCGGCGAGCAAAGTGTCATTTCCTACACGTGCAAATTCCACTTTGCCGTCAGCGGCAACGCGTTCACCGATATGTCTAGCCTGCGGAGTAACTTCCTGCCCAGCAAGGTCGTTGCCTGCGGCATTGAGCAAGAAGATTTGATCGTAGGAACCTTGGCGAAGGTGTTGCATGAAGCGACCGAGTTCCGGCACACCGCCTCTCTCGTATGCTTGAACGAGATTCTGGCCCTGGATAGCAAAAGCATCGGAGACCAACTGTTGCCACGCCGGCAGGGGCGCATCGGGTCTGAAAAACAAGCTACCGACAATCGACGCCGCCACCACCGCCCAAAACGACAGGAATATCTTCCAGAAGAGAGTCCGCATGGCTGGTTAGTTCTTTTCCACTTGAGCTTGCGCGGTGTAGATATATCCGACGCTCCGGATGGACTTGATGCGTTCCTGCCCCGACGCTTGCGGGCCCAATTTACGGCGGAGCTTGCTGACATGAACGTCAATGCTGCGATCGAAAGGCGATAATTGTCGTCCCAGAATAGCTGTTGCAACCCGCTCTCGCGTAACAACCTGGCCCGCCATCCTCAATAGCAACTCGAGCAGATTGAACTCAAGCGCTGTCAGTTCCACGTCAGATCCCGCTCGCCTCACGCTGCGGGTTCCTTTATCCATTTCGACATCGCCCAGCACCACACGCGAGGAGACGCGTGAGTTTGCTGCCGGCCCCGTTTCAGGTCTTCTAAGAATCGCGCGAATGCGAGCCAAAAGTTCACGAGCGCTAAAAGGCTTGGGAACGTAATCATCAGCGCCCACTTCCAGGCCGATGATTCGATCGACTTCCTCTCCTCGCGCAGTCAAGAGCAGCACACGAGCATTGGATTCTGTTCTTAGCCGCCGCAGCACTTCAATTCCATTGATCTTGGGCAGCATGATATCGAGAAGGATAAGAGAGTGCTCTCCAGACAATGCTCGTTGAAGACCGTGCTCGCCATTGTGGACGGTTTCGACTTGAAGTCCTTCCGATTGGAGGTATTCCGCGAGCATGCCGCACATCTCAACATCATCATCAATTACAAGGATGCTCTCCATAACGTTCTAGTCCTGATGCATTGGATTACTTGTTGCGGGAATAGAACAATAAAGAATTGTAAAGATTGCGTAAACGCGCTCCACAAATGCGGATCCGAGCGTGCTAGAAATCTCGGTCGCGGTTTCCGCGAAGATCAGAAAATTGCAAAGTGGAAAGATACCTCACGCAACATCGTCAGTTGAGATCCGAGAGCACGGCGGTCTCGAATCCCCCTGATTGCCCGTCCAGGCCAACCACGGTGCGAATCTGCTGCGACGTGAGCGTCAGGGGGCCGCTATCGATAATCGCGGATTTTTAGCCGAGCTGCGTGAAATACACTTCATACGTACCCGCACTCGGGGATTGATAACTGGACGCGGATTCGAAATTAAGATTGCTGACTGTTGCGGTGGCACTGCTCAAGCTGCTTCCGGGTGCGAGGACATATACATCTGCAGTTCCAAGCGCCGGCGAGGCATTCACGATGCGAATGCTAACATTGCCAGACGTAGGCGCTGTATTGTCGTCCGTTAGTATGGTGGCGTTAATTGCGGAAGAATAGTTGCCCGCGAGAACCGTATAGTAGGCGCTGGAACCCAGAGTGATGCTCTCGTTGATAAGCAGACTTGTCGTGCCAGCGGCCTCCACCCCCAGTGTTGCTGACCCCGAGGTGACCGAGACGTAGCTCGAAGCGGTTCCATAGTTCACGGTGCTGTCGATTGACGTGCCTCCAACCGATGCGGTGAGAGCTGACTCACCTGGAGACGCATTAATAATCTGACCTGGCTATTTCCAGTTCCGCAAGCGAGTGTGAGAACTACGCTAATCATCGACAACAAACCTACAACCGATGCCCCCACGTTCGATCGCCTGATCATTGGCACGTTCGCTTCCTCTCGGCAAGAATTTTGTGCTACCTATCGCGGATAGTCTGCTCCCGCTTAAATCATCTTCAAGCGGTTTAAAACGCCTGAAGCTCTGCGGCGTTGATCACGCCGCTCAGAGTGGCGATGACTGAGAATCTCCTTGTTTACCTCCATTCCTGCAGGTCAACCTTCAGCTTCTTTTCAATTGAAAGGACAATTCGGTCCTCCGCCCCCTGACGTCCGCGTGAAATTGGGGTAAACGACCTAGCGGTCTTGACGCCGCTCGACCGCGGATCAGTCCGTGCAGAACCGGCAACAAATCGTTGCGCAATCGCGCTTTGTCGATGAACGCGCTGACCGAGAGGATAAGCGCTGGCGCGTGCAGCGGAATGCAGGCATCGAACATGCCAACAATCTGGACGTCGGTTGCAGTGGCGATTATGGCCGCGATTGCCACCATCGCTGAGGGCATTTCTATGTCGATCAGAACCAAGTCTGGTCGACGATTTACTGCCAGCTGGATAGTCTCCTCAAAGTTCGCAGCTCGTCCGAGTAGATCTACGATGCCATGAAACTCCGACACATTGCGGACAGTTTCGAGGTATCTGGGCGTGCCATCAGCGACGATCAGCCTCAATCTCTGGTTTTCGTATTCGTGTTGGTGCGCTACGCCTCTGCAACGCCCGCTTCTGTCGGTTGCACCCATCATGTGGTTCCTCCAATTTGCTGATCTACAGAACCTATCCCAGATGCAAAAGGAACTGGGTAAAGAGTTCGCAAACGCAACGTAAAGGTTTGTTAACTCCGCCGTCTGTTTCCGATAGTGTTAGCTTTCAAGCATGGCCGAACGCTCAATCACTGGCCGGTGACCTATCCGCAGGGAGGCACATGGCAATGGTTTAATAAGGAGCCGAGAGGGTTAATTCTGCAGAACAAAAGTTTACTCTGCTTTACTAACTCTTTACCCCCACAAGTCTCCTGGCGTGTTTGCATATAAGAAACACGGAGGCTAACTTGATCAAACGACTGTACCTCATTGCTTTTACCTTTCTTCTCGCCGCACCGCTTCTGGTCGCACAAAGTTCGGACGCGAATAATTCTCAACCCGCTAGCATTGGTGGGGCCTGGCAGATTTCGTGGCAGGGCCGGGGCGGTTCCCAGCAAGCCACGATGCAGATCGAGCAGGATGGGACCACGCTGAGCGGCACGTTTCAGGACTCGGGCGGATCCTCGGCAGTGACTGGAAGCATTGCCGGAAACATTTGTCTTTTAGCGTGCAAGTACAAGGGCGTCCCATGACCCTGGCATTCACGGGTACCATCGACGGCGACAAAATGAGCGGCACGTTTCAGCCCCAGGGCGGAAGTGGCGGAGGTGGTGGTCGCGGGGGACGCAGAGGAGGACAGGGAAATCATACTTGGAGCGGCGTTCGGCAACAGGGCAACTGAAGTCGCCAGGATGAACCTGAACCACCTCAGGCTGAAGACCACGAATGCGGACTCTTAAATTACAGATCTTTTCCAAGATTCATGACCGTTTCGCCGGCACCAGCACAACAAACACGACATGTGAGTTCTCACCCTCGAACCGAATGCTAAAAGAATCCAGTATGTCGTGTCCCTGGTTGCTTTCTTGCACTCTCTTTACGGTAAAGCCGATGCGGCGAACTCACGAGTCTTCGCGCAAACCGATGCGAGAATAGATTGCCTCGGCGACTCGCATCCACCTATTTCAGTTGCAGAGCCACGGGCGCCTCGCCCAAAGTCACCATACCGCTGACTCGTCCCGCCCTCATCGTCTGTCCCGAGTATCTCAATATCGATCACTGTCCGCAGGTCAGCGCTGGATGGCTTATGGAAAGTGAACACTGCGCTGCAAAAGCAGGCTCGACTCTCTTACTAAATGCGAGGTTGTTTCGAACGCAGAGGGTCTAACGGATCTTTGCATAGCTTTGCCAACTCTTTACGCCGGTCGCAGTCATGGAAGCTTCTAATTAATTACGCACACCGAAACACTGGATGACTCAAAGGGAGGTCTTGAGCGCAATGCAATCGGCGCGCGAGCGAGTGTGGCGGGTTCGGCGATCCGGTTTAAGGAGAGTGAAAATGCAGAAGGCAATCCTGATGTTGAGAGATACATGGTTCATTACATGGTTCACGGCCATCTTGAACTGCGCTTATGCGCTATGCACCTGCTTGGCGCAACCGAGCCTGCTGGCCATTTGTCTCGCGGCTGTATGGCAGGCCAAACCCCTAATCAGCTCGGCAACCAAGCGCAGCTTGAGAGTTTTAGTTGACTCAGGATTCACTCGGGTCCATTTCCGCGCGAGCGCTACCAGGTGTGGCGGCGGTGAGCTGGGAAGTGATCGGCCAAGAATCCGAATGATTGGCCGATCTCTCCCGAAAGCCTTGATCACATCCTGAGCTCCTGTTTCCGTCCGGACTTTAGTAAACTGACACCTCCGGCTCGGGGCCAAACGTGGGCGCATCCGAATGCTGATTCCTCTCCCAAATTCTGGTGAACTAGCGACTGTCCTCGGAGTTACCGAGAGCGAGGACAGGCTTTCGAGAATTTCAAGCGAGGGAGCTCCGACTCAGCTCGAAGGCACGAGAGGCATATAATTTAGCGATGTCATCCCTAGTGCATGGTTCCGGAGCTCGGCAGGCACCGGACGCACGCCGTTTAGTTGGTGCCAGGATTCAATGGTGGCACGGTTCTATCGAATACTCTGTTCATGGATCGTAATCATTCGCCGTGGATTGGAACGAAATGCCACAGCGGACCGCCGGAAGTATTCGATGCGGTGACCTCAATCATCCTCGTCAGTCAAGGCATTTCAGGGGAATTCCCTTTATGTGCCGCGGGTTCTCCAACCCTGGCGGACCCCCTGCAAAAGCTACCAAAATGAGAGCTTCGCGCTTACGCTCGCTCTGCTTCCTGATTCTGTTGTTAGCAAGCCGTTGGGCGTGGCCGCTGGATCCGGATAGACACATCTCGCAATACAAGATCGACAAAAATACACTCAAGTTATGCCAGTCCTATCATTGGCCGGGCAACATTCGTGAGCTGCAAAATATCGTGGAGAGATCCGTAATCCTCTGCACTGGGGATACCTTTTGGATCGATGAGGCCTGGCTTTCAAGCCAGAACGCATCTCGCCTGGAGTCAACAGGTCCTCTCACACAGAATCTCCAGAACTATGAGAGGGAACTGATCGGAGCGGCTCTTGCGGAAAGCAGGGGAAAAGCTGCCGGGCCAAATGGAGCGGCTGCCAAACTCGGAATTCCGCCATCTACGTTAAATTTGAAAATCAAACAGCTCAATATGAAGAAAAACATCCTCCCGCAGGGCCGCTCATTCAGCTCGCAGAATTCTGACAGCTTCTAAGATCCTGTCACTCCAATTTCCCTTTTCAAGCCCTGTTTTCAAAGAAATCGGATTGGGCACTCGGTTGCACTACTAGTCGCGCGTACTTCTGTTCGGAACAGCGCAACCGGGTGCATCAGGAGGTCCTTTATGGGAGCTTATATCGGAGCGGATGAAAGATTAGGGTCCGGTGACCCGGACCCTAATCAGCGCAGATTCGAGCAGTTCATAACCGACAGTCCCGCTCTGGAATCAGCCTATCGCGAGATTGCCGAATTAAAAGATGAGCTCGCACACGAGAATCTCCATTTGGACGATGAAATCTGTGGCGGGATGGAGTTTGAAGGAATTGTGGGACAGAGTTCCGCTCTTTGTTATGTTTTGAATCTAGTGGAAACTGTGGCTCCTAGCGACTCAACGGTGTTGCTTTTGGGCGAAACCGGCACGGGAAAGGAATTGATTGCGCGTTCGATCCACGAACGCAGCGGGCGTAACGGGCGGACCTTCATAAAATTCAACTGCGCCGCGATTCCGAGTGGACTGCTCGAGAGCGAACTTTTTGGACATGAACGAGGCGCCTTCACCGGCGCAATTGCACAGAAAATTGGGAGGCTGGAGCTTGCCGATCATGGCACGCTGTTTCTCGACGAGGTTGGAGATATACCGATCGAGGTCCAACCCAAACTGCTGCGAGCGCTACAAGAGCGCGAGTTTGAGAGGCTGGGCAGCGTCCGAACCAAAAAGGTGGATGTACGACTGGTAGCGGCGACCAATCGCGATCTCGAAAAAATGATGGAGCATCGCGAGTTCCGAAGCGACTTGTACTATCGCCTGAACGTGTTCCCGATCCGCCTTCCACCTTTGCGGGAACGTCCCGAAGACATTCCGCTGCTGGTCCGCTACTTCACGCAGAAATACGGTCGCTTAATGCAGAAGCGAATAGAATCGATTCCCGCAGCGACCGTGAGGATGCTCTCCAGATGGCATTGGCCGGGGAATATTCGTGAGCTGGAGAATTTTATCGAGCGTTCGGTGATCCTTACCCGCGGTCCCGCGCTGCTGGCTCCGGTCGCTGAATTGAGCAACAACCGCAGGAGCGCTTCGGTGGCCGGCGCGCGCGTAGCCAATGAACGTGATGAGATTGTCCGCGCACTGAAGGTCACAAGCGGGCGAGTGGGTGGCCCCAACGGGGCCGCGGTACGGATGGACATAAAGCGCACGACGCTGATCTCACGCATAAAGAAGTTGGGCATCGACCCGACCAAGTATCGTGACCCTCAACCAATCGGGCCTGCTTGAATAGCCTCCTGCCCGGAAGCGTTTTCCGTCGACCGCCCGGTTTTTCGGACGTCGGGAGAGCTTGGTCGTACAGAAATGAAATGCCACTCGCGTCAACCCTAGTCAAGGAGCGCAAATGAAATTGACGAAGCTAGGTCCCCACTGGATGAACATGTGGCCGTTCGATCCGAAAACTACCGGGCTGCCGACTACGCACAAGCCGACCGGCGCTTACGTCATGTGGTCCGGATCACTGTACGCGCATGTGCACATCATGGGACGCCCATAGAAATATCGACCTAGATGCCATGGAGAAAAGTTATGAAGAAGTTTGCTTTCCTAGTACTGATCACCGCCATCGTCACCAACGCGCAAATGCCTGCATCGCCCAAGTCGAAGTCGGATGCCGAGAAGATCGCATCCGCTCTGCAAGCTGGTCCAAAGTTTGTTACGCAAAACGCAACCGTACTCGACTATCCAACTTCGCCAAGTAGCGAGTTCCGGGTTCTCTGGGCTGGCACCAATGGATGGAGCTGTCTCCCGGGTTTTCCTGGAACCACCCACGATGAGCCCGGCTGCTTTGACCAAGTCTTCCTGCAGTTCTTCAAGGACAGCATGGCCGGTCGCACGCCCAATGTGAAGAGTGTCGGAATTTCGTATATGTACGGCGGCAAATTCGTACCGAACAAGTCCCATGCGATGGGAAGCGGCAGTGAGTTCCACGTTGGGCCACACATCATGATTATCGGGCTGGATCAAAAGACGATGCAGACATTGAACCAGGACGGATCAAATGGTGAGCCTTACGTCAACCATCTTCCGGGTCACCCTGAGCTATTTCTGGTGATCCCGATTCGTGAATCGGATGATGCGCAAGCAGCCCGCATAATTGGGGCAGCAGCAGACCGACAAATTTCGGGGAAGTGAGTGTGCGACAGCAGAACAATAACGATGAAGAGAACGTTTCGGAACAGGAAATCTGGTCGACTATTCGCTATCTCGATCCGGATACAAAGGCTAAGGCGAATAACATCCGAGCAACCGTTACTTTAATAGCCATTTTCTCGATTTGCCTGGCTTGTATTCTCCTTCACCTTTGCGGATTGTGAGATTAATGCCACAGAGGCTTAGGAAAGAGCCCCTTACAAAAATTAAATATCAAAAAGGAGAAATGCGATGTCCGCTGCCCCCCAAGCTGCAAACCAACGTCCTCCGTTGCCGCCATTTACGCGCGAAACGGCTATTAATAAGGTTCGACTGGCAGAAGATGCCTGGAACTCTCGTGATCCGGAAAAAGTGGCCCTGGCGTACACAGTTGACTCACGCTGGAGAAACCGCTCGGAATTTGTGAAAGGAAGGCAAGAAATCGTCGCTTTTCTCAGACGCAAATGGACGAAAGAGCTGGACTATCGGCTGATCAAAGAGCTTTGGTCGTTCGAGGGGAACCGTATCGCCGTCCGCTTTGCCTATGAATGGCACGATTCCTCCGGGAATTGGTTTCGCTCGTATGGCAATGAGAATTGGGAGTTCGATGAGAACGGGCTGATGCGCTTGAGGCTTGCTTCCATCAACGATCTGCCAATCAAGGAGACGGAGCGCAAGTATTACTGGGCACCAGGGCGCCGTCCGGATGATCATCCGGGACTGAGCGATCTTGGCTTCTAAGGCCAAATCCATTCACCTGCAAGGCAAGCTGGGAAAGAGCAGCTATGCCTTTGATTCCGAATCCCAAGGTCTACTCTCTATGAGTACGAAACGATGTTCATGGGTCAGCACAGACAATCCGCTTATGCTCCAGTATCACGATCGCGAATGGGGTGTGCCAGTCCACGATGACCGAAAACACTTTGAGTTTCTTGTGCTCGAAGCAGCGCAGGCCGGGCTCAGTTGGTCGATCGTGTTAAAAAAGCGGGAAGGGTATCGCCGTGCCTTCAGCGAGTTCGATCCTGAGAAAGTGGCGCGATATACCGAGAACCGAATCGAAAAGCTCACGCTGGATCCGGCAATCATTCGAAACCGAATGAAAATCAAAGCCGCTGTGCGCAACGCGCAGGCGTTCCTCGCAATTCAGGAAGAGTTGGGAAGTTTTGATGCCTATTGCTGGCGGTTCGTCGATGGACGACCCAAGCTCAACCGTTGGAAGGCAATGAGGAAGATTCCGACTACCTCAAGTGAATCGGACGCGTTTAGCAAGGATCTCAAGCGCCGGGGATTCAGCTTCGTTGGTTCGACCGTCGTCTATGCGCACATGCAGGCGGTCGGCATGGTGAACGATCACCTCGTCGACTGTTTTCGATATGGAGAGATTCGGCGGCTGGATTCTGTGATCGAGCGCGCCGACTTGCCGGTGCGGCCACGCAGCCGGGCGGCGCCGGAATCGTGACGGGCTGTCGGTTGTCTAAACTCTGTTTGTTGCCCTGTATTCGCGAACTTCTCGCCCGCGCCACTTTTGAGAAAGTCTCCTCCAGTCCGGGCATGCGTTGAGATTTGCTGAAGAGCTCGAACGCCATTCCAAAGTAAGTGTCCAGAAAAACACTGGGCCGGTCCTTTGGCGTGCCATCCGCGCTCTCGGCGGCGGCCCACCACTGCCGTTCCTGATCGCCGAGATGTCATCCGAAAAGGCCCTCGTTCAACTCGCGGAATTCTGTGACCTTCTAAGATTCTGTCGCTCCAATCGTTTCTTTGAAGCCCTGTTTTCAGTGAAATCCAATTGGGCACTCGGTTGCACAGAGCCTAACGGATCCATTCTTGCGTAAGGCACGCTGCTGTGGGAGGTATCACCACATACCTCGAGGTTCTCGATGGGCAGCGATCGCTGTTCAGCGCCGAGCTTGCTCTCGCGCAAGCCCGAGGCAACGAGTACCAAAGCCTGGTGCAACTTTATAAGGCTTTTGGCGGAGGCTGGCGATAGGCTCCCAGATATCGAATGGTCAAAGCAAAAACGGGGTATCCAGTCGATGCCGACAACAGTATTAGCTTCTCAAAACAACAGGCCCTCAGCCGAACGCCGATTCCTCGCGTTGCGACAGTCGGTACCGGGTTCGTAGGGTCGACTACTGCATACGCGTTGTTGAATTCTGGAATGGCGGTAGAGATTGTCCTCATTGATCGGGACCGGCGCCTTGCTGAAGGTCACGTTCAGGACTTGCGGGACGCTGAAGCGTTTTCTCAGCCCACCCGTGTCCTTGCGGGCGGGTTCGCCGACTGCTGCTCCGCCGACGTTACGATTATCGCTGCTGGCCTCAGCCAGTCAGGCGGACAGTCGCGCCTCGACGGCCTGCGGCAGAGTGCAACGATTCTGAAGGGGCTCGTGACGGATGTTTCCCGCCACAACCCCCTCGGCATCTTGCTGATCGCGTCGAACCCAGTCGATGTCTTAACGTACGCAGCCTGGAAGTGGTCTGGACTTCCCGCCAGCCGGGTTATCGGTTCGGGCACATCTCTGGATACGGCGCGTTTCCGACGGCGGCTCGCCGAGCGGTATGGCATCGCCTCAGATAACGTGCATGCCTACATCGTCGGAGAACATGGTGACAGCCAGATTCCAGTGCTGTCCTCGGCTCGCATAGCGGGCGTGCCTCTTGAGGCGTTTTGTCAGCAACTGGGATTGCCCTACGAGGAGAACGCGCTGGGAAAGATCGCCAGTGAAACGCGCACCGCCGGCATTGAAATCATCGGCGCCAAGGGAGCAACGTACTTTGGGATAGGCGCCGCCCTAGTTCGCATTGTCCG